>Ga0075163_10008187_pt1 | contig 13799 bp, 11 predicted proteins | sample JI1023141ADNA_FD_71478 | JGI IMG/M metagenome (GOLD analysis project Ga0075163, IMG submission 71478) | Wastewater effluent complex algal communities from Wisconsin, to seasonally profile nutrient transformation and Carbon sequestration -... | ecosystem: Engineered > WWTP > Effluent > Algae...
CGCCCATCGACGCGTGGTGCCGCGATCGCGAGGTGCCGCTCGCCGATCGCCTCGCCCTCTTCGAGCGCGTCTGCGACGCGGTGGCCTACGCGCACCGCAACCTGGTGGTGCATCGCGATCTCAAGCCGTCGAACATCCTCGTCACCGCCGACGGCACGCCGAAGCTGCTCGACTTCGGCATCGCCACCCTGATCGACGGCGAGGGCGGCGTCAGCGTCGGCGTCACGCGCACCGGCTTCACCAGCTTCACGCCCGAGTTCGCCAGCCCCGAGCAGTTCCGCGGCGAGAAGGTGACGACCGCCAGCGACGTCTACTCCCTCGGCGTGCTGCTGTTCCTGCTGTGCACCGGCCGCCGTCCGTACGAGCTGGCCGGGCGCGCGCCGCTCGACGCCATGCGCGTCGTGTGCGACGACGATCCGCCGCGCGCCAGCACCGTGGCCGAGGCGTCGTGGCGACCGGCCCTGCGCGGCGATCTCGACACCATCATCGCCAGGGCCCTGCGCAAGTCGCCCGCCGAGCGCTACGCCACGGTGGCGGCGCTCGCCGCCGACCTGCGCGCCTCGCGCGAGCATCGGCCGATCTCGGCGACGCCGGCCACCGCCCTCTACGTGCTGCGCCGCTACGTGCGCCGGCACGCGCTGGTGGTGGGCGGCGTGGCCGCGCTGCTCGTGGCGATCGTCGGCGGCGCCACCGCGACGGCCTGGCAGGCGCGGCGCGCCACCGCCCGTTTCAACGAAGTGCGGGCGCTGGCCAACGCCGTCGTCGGACCGATCTACGACGCCGTCGCCAAGGTGCCTGGCTCCACCGAAGCGCGACAGGTGCTGGTGAAGGAAGCGCTCACCTACCTCGACCGCCTGTCGGCCGAGGCCGCCGACGATCTCTCGCTGAAAGCCGAATTGGCCGAGGCTTACACGAAGATCGGCGACGTGCAGGGCAACCTGTTCTTCGCCAATCTCGGCGATCGTCCCGGCGCGAAGGCGAGCTACGACAAGGCGCTGGCGCTGCGAGAATCGGTGTTCGCGTCGCGGTCCGCCGACGTGGCGGCTCGCGTGGCGCTGGCGGAGGCGCAGTACAGCCTCGGCGATCTGGCCCTCAGCGAGAACCGCTGGAACGACGCGGTGCAGTGGTACTCACGCGGTGGACAGACCATCGGGCCAGTCACCGCGACGTCCAGTGAAAACGAGTTCGCCTCGGCGGCCCGATCGCACGATCGCCAGGGCATCGCGTTGAACTGGGCGGGCCGGCGCGACGACGCGCTGAAGGCGTTCGACGCCGAGATCGCCCTGGCGCAGGCGCGCCTGGGCCCGGCAGCCACGCCACGGGTCCGCAGCACGCTGATGAGCGCCTACGGGAACTCGGGCGACGTCTACTACTACGCCGAGAACTACGCCAAGGCGCTGGAACGCTTCCAGGCGGCCGCGGCGCTGGCCCGCGAGGTCCATGCCGCGCGGCCGTCGGCCGAGACCCGCGTGTCGCTGCATCTCGTGCTCACGCGCGTGTCGTACGCGCTGCACGAACTGGGACGCCTCGACGACGCGCTCGTGCCGCTGCGGGAGTCGATCGCGCTGCAGCGGGAGCTGGCCGAGTCCGACCGCCGCAACGTCCAGATCCAGTTCAACCTCGCGGCCTCGCTGCAGGGACTGTCGACGCAGTACTTCGACCGCGGGGATCTCGATGCGGCGGCGCGTGAGGCCCGCAGCTCCGTCGACATGTACACCGCGGCGATCGAGGCCAGTCCGTCGTCGCGCGAGCAGCTCTTCAACATGGCGCAGGCCTGGGGCTGGATGGGCCGGATCGAGATGGCGCGCGGACGCCGCGCCGACGGCATCACCGCGTTTCGTACCGCGCTCGAGATCTACGGCCGCCAGGGCGTGAGCGATCGCAAGCCGCAGGACCAGTACGAAGTGATGTCGTGGCTGGCCGACGCGTTGAGCGCCGGATCGGACCCGGCCGGCCGCACCGAGGCGCGGGCGCTGTACGCGAGGGCACGCGACGGTCTCGCGCCGCTGGCCGCCGCGCCCGATCCGCCGGCGACGTTGACGACGCTGCTGGCCGAGGTCGAACGCAAACTCGCGGCGGTGGCACGTTGACGATGGACGCGGCGCGCTGGTCGCGTGTGACCGAGCTGTTCGACCAGGCCACCGAGCGCCCGGCGTCCGCGCGTGCGGCGTGGCTCGCCGACGCCTGCGACGACGACGCGGTGCGAGCCGAGGTCGAGGCGATGCTGGCCGCCTACGACACCGACCCCGAGTTCCTCGAGCAGCCCACGGACGCAGCCGGCGCGATGGAAGACGCGGTCGCCGATGCGCTCATCGGCCGTCGGCTCGGCGCCTACAAGCTCGTGCGCCAGATCGGCCGCGGCGGCATGGGCGTCGTCTACGAAGCACAGCGCGACGACCAGGAGTTCGATCGCCGGGCGGCGGTGAAGGTGCTGCCGGTGTGGCGGTCGGCGACGTTCGGCGAGCGTTTCCGCTTCGAGCGGCGCGTGCTCGCCGGACTCGATCATCCCGGCATCGCGCGGCTCATCGACGCCGGCACCACGCCCGACGGCGTCACCTACGTGGTGCTCGAGTACGTCGATGGCCAGCCAGTGACGACGTGGTGCGAGGCCCACGCGGTGTCCATCCGCGACCGCGTCGCATTGGCCGAACGGATCGGCGACGCCGTCACCTACGCGCACCAGCGGCTGGTGATCCATCGCGATCTGAAGCCCGCCAACATCCTGGTCGACGCCGACGGCCAGCCGAAGCTGCTCGACTTCGGCATCGCCGCGCTGGTCGCCGACGACGGCGCCAGCCGCGGCACCACGCGCACCGGCCAGCACAGCTTCACGCCCGAGTACGCGAGCCCCGAGCAGGTGCGCGGCGAACGCGTCACCACCGCCACCGACGTCTACTCGCTCGGCGTGCTGTGCTACCGGATGCTCACCGGCACGGCGCCCTACGACCTGCAGGGCCTGTCGCCGCTGCAGGTGATCCAGACGATCTGCGATGTCGAGCCGCCGCCGCCGAGCACCGTGGCCGGCGCTGACGCGCGACGCAGCCTGCATGGCGATCTCGATGCCGTGCTGCTCAAGGCCCTGCAGAAGGCGCCCGGCGATCGCTACGCCTCGGTGGCAGAGTTCGCGGCCGATCTGCGGGCCTGGCGCACCGGCCATCCGGTGACCGCCGCGCCGGCCTCGACCGCGTATCGTCTGCGCCGCTTCGTCGGCCGGCACCGCAAGGCGGTGGCCGCCGGTGTCGCCGTCGTGGTCGCGCTCGCCACCGGCGGCGCCGCCACCGCGTGGCAAGCGCACGTGGCGCAGCTCGAGCGCGACAAGGCGCAGAACCGCTTCACGCAGATCCAGGAGTTCTCGCGCTCGCTGCTCTTCGAGGTGCACGACGCGCTACGCAACGTGCCGGGAGCCACGGACGCGCGCCGCCTGCTGCTCGATCGCGCGGTGACGTTCCTCGACGGCCTGGCCGCCGACGCCGGCGACGATGCCACGCTGAAGCGCGAGCTGGCCGCCGCCTACCAGCAGCTGGCCAACGTGCAGGGCAACCAGTTCAGCGAGAACGTCGGCGACACCGCCGGCGCGCTCGCCAGCCTGCGGAAGGCGGTGCGTTACGTCGACGAGCTGCACGTCGACGAACCCGAAGACACCCGGCTGCTCATCCTCGCGGTGCACATCCACTTCGATCTGGCGGCCGTGCTGACCCAGCGGGACGATCCGGAGCGAGACGGCGCGCAGGCCCTGCACGCGGCGCTGATCAACGAGCTCGAGACGCGCCACGGCCACGACCCGGCGACGGTCGCCATGGTGGCCGAGGGCTATTCGGACATCGGGCGGATGCGGGTCGACGGGGGCGACATTCCCGGCGGCCGCCGCGCCTTCGAGCACTCCGTGGCGCTCTATGAGTCGTTGCCCGCGGCCGGGCAGCCGGTCGGCGTGGTGCGCGGTCGCGCCTTCGCGCTCAAGCGCCTCGGCGCCGTGCTGCTGCGCGCCAACGAGCTGGCGGCCAGCGAACAACGCTACCTGCAGGCGCTGGCGCTCGACGAAGAGGCGGTGCGCCGCGACGATCGGCCGACCACCCGCTACGACATCACCTTCACGATGTCCGATCTCGCGCTGGTGCAGGCACGACGCGAGCGCTGGGACGACGCCGAGGCGTTGTGGCTGAGGGCGCTGGCCATCCGGCAGCAGGCGCTGGCCGAGGATCCGAAGAACGCGCGCGCCCGGTCTGGCGTGGGCACGCTGCTCGGGCGTCTCGGCGGCGCCGCCACGGCGCGCCGCGACTACGCGCGGGCCATCGAGCGATACCGCGAGGAAGTGGCGACGCGGCTGCCGATGCTGACGGCCTCGGGCTCGCTGCCCGGACGCGTCTCCGAGATCGGATGGGCGAGGCTGCGCCTGGCCGAGGCCCTGGTGGCGCGGGCCGGCGCCGAGCGCGGCCATCGCGATGGCGCGCCCTGGACCGCCGAAGCCCGTCAGATTCTCGCGTCGGTGCGGCGCGGCGACGGCAAGATCTCGGTATCCGCCGGCAATGAGCCTGACTTCATCGCGCTCTACGACGGCCTGCGGACGCACCTGCAGTTCGCGTCGCCGGGTCGCGCGCCGCGCTGACCCGTGGCGACGGCGAATGACGCTTGTGCGGATGCCATGCACCGCCCGACGCCGTCGCCCGCCATCCCCGGTGGATCCGCCTGTGCCATGATCCAGCGGGTAGTCCCGCTGCATGACGGATCCGCCGGCCGACGAGATCACCCAACTGCTGCACCGCTGGACGGGCGGCGACAGCGACGCCCTGCCGCGACTGATCGACCTGGTCTACCCCGAGCTGCGGAAGATCGCCGCCAGCCGCCTGCGCGGCGAGCGCTCGGGACACACGCTGCAGGCGACCAGCCTGGTGCACGAGGCCTACATGCGGCTGGCGCACCAGCCCGACAAGGTCTGGCAGAACCGCACGCACTTCTACGCGGTGGCCGCGAAGGTGGTACGCGCGGTCCTCGTGGATCACGCGCGGGCGCGTCGCCGCGTGAAGCGCGGTGCCGGGGCGGCGAGTGTCGAACTCGTGGAAGGCATGGCCGCGGTGCCGGCTCCGGCCGTTGATCTGCTGGACCTCGACATGGCGCTGCGCAGCCTGGAAGCCATCGATCCCGAACGGGCCCGCATCGTCGAGCTGCGCCATTTCGCCGGGCTCTCGATCGACGAAACCGCGGAGGCGCTCGGCATCTCGGCCTCGACGGTGAAGCGCGGCTGGCTGGCCGCGCGCGCCTGGATCAAGCGCGAGATGCGCGGCGCGGGCCCGGCGTCGTGACCCGCGACGAATGGCGGCGGATCGAGAACCTGTTCGCCGACGCCTGCGAGCAGCCCGCCGATCGCCGCGACGCCTGGCTGTCGGCCGCCTGTGACGACGAGGCGACGCGCGCCCTGGTGCGCGAGATGCTCGAGGCGCACGACGCCGATCCGGCCTTCCTCGAGACGGCCACCGACCTCTCGGCGGTGACCGAGGCGGTCGCCGAGGGCCTGGTGAACCGCCGGCTCGGCGCCTATCGCATCACCCGTCAGATCGGGCGCGGCGGCATGGGCATCGTCTACGAGGCAGTGCGCGACGACGACGACTTCGCGCGACGGGTCGCCGTGAAGGTGCTGCCGACGTGGAGCGGCGACGCCGCCCTCGACCGCTTCCGCCGCGAGCGCCGCGTGCTGGCGGCGCTCGACCATCCGGGCATCGCCCGGCTGCTCGACTCGGGAACCACCGCCGACGGCGCGCCGTTCTTCGTGATGGAGTTCGTGGACGGACTGCCGCTCGATGCCTGGTGCCGCGAGCGCCGCGCCACCGTCGCCGAGCGCGTGGCCCTCGTGGGCCGCGTCGCCGAGGCGGTGGCCGAGGCGCACCGTCACCTCGTGATCCACCGCGATCTGAAGCCGGCCAACATCCTCGTGCTGGCCGACGGCCAGCCGAAGCTGCTCGACTTCGGCATCGCCGCGGTGCTGTCCGACGACGACGCCGGCACCGGCGCCACGCGCACCGCCGACCGCCACTTCACGCCGGAGTTCGCGAGTCCGGAGCAGGTGCGCGGCGACGCGGTGACCACGGCCAGCGACGTCTACGGACTCGGCGGGTTGTTGTTCGTGTTGCTGGCCGGCGCGCGTCCGCATCGACTGCAGGGGCTGTCGCCGCTCGAGGCGATGCGCGTCGTGTGCGAGACCGATCCGCCGCCGCCGAGCACCGTGGCGGCACGTGAGGACGCCGCGGCGATCCGCGGTCCGCTCGACGCCATCGTGCGGAAGGCGATGCAGCGCGACCCCGGGGCGCGCTACGCGACGGTGGCGGCGCTGGTCGCCGACCTCGCGGCGTGGCAGGCCGGACTGTCGGTGACGGCTGCTCCGGATTCGCTGGCCCAACAGCTCGCCAGGTTCGTGCGCCAGCATGCCGTGGGCGTGGCGGCGTCGCTGGCCGTCGTCGTGGCGATCGTCGCCGGCGGCGGTGTCGCGATGTGGCAGGCGCGCGTGGCCGCGGCGGAGCGCGACCGGGCCCAGCGTCGGTTCGAACAGGTGCGTGAGTTCTCGCGGTCGCTGATCTTCGACGTCAACGAGTCGTTGTCGGAGGTACCGGGCAACGTCGGGCCGCGGCGGCTGGTGCTGGAGCGCGCCGTGCAGTTCCTCGACGGTCTGGCGGCCGACGTCGGCCACGATCAGGCGCTGCGACTCGAACTCGTCGAAGGGTATCGACGGCTCGGCGCGGTGCAGGGCGGACCGACGACGGAGAACGGCGGCGATCGGCTCGCGGCGCGGCGCAGCCTGGAGAAGGCCGCACAACTGGTCGAGACGGCGATCGCGGAAGACCCCGACGGGCTCGATCCGCTGATTGCCGGGCTCGACGTGATGGCGGATCTCCATCGCGTGATGTCGCGACTCGATGCCGGCACCGCCACGTCCGCGGCCAGCCGGCATCGCGCCCTGCTGACCACGCTCGAGGGGCGCCGGTCGTCCGAGCCACGGGTCGTCGAGGCGATCGCGCGCGGGCACGACGCGATCGCGGTGGCGCTCGAAGGCCGGGCCGACTACGTCGGCGCCGAAGCCGCCTTGAATACGGCCCTTCGCCTGCTCGAGGGCCTGGAAACCACCAGCGCCACGCGGCGGTCGAGGGCACAGCACGCGGCCGTGCTGAAGCGCCTCGGCGCCGTGCTGCAGTGGCAGCGGCGGTTCGACGACGCCGAGCGCCGCTATCGCGAGGCGCTGGTCCTCGACGAAGAGACATTGGCCGCGCATCCGGGCGACCCGGCGGCGCAGTTCGAGGTGACCATCACGCTGTCGAATCTCGGCGGCGTGCTCATGGAACTCGGGCGGCGCGAGGAAGCGACGCAGCGGCTCGGGCGCGCCCTCGCCCTGCGGCGCGGCCTGGTGGCCGCCGATCCGAGGGACGTGCGCGCGACCGAAGGGCTCGCGCTGCTGCTCGGCCGTTTCTCGACGGAGGCCTACGGCGAGCGGCGTTTCGCCGACTCGGTCGCCTACAACCGCGAGAAGGTCCAGCTGCGCGAGACGGTGTTGGCCCGTGAGGGCGCCACCGCGCGCACACGCTCCGATCGGGCGTTGGCGCGGCTGGAACTGGCGATGGCGCTCGTGGCGCAGGCCGATGCCGGTGCGGCGAACGCGCGGGCCGCGCTGCTCGAAGAGGCAGGAGACGTGATGCGCGGCACGCCGGTGTCTGACTTCACGCAGTCATCGGCCACGGCCGACGTGTCGGTGGCGGTCTTCCGGCAGCAGCACGCGCGTGTGCTCGCCAGGGTCGGCCGGTCGTAGCCGGGCCAGCGCGGATCAGACGCCGAACTGCCGCAGGTGGTGGTCGGTGTGCTTGTGGATCAGCGCGCCCCAGTCGTCGCGCGTCATCGCGCCGAACGCCGGATGCGTCGCCGCGAGCTGCGCGTGGCGCGGCAGCGCGTCGAACAGCGACTGCAGCGCCTGCTGTTCCTGTTCCAGATCGGCGGTGCTGCAGCGGGCGATCAGCTCGGGCGCGGTGGGCGCGCTCTTCGGCATCGGCAGCTTGTGGATGACGAGGTAGCGCACCGGCGCCCACTTCAGGATGGCCGGCGCGCGGCCGCCCGGCACACTGAGCTCGCCGAGCGCCATGCGCAGCGAGTCGGAGAGATGCGCGAGCATGCCGGTGGCGTTGAATTTCCCCCACTTCGCCGTGTGGCCGGGTGTGACCGTCCAGGCGCGGCGCACGAGATCGGCGCGGTCGGCGTCGTTCCAGATGCTGGGCATGCGCGCATGCTACCCCGCCGGCGCCGAGGCCGTACAGACGAACGGCCCGGACGCCTGACGGGCCCGGGCCGTTCCTGTGGGGGTGCCTGTGCTACTTCGCGGCGATCGCCTGCACCGACAGGGCGATCTTCACGTCGTCGCCCACCAGGAAGCCGCCGGCCTCGAGGGCCGCGTTCCAGTTCAGGCCGAAGTCCTTGCGGTTGATCGTCACCTCGCCCTCGAAGGCGATGCGCTGGTTGCCCCACGGGTCGACCGCGTCGCCGAGGAAGCTGACCGGGATGGTGATGGCCTTGGTGACGCCACGCATCGTCAGGTCGCCGGTGACGGCGTAGTCGTTGCCGCCCTTGGCGTCGATCGTCGACGACACGAAGGTGATGGTCGGGTACTTCTCCACCGCGAAGAAGTCGTCGCCGCGCAGGTGGGCGTCGCGGTCGGGCGTGCTGGTGTCGATGCTGGCCGCCTGGATCTCGAAGCTGACCTTCGACGCCGCCGGCTGGTCGGCGTTGAAGTCGATGGTGCCGCCGAAGTCGTCGAAGCGGCCGCGCACCTTGGTGATCAGGTGGCGCACCTGGAAGGCGGCTTCCGAGTGGGTCTTGTCGATGGCGAACGTGCGGACGGCGGTGGCGGTGCTCATGTCAGGCTCCTGGATTGTCGGTGTTGCGTGTGATGGTTGTGACGCTACTCGTGACAACAAGCATTGAGACGCGCGCGGCCGGCTGAGGTTTCACGGCTCAGCCGTCCTGGCGCATCAGGGCGAGGGTGTCGACCAGCGCGTGCAGCCGGTCGGGGGCGATGTGGGCGAGGCGACGGCGGTGCCAGTCGCGCACGTCGGCGTCGAGCTGGGCCACCAGGGCCAGGCCCTTCGGGGTGATGAACGTGCCGACCAGCCGGCGGTCGGTGGCCGACCGCTGCCGGGCGATGAGTTCGAGCTCTTCCATGCGGTCGAGCAGGCGGGTCACGTCCGGCACCGGGGTGACCAGCCGGTCGCCCAGCTCGTGGCGGCACAGCCCGTCGGGGCCGGCGCCGCGCAGGATGCGGAGCACGTTGTATTGGGTCGGGGTCAGGCCGTGCGGCCGCAGCATCTGGGCGATGGCGCGGTCGAGCAGGGCCGCCGTGCGGGCGATGGCCACGTGCGCCTCTTCCTCGATGTCGAGGTAGGGGCGCGTCTGCTTGAGTTCTTCGTGCAGCGCCGTCGCCATGTCAAAACAATAATCGTCATCACGACTATTGTCAACCTTCTATTTCAGATGCCGGCCTCCGTCGACCCGCACGGTCTCGCCGGTGACGAAGTCGGTCTGGCAGAGGAAGGCCACCGTGCGGGCGATCTCGGCCTCGCCGCCCCAGCGGCCCAGGGGCGTGGCCTGCTCCACCGCCGCGATCTCCTCGACGGACGTGCCGGGGGGCGGGACGATCGGCCCAGGGGCGATGGCGTTCACCAGGATCTGGTGCGGCGCGAGCTCGAGCGCCAGCGCCTCGGTGAGCGCCTTCACGCCGGCCTTGGCCACGTAATACGGCACGAAGCCCTCGTAGCGCGGACGGCCGCTGGCCGCCACCCAGTCGCAGAAGTTGACGATGCGGCCACCGCCGACGGCGCGCAGGTGCGGCACGGCGGCCAGCGCCACCAGGTACGCGGAGCGCAGGTCGCTGGCGAGCTGGCGATCCCAGGCGTCGGCGTCGAGCGCGTCGAATGGCAGCGCCTGGTAGACCGACGCCATGTGGATCACGAGGTCGAGGCGTCCGAACGTCGACGCCGCCTCGTCCACCGCGGCGCGGCACGCCGCCGGATCGGCCACGTCCGCCTGCACCGTGTGGGCGCGACGCCCGAGCCCGCGCACGGCCGCGGCCGCGCGATCGGCGGCGTCGGCCGACGCGCGATACGAGAGCGCCACATCGACGCCGAGTCCGGCGAGGGTGGTCGCGATGGCCTCGCCCATGCGGGCCCCGCCGGTGATGATCGCCGCGCGTCCGTGCAGGTCCACGTGCTGCCTCCTCCCGCATGGTAGCCGGTCGCGCTATCCTCGAACGCGTGCCGCGCCGGCTGCTTCGCGTGTCCGCCCTGGTGGCGCTGATCGTGGCCCTCACGTTGACGCGGGCCCGCGCCATCACGCCGAACATCGATCTCGAGCAGCTCGACGACGCCCTGCTCTTCGGCCGCCAAGCCACCAAGGACGAGCGGCAGGCGTTCCACGACGGCTACCAGCGCACGCTGAAGGACAACACGGTGCGCCGCATCTCGATCGTGAGCGAGTACCGCCGCGTGGTGCTGTCACTCGAAGAGAAGATGCGCCTGCTCGATCGCAACTACGGCCGGGCGCAGATGACGCAGATGCTGGTGCCGTGGCGCGGCCTGGTCGAGGTGATCGTGGAACTGCAGTTCCATCCCCAGAACACCTACATGGGGGTGCCGCTCTACGACGTGCTGCTGGTGCCACTCGACGGCCCGTTGTCGGGACGGCCGCTGGTGCCCGAGGCCAACGATCGCCGGCCGCACTTCGGCGCCTACTGGGATCCGCCCCCGATGGGCTCACCGTGGTGGCCGTTCCCGCCGGGCAACGCGCCGGTGATCGGGCGCGCGGAGCCGCTCACCGGCGGCTGGCTGCAGGCCCGCTTCGACGGGCGCGCGCTGGTGACGGGGCACTTCGACGTGGTGGTGAAGGACGGCGCGACCACGCTCGGCAGTGCGCAGTTCGACATCGGCGCCCTCAAGTAGGCGCGGCCCCAGCCGCTATACTGGTCGTCCGTGGCTCGCCGGCGCCCACTGTCGCCATCGCAGTTCCTGGCCTTCAGCTTCCTGGGCATCATCCTCGCTGGCGGGGTGCTGCTGTCGCTGCCCTTCTCGGCGGCGCCAGGCCGCTCGATCGCGATCCTCGATGCCTTCTTCACGTCGGTCTCAGCGGTCTGTGTGACCGGCCTGGTCGTGATCGACACGCCGGTCGACCTCTCGGTGTTCGGCCAGATCGTCGTCATGCTGCTGATCCAGGCCGGCGGCCTCGGCTACATGACGCTCAGCACGGTGTTCGCGGCGGCGCTGGGCCGCTCGGTCACGCTGCAGGAACGCATCACGCTGCAGGAAGCGCTGAACGCCAAGGACATGGACGGCCTGGTGCGCTTCGCGCGCACGGTGCTGCGGCTCACGCTGGCCTTCGAGCTCGGCGGCGCGCTGATCCTGGCGCTGAACTGGTGGCCGTCGCTCGGCCTCGGGCGGGCGCTGTGGTTCGGCCTCTTCCACTCGGTGTCGGCGTTCAACAACGCCGGCTTCACGCTGTGGAGCAACAACCTCGTGTCGTGGAGGGGCGACATCGTCGTCAACGCGGTGATCACCGGCCTGATCATCGCCGGCGGCCTCGGCTTCTTCGTCTGGGCCGAGCTGCTCAAGGGCCGCACGCACGAGATCAAGCGATCGGTGCACACGCGGCTGGTGCTGGCGGCCACGGCGGCGCTGCTGGTGGGCGGCACGGTGGCGATCCTGGCGCTCGAGTGGTTCAACCCCGACACGCTGGCGCCGCTGTCGCTCAAGGACAAGCTGCTCACCGCGTGGTTCCAGTCGGTCACCGCGCGCACCGCCGGCTTCAACACCATCGACATCGGCGCCATGACGGTGCCGTCGCTGTTCGTGATGATGGCCCTGATGTTCATCGGCGCGTCGCCGGGCGGCACCGGCGGCGGCGTGAAGACGTCGACCTTCGCGATCACGCTGGCGGCGCTGTGGGCGACGGTGCGCGGCGAAGACGAGACCGTGGTGTTCAAGCGCCGTCTCGCGCCCGAGCTGGTGGCCAAGGCGTTCTTCGTCTCGCTGATCGCGTTCGTGGCGATGAACGGCGTGGCCTGGCTGCTGCTGCTCACCGAAGGCCGCGACCTGCTCAAGACGCTGTTCGAAACGGCGTCGGCGTTCGGCACGGTGGGGCTGTCGATGGGCGAGCACGGCGCCCCGGTGAGCCTGTCGGCGTTCTTCACGCCGGTCGGCAAGCTGCTGGTGATGGCCATCATGTTCGTCGGCCGCCTCGGGCCGCTCACGCTGGCGATCGCGGTGGCTCGGAGAAGCGCCGCGCACGCGAAGATCCGCTATCCGGAAGGCAAGATTCTCGTCGGGTGATCACATGGCCAAACGCACCTTCGCAGTCATCGGGCTCGGCCGCTTCGGCGCCGCCATGGCCACCACGCTCTCGCAGCTCGGTCACGAGGTGATCGGCATCGACGGCAGCGACGATCGGGTGAACGCGCTGGCCGATCAGGTGTCGCAGACCATGAAACTCGACGCCACCGACGAGCGGGCGTTGCGCGCCTCGGGCATTCAGGACGTCGACGTCGCCGTGGTCTCGATCGGCGAGAACATCGAGGCCAGCCTGCTGGTGGTGACGCTGGTGAAGGAACTGGGCATCGAGAACATCGTCGCCAAGGCGGTCTCGCCGCTGCACGGCCGCATCCTCGAGAAGCTGGGCGTGACCCGGGTGGTGTTCCCCGAGCGCGAAATGGCCATGCGCATCGCCCACAGCCTGGTCATCCCCAACGTGCTCGACTACATCGAGCTGTCGGGCGACTTCTCGATCGTGGAGGTGCCGGCGCCGCCCGAGTTCCACGGCAAGACGCTGCGCGACATCGGCCTGCGGGCGCGCTTCGGGCTGACCACCATCGCCATCAAGCGGGTGTCGAAGACCGGCGACGGCGACTTCACCACCGTGTCGCCCGGGCCCGACGACATCGTGCAGAACGGCGACGTGCTGGCCCTGCTCGGCAGCAACGAGCGCCTCGGCCAGCTCGAGAAGATGATGAAGTCGGCCCGCGCCACCTAGGCCGCGGTCGGGGTCAGACCCCTTACGAAGTCCGAAAGGATTTTCGCCGGGCGTAAGCCCCCTGCGGACGTTCCCGCGTTTTTCCCAACGAATCTGCGACCTTTTGACGCAGCCGGGCTGGCCTGATTCCTGCGACGTGCTCCCCGTCTGCCGCCGGTGTGTCTTCACGCTCCGTGGTCGGCGGCAAAGGAGCTTCTCATGCGACGAATGGTCAAGTACGCGGTTGCCGCCCTGGTGCTGGTGGCCGCCACGGGCGCCCAGGCCCAGGCCCAGACGGTGCGCCTCACGGCGATCCTCTCGGGCTCGAACGAAACCCCCGGGGTGCTCACCGGCGCCACCGGCACGGCCGAAGTGTTCGTGAACATGGCCACCCAGGAAGTCACGTACGAAATCGACATCTTCAACCTGCCCAGCGGCACCACCGCCGGCCACTTCCACGTCGGCGGCCCCGGGCTGGCCGGTCCGGTGGTGGTCGACCTGGCGCCCACGGTGAACGTGTCGAACGACTTCACGCTCACGGGCAAGGCCACGGCGGCCTCGCTGCGCGCCCGCCCCGACCAGGGCATCCGCACGTGGGAGGACTTCATCCAGTCGCTCATCGGCGGCCAGTCCTACGTGAACATCCACAGCGCGGTGAACCCCGGCGGCGAGGTCCGCGGGCAGCTCACGGTCGCTCCGTAACCCAATCTCGGCAGTCACGTCGACCGGCGGCGCCTCTCCTCAGGTGGGGGCCCGCCGGTTTCGTGTGTACGGACGGGGCG
>Ga0075163_10008188_pt1 | contig 13798 bp, 9 predicted proteins | sample JI1023141ADNA_FD_71478 | JGI IMG/M metagenome (GOLD analysis project Ga0075163, IMG submission 71478) | Wastewater effluent complex algal communities from Wisconsin, to seasonally profile nutrient transformation and Carbon sequestration -... | ecosystem: Engineered > WWTP > Effluent > Algae...
CGACGAGCCGAAGCCCATGTCGGCCGTGCACAGCGTCATGACGCGATAGTGCAAGCCCAAGCCTTGCAACACGCGTTCGGCGTCGGTGCGCAGCGCATCGAGTTCGGCGTAGCTAGTTTCAGGTGTCGTAAACTTCACCAGTTCAACTTTGTCGAACTGATGTTGCCGAATCAAGCCGCGGGTGTCTTTGCCATAGGCGCCAGCTTCGGCGCGAAAGCACGGCGCGTATGCGCAATACTTGATCGGCAGCACGCTCGCGTCGAGAATTTCGTCGCTGTGCAGATTGGTGACTTGCACTTCGGCAGTTGGCGACAAAAATAGATCATTGTCGGGCACGATCGATTCAGGAGCAGTACCCGGTGGCGGCTCCGGCATCGCCAAACGAAACACGTCGGCTTCGAATTTTGGCAATTGCGCCGTGCCACGCAGCGATGCGCGGCGCACCAGCGCGGGTGGCCACACTTCTTGATAGCCGTTCGACGTGTGCAGATCGAGCATGTAGTTCATCAGTGCGCGGGTTAGGCGCGAGGCCCAACCTTTGAGTACGGTGAACCGTGCGCCCGAGATCTTGGCACCGCGTTCGAAATCCAAGATGCCAAGCGCTTCGCCGACGTCCCAGTGATTCTTCGGCACAAAGCCGTCGGGAAACGTTGGGGCGGTGCCCCACACGTGCAGCACTTGGTTGTCGTGTTCATTTTTGCCATCGGGCACACTGCTGTGAGGTGCATTCGGCAACATCAACAGTTGTTGTTCGGCATCGGCTTCCGTTGCGCTCAATGCAGCTTCGTCTTCTTTGATCTTGCTGGCCAGCAACTTCAGTTCATCGCGTGCAGCGACAAATTCAGCCGACTTTTTGTCGAGCTTCGACATGCGCTCATTGGCGCTGTTGCGACTCGCACGCAAGCCGTCGAGTTCGCCTTGCAACGATTTGCGTTTTTGATCAACGAGCTTCCACTGCTCGACTGCTTTGCCAACGTCGCCACCGCGACGCAGCACGTCATCCATTCGATTGGGATCCAACATGTTAGCCTTCGGGACATGCCGCGACCAAGCGCGGCGGGTGAGCCCCAAGGTGTACCTTTGCCGCTAAAGCCGACGCAAGCCCAGCGATGTAGGCTTTGGCTCGATTGCAATTTGTTCCAGAAACTGCAATGATAAGAGCAGGTTGCGAGATAGTTCAATAACCAGCTTAACCTTTAACGCAGCCTTTGAGTCCGACTCTACGTGGCATCGTTTGTACTATCAGCAGGCCCCGGCGCTGGCTTCTTCTATGAAGCGGAAGCCCGCACGCTTGCAGGGCCGTCGGCCATGACCGACGTGACCAATGATGCTGTTGATGTCGTGGTTGACCAGCAAGCGCAACGTGATCGCGAATGCATCCGGTTGTGCTTGGCAGGTAACGCTGCACCATTTGACAACTTCGTCAAAGCCCATCAGCGAGGGGTTTGGTATTTGGTGCGTCGTTATGTGCGCTCCGACGCGGATGCTGCCGACGTAAGCCAACAAGCGTTCGTGCGCGCCTACCGTGCGTTGGGCCAATATCGAGGTGATGCGACGCCGCGGAGCTGGCTTTATCGCATTGCGATCAACTGTGCCTTGTCGTGGTTGCGTGATCACAAGCGCGAAATCGCAAGCGAAATCGACGACAACACGCTGACCGTCGAGGCCACTGGCAGCAGCGAACTGGTGAGCGCACAACGCAAACAAGCATTGCGTGCCGCGATTGCGCAGTTGCCCGCAAAACAACGGCAAATCGTCGAGCTTCGGGTTTTTGATGAGTTGTCATTTCGCGAAGTGGCAGCAATCGCCGAGTGCAATGAAAACACAGCTAAGGTAAACTTCCACCACGCACTCAAACGTTTGCGTGAGCTGCTTCCCGACGGTGCCCCATGAGCGATAACAACTACAACGAACTTGAAGCAGAGTTGCGCCGGATGCGCCGCGATGAACAAGCACGTGTGAGAGCCCAAGGGGAGCCTGATTGGTCGACGATGCAGATGTCGATTCGCCAAGCGATTGCCGCCGAGCCGTTGCCACGGTTGCCGTGGTGGCGACGCTGGTCGGTGCTGGTGCCGGTCACTGGCACGTTGGTTGCGAGTGCAGCTGCGGCCGCTTTGTGGATTCAGGCACGGCCAGCGGTTGCGCCCGAGGCTGTACGGGTTACGCCCGATGCTGGAACGGTGATTGCGCCGGCCCCAACCATCGCGCTTGAGCCCGTTGCTCCGCTGGTGCTTGATGGTGAAGATCTTGATGTGGCCAGCATCGACGAAGCCGATTTGGATGCTGCGATTGCAGCCGAACAGCCGCAGATCGCGGGCGACGACAGCAATGCACCCGTTGGTTCGGATGCGCTGGTGCCAAGTTCGCTGCAATGGGTTGATACGCTTGCGGCTGACGATCTTGATGCACTGGATCAATGGCTCGACGCGCAGGTTGTGAAGAAAGGGTAGTGTATGCGATCCATCCGTTATTTACTTTCAGCCTTGGTGGCTGCCACGGTGTTGAGTTCTGCAACGGTGGTCGTGTCGGCCCAACCGTCGGGCGCGCCCGTCGACAAACGGGAACGTGTCAAACAAAAAGTGCGCACGATGCGCGCGTACTTTTTGACCGATGCGCTGAACTTGGATCCGACGACTGCAGGCAAGATGTTTCCGATTATCGAAAAATTCGACGTTGAAACTGATGCGTTGGCGGCTGCTCGTGTTGGGTTGCGAGCGAAATTGGAAACCACCACCGACGCCAAAGCGTTGAACAAAGTGATCGACGATTTGGTGGCGAATCAAAAAGCGACGTTTGATGTCGACGCCAAGCGACTGGCCGAGCTGCGCACGATTTTGTCACCGCAACAAGTTGCCAAGTTAATGGTGGCGTTACCGGAATTCGAAAAACGCTTGCAAACCCGACTTGGCAAAGTGGATGCCAAAGCGAAAGCTCAAGAAGGTGGCAACAGCGAACTCGGTGGCTGGAGCCCAACAACGGCGAAGCCCAAGGCCAAAGCCGGCGGCAAAAAACGCGCGTGCGACCCGTTTTCGGACGTGGGCGGCTGCTAACCCCCATGGTGGCCGCTTGCGATTTTCTTGATTTTGCCTCGCAAAAGTCCCGCCGCGGCTGCGCCAGCGGTATGATTTAATTGATGATTGAGGCGACCTGCACCGCGTGCGGCACGGCAAACATTTTTTCCGATGCGGATATCGCACCGGGCGCGAAGTACGCGCTGTGTGAAAGCTGCAAAGCAAAGGTCGTATTGCCGACCAAGACCGTCGCTGGCTCGGGCTTGCCTGGCCGAGCGCCAGCATTGCCGCCCAAACCTGCAACGCCGCCGGCCCGGCCATCGGTACCGGCGATTCCTCCAATCGCTGGACCGGGTGGCAAGCCGCCACCGGTGCCAGTGAAAACGCCGCCAGGTGGTGGTAACGCCGGTGATGTAATTGATTTGGCAGATCTACCAGCGCCGAAACGCCATGGTGGGTTAGCTGGTGCCGCGCCTTCGCGTCCTGCGCCAGCTTCGGGGTTGTCGGTGGCTGGCGTAGCGCCCGTCGAGACGGCTGATTTGCCGGCGCCGAAGCGTGCATCGGGATCAAATATGTTCGACGATCTCCCAGCGCCGAAAGCCACGCCTCCGTCGAGCCGACAAGATCAGTCAGTTGCGCTCGATCTTGATGACTTGCTGGCGCCGGTTGGTGCCCCCATTGGCGCAGCGCCTCAGTTGGATGATTTGCCAGCGCCGAAGGCCGCAGTGGCACCTGGCCGTTTTGACGATCTACCGGCGCCGAAAGCGGCAGGCCGCTTTGACGATCTACCGGCGCCAAAAGCGGCAGGTCGTTTTGACGATCTACCGGCGCCAAAAGCGGCAGGCCGTTTTGACGATTTACCGGCGCCGAAAGCGGGTATGCCGCCGGGCCGCTTTGACGATTTGCCGGCGCCGCGTGGTCCTGCCGCTGCCAAAGCGCCAGCCACGCCAGGGGGACCAGACATCGTTGACTTGCCAGGCCCCAAAGGCTTCTTCGACGATTTGCCACAGCCCGCCGTTGGTGGTGGCAAAAGCGCCATTGATTTACCGGCACCGAAGGGCTTCTTCGACGATCTGCCGCAACCTGCTAAAGGTGGTGGGCGGCAGGTTTCGGATTTGCCTGCACCGAAGGGCTTCTTCGATGATCTGCCGCAACCATCGGTTGGTCGCGGCAAAAGTGACACCGGTCTGCCTGCACCGAAGGGCTTCTTCGATGATTTGCCGCAACCAACCAAATCTGGCTTGGCGCGCGATGAAGGCACAACCGACGAAGTTGCACCAAAACGTGCGTCGGGTCCTGCCGAGCAACCTGCGTTTCAGCAATCTGGTGCACAGCCGCAGCGTGCCAAGGCCGCTAGCTTACCAGGGTCGTTGTTCGATGATATTCCGTTGCCTGCCGTCGGTGGCCCGGCCACGCCACCCGCGGCGGCACCACGTGCACACACTGCATCCACGGCCTCGCTAGATCTGGACGGGCTGGATCTAGCGTTGCCAAGCTCAAGCGCGCCAGGTCCAGTGGCAACACCAGCAGCGACGAACCTTGGCCGACCAGCCGCCAAAGCTGGTGCGCCAATGCTTGATCTAGGCGAAAGCTCGCCGAATCTGGATCTTGGTGGTGGTGGCAATCCAAACTATGGGGATCTTGATCTGCCAACTCCAACGCCGGTGACATCAGCCGCAATGGCTGAGCGCACCGCCGTGAAATTTGCGCCGGGCAGCAAAGACGTTGAGCCGCCGCCATCGTTGGATCTTTCCGTTGGCCCAGCGCCGTCGGCAAAAGATCTGTCACTCGATCTCGACGGTGAATCCGAACGTCCACGCGCGACACCGGCCGCAAAGGGCAAAAGCAAAGCCGCTGCAGTCGCGACTGAAGAGCCAACCAAGAAGAAGTTGTCGCCACGCACGGTGAAGATCGTCGCAGCGGCAACGCTTGGTCTTGCTGGGCTTGGTGCCGGCGGCTTTGTCTATTATCGGAAGCATGCGGCTGCACAACAGCGTGAGCAAAGCATCACCGATGAATTGGCACGTGCCACTAAGCTGCTAAATGCTGGCGATCCAGGGCACTGGAAACGCGCTGTTCTTGCAGCCCAAAAAGTGCTGGATCTTGATGCCAAGAATGCAACCGCGCTAGGCATTGTTGCCGAGGCGTCGTTTGCTGGATACCTCGAAGAAGGCACGGGTGGTGCTGCTCGGATTAACGCTGGCAAACGCGCGTTAGCCGCCGCTTCCGAAGCCGCGGTGAATTCACCGATGCTGGAGCGTGCGCGTGCGCTCCAAGCACTGGCTGGCGAGCAAGCTGATGGCGCATTGCAAGCACTGTTAGGCGCAAGCAAAGCCAATCCTTCGGATGCAACGTTGGCCTTGTATACGGTGTGGGCTTATCTCGAATTACATCAACCCAAAGCAGCGCTAGCTGCATTGCCGCCCGTCCTTGCAAATCCGCAACGCCGCGCAGCTGGGCTCTATGCGCGTGGGCGCGCCAATCTTGAATTGGGCAATCTTGACGACGCACGCAAAGATTTCTCCGGCGTGTTGGAACTAGATAAAGACCACATCGGTGCACAAGTCGGGTTGGCGCAAGCCGCTCCGCCAACAATGGCCGCCCAACGCGAAGCTGATCTGATGGCCGTGTTGCAACGTAAAGACATCCAACAGGCTGACGTCCGCGTGGTCACGGCTGCGTGGGCCATGGCGGGCGACGATGCACGGCGGGCCGGCCGGTTTGACGCTGCACGCGATCGTTATCGCAAAGCGTTGGTGGTCACGGCCAATGACATCACGGCGCAAGTCGGCCTAGCCGAAACCGAGCTGCGCGACAACAAGCTAGATCTCGCAAGCGAACTAATCGACAAAGTGATCGCGCTTGATGCGAACCATGTGGTGGCCAACGCGGTCGCAGCGGAAATTGCGCTCAAGCGCAACAAGCTCGACGACGCTGGCAAAAAAATCGCAGCCCTGATGGCACGCAATCCGCCGATCAGCAATCCGCAGCATTTGGCACGTATTCAAACGCTCAGTGGCTTGTTGCTTGAAGCGCAAGGCAATGACATTGATGCGTTGGCACGCTTGCGCGATGCGGTGACGACAGCAGGCGATCGCGATCTAGGGCCAACGATTGCAACCGTGCAATTGCTTGGCAAGATGGCGCAAAAAGCCGATGCCGCCAAAGACGTTGCGAAAGCCGAAGCGCTGCGAGGCTTGGCGGATCAAACGCTGGCGCCGTTGGCGAGCCGGGCCGACAAAGAATCGGAGCTCACGGTGATCATCGGGGTTTCGTATTTGAGTGCAGGTAATGCAATCAAGGCCGAAGAGTGGCTGCGCAAAGCCGTAACCACACGTCCCAACGATGTCGAAGCACACTTCCAGTTGGCCGAAGCGTTGCGCTTATTGCAGCGCGATAGCGAATCGATCGAAGCGTTGCGCAAAGCATTCGATTTGGATCATTCGCGTATCGATGTTGGCGTGCAACTCGCGCGCACGTATGAGCAGCTTGGGCGCAACGACGATGCTACCCAGATGTACGACACGTTGCTGGCAAACAAAGAATCGAGCATCGAACTACGCAGTCGCGCTGGGCGCTTCTTTGCGCGCTTGGGGCAAACCGAAAAAGCTGCAGCGCAAGGTGCCGAAATTCTCAAGGCGGATCCTGAAAAGAACGCGGCTGGCTTCTACTTGCGAGGGGAAGGCGAACTTGCGGCGGGCAAGCTCGACGACGCACGGCGCTCATTTGTACGCGCGGTTGAGCTGGAGCACGATCCGCAATATCTTGATGCGCACGGCCGTGCCAGCGAACAGCTATCGCTCAAAACCGGCGATACCAAATACGACGAAGAAGCGTTGCGTGCTTATGCATCAGCGAACGAGATCGCGCCGACGATGTACAACCCACTTGCGGGCCGCGGCCGGATCTATGTTAAGCGGCACGAAGCGGTCAAAGCGTTGGAGCCGTTGGTGGCTGCGAACAAGCTCAATCCGCAAGACGCCGAAGTGATGTACGGCATTGGTGTGGCGTATCAAGAGCAAAATCAGACCAAAGCCGCCATTGCATGGTTAGCCCGCGCCAACTCGATCAAGCCAACCGCGGAGTCGGCAAATCGGTTGGGTCGGCTGTATCTCGATAGCGATCAAGCTGGCGCTGCAGCGACGGCGCTCACCGAAGCGGTACGGCTTGCGAAAGAAAAAGAAAAGGCGCAGGGCATGCAAGTGCCTTGGTTGACTGAGTCGTTGTACTTCTTGGGCCGCGTGGAAAGCGATCGGCGCAACGTTGGTGGCGCCAGACGCGCATGGGAAGATTTCTTGGGCCGCAATCCGCCAAATCAAACGCAAGTTGACGAAGTGAAACGTTATCTCGCCAACCCGCACTGAGATAGGCTGCGGCATGGCCAAGATGATGATGTTTGTTGCTGCCGCGGCGCTTGTTTTCGGCTGTGGCAAGTCGAATGGCAAACCGCCGTCAAGCGTGAGCGGTAGCGCTGGCAGTGCGGTTGTTGCAGGCAGCGCTGTGGCAAACGGGAGTGCCGACGCCACGCCTGCTACCAATGAAAAATCGGTCGCCGTGGTCGGGCCGCTGCAGTTGCTCGAAGTTCTCGGGCCAGGTGCAACGACCTACGTAGTGCGCGACAAGCTGCAGTCGTTCAGTTTGCCGTTTGCAACCAAGCCCGACTTATCGCCGATGGCCGTGATGTCGGCTGGCGGTGACGTGGAAGGCGCCCAAGCTTTCGCGGAGAATGACGGCTTGGCGATCACCTTGGTGCGCTTGCCGCTGCCTGCCACCGACGGCAAGCCGCTGGATGCGAACGGGTTGAAGCTCGCGTACGACGGCATGCGTGATCAAGGTGCGGCAAATCTCGGTGGCAAAGTTGTCGAGGACGAAGCCGTTACTTTCGGCGAGTTGGCGGCACGTCGGGTCGCCGTGCGCGTCGAAAGCCAAGCGCAAAGCATCATGAGCATGCAATGGTTTATCTACCAACCTTCGCAGCTTGCGTTGTACATGGTGGGAGCGACGTATCGCGAAGCCGACGCTGCACGGGTAGCGCCGTTGGCAAATGCCGTGGTCGCCAAGCTGCAAATCAAACCATGACTATTGCCGAACCTTGAGTTCGAACAAACGCGGGTCAAACGTTCGGTGTACATACGCAAGTTGTTTGCCATCAGGCGACGGGCGCAATAGCGAGATCACAGTTTGCGGCGCGGCCAGCCCAGTTGGTTCGGTGCGACCGGCAGCCGTTGCATGCTGCACAGCGTGCACGGAATTCTCGGCTGCGCCGCCGATCCACCAAGCGTCGGCACCGTCGTATGCAATGGTTCGAATGTTAGCCACGTTCGAGCTGACGGCGCGCAGCAGTTTGCCGCTGACGGTATACTCCTCGATTGATGCGGTCATCGCAGCAATAGCGATGCGTTCACCATCGGCCGAAATCGCAAAATCTTCGACGGCTGGTAGCCTGAAATCGCCGCGCACAATGTTGCCCGTAGCGGAATCGAGCCGCGAGATCGGGAAGCGTTTGTCTGGATCGGCAGCCGCAAGCGCAAAGCATGGTGCGGTCCGATCGCCAGCGCAGCGCACCAACGAAGCTTCTCTGCTGTTGCGCGACCAGAGTTGCTTTTTGGTGGTGAGCGAGAACGCTGCGATCTTGCGACCACCTGGTTTGCGCGTGGTGACGATCAGCGTGTCCCCGTCGCGGGTTGCATTGGCTGCATCACCATCCAAGACGATGCCGGTATCAACGCGGCGTTCGCCTTGGAGTTCGAACACGTGTAAGGATTTGCTATCCCACGTCAACGGATTGCCATTGTCGAGCCATCCCAAGAGTCCGCCTGGCCCAGGTATGGCGACCTTGCCGTTTGGCTTAAGTGCTGGTGCAACGCTTGCGGTGTGGCCACTGAACTGCGGATCGTTGAACGCCATGTAGTTGTGACCGTTTGCGATCAACAACTGGCCAATCCAACCGGTTGGTCGTTGGTACACCGGTTGCGGGATGCCAAATCCCTGTTTCCCGACGCTGACTTGATAGATCGTTGGCTTGGTGCCAATGCCTGACGCATACCAAAGGTCAGAGTTGTTATGCCATGCGACGGCGGAACCCTCTTGTACCGGCAGCGAGTTGACGCTGTTGCGCGCCACATCGACAACCACCAAAAGTTGCGAAATCATGTATGCGAACTGCCGGCGATCCGGTGAGATCGCAACGTATTCGACCGGCTCTTCGACGGTCCACCGCAATTCGGGGTGGCCTTCAACCTGCAGCACTGCGCGGGCACTTTGGTCGCTGACGTTTACCAATGCGCCAGCTTCGAGCGCGCCGTACCACATGATGGCGCCTTGTTTGGGGCCACGGTCAACCAACGTATCGAGCGCTAGGCTCCACCGCTGCACACGGAGCGGCATGGTTGGCGCGACATCAAGCGTATCGTTGTCGAAGAAATCGAGGAAGGTAAACCAACCGCGACTCGCCAGATGAATTTGCTTGAGCACCTTGGTGTCGACATCAAACACCATGACGGTATCGATAGCCGTGATTGCAATGCGCTTGCCATTGGGAGAAATGGCGAGCTTGGTTGGGTGCGGCAACTCTAACAAGAATTGCCCGTCGACGTAGTGGCCGTCGGCGTTGGCCAGAATACTGGGCGCTGGCCTAGCGCTAAGCGGTGCAGGCTGGGTGGGGTGGCGTGTCGCCCAGAGCAGCGCTGCTGCAGTGGCAACGGCAAGCGCAGCAGCGGCAAACGCAAGCTTCGGACGTTGGCTAGGTAGTGCGGCACGCAATTCGTCGATCAACGCATTCATATCGGGCCAGCGATCGTCGGGCTTAGCGGCGAGCCCACGGAGAATCGCTTGTCGAACTTTGGCGGGCACCTGTGAGCCTTTGGGCGCTGGTCGTATTTGGTGCTCGTCGATGACCTTGATCAATTGCGCAGCAAGTGGTTGTTGTCGGTCAAGTTCCGCGACAAACGGGCGTTCACCGTACAGCACTTCATACGCCGCAACACAAAAGCTGAACTGGTCAGCGCGCGCGTCGACTGCACCGCCGCGCAATTGCTCCGGGCTCATGTACAGCGGGGTGCCGAGCAACGCACCTGTTGTTGTGAGCTCAGCGTCGGCGAGTTGCGCTAGCATGAGGTTGGACATGCTGGCCCGGCTCGCTGGTGCATCGCCAACATCGGCCAAGCCGAAATCGCTGACGCAGACACGACCGTTGCGTTCGACCAAAATGTTGTCGGGTTTAAAATCGCGATGAAGCACGCCAGCGCGATGCGCTGCGGCAAGCCCGTTGCCAGCAACCAGCATAATGCGCAGCCATCGCCGCCAGTCGCGCAGCTCTGCCGGTGCGCGTTCACGGATCAGGCCGCCGAGGGTCTTGCCGTCGATGAACTCCATCGCAATAAACAAACGGTCATTGGCTTGATCGGCATCAAAGACTGCCACCACTGAACGATCTGAAACTTTTGCCATTGCGCGCGCTTCACGCAAAAAACGTGCGGCTGCGTCGTCGCTTTCGACGTGGCGCGAGTGCACAACCTTGATTGCTACGCGGCGGTCAAGATGCGGATCTTTGGCGCTCCACACCACGCCCATGGCGCCTGCGCCAACGAGCTCAACTAAGCGATAGCGGCCAAGCGACTGGCCGGGTTGAAGTTGGGCGCCTGTACCGCGAATCTTTGGCTCAGATGCAAGCGTGGCGCCAAGGCCAAGCTTCGCGTCGCCATCTGCGGGCGCTGTGGCATCAAACGCAACAGGGCGCGCGCGATTGCGTGGGGCTGGCAAGGCGGTCGGACTCTGGGAGAGCGCAGCGCTGTCCGCTTCTGTGTCCTGGTCTGCGTCGCTCCCCATACATGCGATTGTAACAGCATTCGAATCTGGCTCGACTATGGCCGCCTCGCTGTTTTCGTGGCACCCTGCGTCGGTGTCAGCGCAAGCAATGAACGGAAAACATGTCCTGATCACTGGCGGTAACGTTGGCATCGGACTTGAAACTGCACGCGGGCTCGCGAAGCTTGGGGCGCACGTGATGATCGCTTGTCGCGATGCCGCCAGGGCTGCGCATGCGCGTTCGGAACTCAAGCGCAGCGTGCCAACCGCAAACATCGAAGTTGTAGCATTGGATCTCGGCAGCTTAGCCTCGGTGCAACGCTGCAGTGAAGGGTTGCTTGCCAAGCTCGATCGATTGGATGTGCTGGTCAACAATGCCGGCGTTTGGCCGCGGCAGCGCAGGCTAACCGCCGACGGCCGTGAGCAAACGATGGGCATCAACCACCTTGGCCACTTCGCGTTAACAACGCAACTGTTGCCGTTGCTGCGCAAAGCGCGCGGCCGCGTGGTGGTGTTGTCGTCGGGCTTGCATGCGCGCGGCAAAATGGACTGGGACGATTTGATGAGCGAACGTGGTGGCTTTTCCGGCCAACGCGCGTATGCGCAGTCCAAGTTAGCCAACATTCTATTCGCCAACGAATTGGCGCGGCGCGAAGCGGCGCATGGCGTTACTGCCAACTCGTTGCATCCTGGCGTGGTCAAGACGCAGCTTGCGCGCGAATTTCCAGAGTTTCTGCGCACCGTTGCTGGCATGGTGATGCTGACGCCTGAAAAAGGTGCACAAACGTCGATCTATCTTGCAAGTTCGTCGGAAGTGGCCAACGTGACGGGCAAGTACTTCGACAAGGGCAAAATCAAAATGCCGAGCAAGGCCGCGTTGCAAACCGACGATGGCAAACGCCTGTGGGATTGGTCTGTAGCGGAAATTGCGCGCTGAGCATAAGCTACCAACGATGGCCAAGTTGCTGCACCCCATCTGCGCTGCTCGTTCGTTGTTGCCAGCTGCGGCGTTGCTGGTGTTCGCGCAGTGCGGAGCGAATGGGAACACCGTCGATGCACGGGGCGATGCGGCGCCAAATGATGCTGCTGTCGGTGACGCACGAGTGGGCGCGTTGGGGCCAACGTTTTGGGCAGGCGCTTACCTAAATGGTGGGGGCTTCGATAGCGATGGTATTGCAGCTGCAGTGCAAGCCGACATTGGGCACTCGATCCCGGTGCTGCAAACATATCGCAGCACTGCCGCAGCCGGGATTGCCAAGATCGCGACCGATCTTAATGCCATCTACGCGCTTGGCGCGATCCCACATTTGTACATCGAACCAGCCAAAGACTTGTCGGCGGGTTGGCCCGCGAACTACACGCGAACGCAATACGAAAACGCCTCGGTTGACCCAGAAATCGCAGCCGATCTTGGCAAGGTTGCGACCGCGGTGGTCGATGCGCTTGTGATCAACGCCCAACGGCAATTGTTGTTTAGCTTTGGCGCTGAAATGAATGGGGGTTGGACGCCATGGGGCTGTCTAACGCCGTCGACGTTCGTTGCGTTGCATAGCAAAATGCACATGGTGTTGAGCGTCGAAATGCAACAGCGTGGTGTTGCAGCGCAGCGGGTGCGCTGGGTCTACGCACCGGATTCGCGCGGCTCGACCAAGCGGCAAGATGGCCGTGGCAATGACATTCCCGGCTCAACCTGCAATCCGTCGACCTCGGCATATTATCCTGGCCACGCGCAAAGCGATTATCTCGGCATCTCGGCGTATCGCTCGGGTGAACAATCGGTGGCGGACGCTGTGCTAACGCCGGCGCATCAATTGTTGGATGCACTGCAGATTCCCGCAGCGTGGCGGAGTGAGCGATTTATCGTTTTGCAAACCGGTGCGCGCGATACCGCGTCGCGGCCCGCGTTCGTCGAGCAGTTGCACACTGCGCTCGCTGCTGACCCGGTGTTTGCAGGTGTGATTTGGTTCAACGCTGCGCAATATTCGCTGCGCTCGGCGGCGGGGCCGTCCTCGGGCTATGACGCTTGGCGGACGGCGTTGCACAACTGGGAAGGCCGGCCAAGCGAACTATTTGCGCGTTTGTTTTGGGACGTTGCGCCAACCTCGCCGTACTACAGTGAATTGCAACGCTTGGGCGGGCTTGGCATTAGTGGCTGCGCTGCATTGCCACGGCAGTTCTGTCCGGACACCGGACTAACACGTGCAGCTGCAGCAGTGTTTTTGGGCAAGGTGTTTGGCATTGGCGAAACACCCAATGCGCCGGCGCAATTCACCGACGTGCCAACCAGCCATCCTAATTTTGCAATCATAACGGCGCTCGTCGAGCGAGGTGCCTTGCAGGCTTGCAGTGCCAACATGTTTTGTCCGGCTACGGTGATCACGCGGACGGAACTCGATACCGCACTGCGTGCGCTTGGTGGTACGGTTGCTGCGTATCCTGCTCCGAACGAACCCGTCAACACAGTCAGCCGCGGCGCCGGCGGAGCTCATATCGTCCATGCGAAGTAAGCTACCCCTCGCTAGAATGGCTGCGGCCCTCGTTGTGATCAGTGTGACGCCGCAGGCTGCATGGGCCGACAAGCGTGATGGCGATTGGTACGGCTGGCAAAAAGCGCGGCAATGGATGCTGTCGCTATCCGCGCCGTTGTAGCGTCACGTCACGTCGCGCAAGCCTGCAGCCGCCAGGCCGGCTTGAGCCGCTTTGCGCAACGCATCTGCATCGCGTCCAACTCGCGCCGACGCGTTGATGCCATTGAGCAGCACCATGAGAAAGTTCACCACGTCGTCGATATTGCGGTCGGCCGGCAGGTCGCCTTCGGCTTGCGCGCGTTGCACCGCGTCGCGCAACAAGGCTTCGGTTTGCGCCAACGCTGCCGTCAGCAATTCGTGGGTTTCGCGCCGCTTGCGATCACATTGGCTTGCCGCCGCTTGCAAAAAACATCCACGCGGTGCTTCGGCACTTTTGCGCACCGAAGCGATGCC
>Ga0075163_10008190_pt1 | contig 13798 bp, 9 predicted proteins | sample JI1023141ADNA_FD_71478 | JGI IMG/M metagenome (GOLD analysis project Ga0075163, IMG submission 71478) | Wastewater effluent complex algal communities from Wisconsin, to seasonally profile nutrient transformation and Carbon sequestration -... | ecosystem: Engineered > WWTP > Effluent > Algae...
CTGGCTGCGCTCGGCCAGCTTGCGCACCTCGGCGGCCACCACGGCAAAGCCCTTGCCGTGTTCGCCGGCACGGGCCGCTTCGATGGCCGCGTTCAGCGCCAGCAGGTTGGTCTGGTAGGCAATGTCGTCGATGATGGAGATCTTGGTGGCAATGGCCTTCATGGCCTCCACCGTCTGCGCCACGGACTGGCCGCCTTCAGCGGCTTCCTTGGCGGCCTTGATGGCCATGCCATCGGTGACGGTCGCGCTCTCGGCATTGCCCTTCACCGAGGCGTTGATCTCCTGCAGCGAGGCCGTGGTCTCTTCCACGCTGGCGGCCTGCTGGCTGGCGCTGTGGCTCAGGCTCTGGCTGGTCTGGCTGACCTGGCTGCTGGCGGCACTGAGGTTGTCGGCCGCCACGCGCACTTCGCGGATGGTGCGGCCCAGGGTGTCCAGCAGCTGGTTCAACTCCTGGCACAGGCCGCGGAAGAAGGCGTTCTTGCCTTCCAGCGGAATGCGCCCATGGAGATCACCCTGCGTGGCGGCACTGACGATGCCGCGCACTTCGGCGGCCACTTCAATCTCGGCCTGGCGCTGCGCTTCCACTTCCGCGGCGTGGCGCTTGGCGTCGTTGAACTCGAAGCCCACGCGGGTCTGCACCCGCTTCAGGGCCCCCAGCATGCGGGCACATTCGTCGTGGCCGCGCGCATCGATGATGCCGTCGAAGCGGCCTTGCGAGATGCCGTCCAGGTGGGCAGATGCCTCGCTCAGCGCAGCGCGGATGCGGCGGATGCTGGCCACACCCAGTCCTGCGGCCAGCAGCGCAGCCACGGCGGCGGCACCGGCCAGCAGGGGCGCCTGCAGCAATGCCGCGGCGGCACCCAGGCCACCGGCGGCCGCGCCTGCAGCGCCGGCCACTGCCAGGCGCAGGGCCTGCGGTGCATGCGCCAGCGGGTTGAGGCGAGACAGGCGGCGGGTGGACACCACATGGCCGTCCACGATCTGCAGACCTTTGGCCTGGCCCGTGGTGAAGAGCCTGTACGCGTCGCCAGCGGCTTTCACCTGCTCACGCGTGGGCAGTGTGCGCACCGACATGTAGCCCGTGACTTGGCCGTTTTCCAGCAGCGGCGTGGCATTGGCCACCACCCAGTAGAAGCCACCGTCCTTGCGGCGGTTCTTCACCAGGCCTGTCCAGGGCTTGCCGGCCTGCAGCGCGCGCCACATGTCGGCAAAAGCCTCCTCGGGCATGTCGGGGTGGCGCACCAGGTTGTGCGGTTGCCCGATGAGCTCTTCCTCGGTGAAGCCAGCTGCCGCGATGAAGTCCGCGTTGACGTACTGGATCCGGCCCTTGAGGTCGGTCTTGGAGACGATGGTCGCGCCCTCGGGCAGGCGGTACTCATGGTCGGTGACGGGCAGGTTCTTGCGCATGGCGTGACCTCAGAAGGATGTGAAGGCGGCGTGTTCCGGTTCCACCGGCGCCTGGTTGGACCGGCCCTGGCCGAACCGCAGCGCTGTCCCGGGGGCGGGCGCACGTGCGGCCGGTGCGCGCGCGGATGTGGCGGCGGGCAGGGCCTCGTCGTCCACGCGGAAGAAGGCCATCAGCTCCTGGAGTTGCTGGGCCTGCGCGGACAGCTCCTCGGCCGTGGCCGAGAGTTCTTCGCTGGCGCTGGCGGTTTGCTGCGTGGCACCGCTCAGGTGGTTCATGGCGCCGGTGATCTGCGCCACGCCGTCGCTCTGTTCGTTGCTGGCGGCGGCTATCTCCTGCACCAGTTCGCTGGTGCGCTGAATGGAGGGCACCATGCCGCTGAGCAGGCCACCGGCTTTTTCGGCCAGGCCCACGGAAGTGCCGGCCAGCTGTCCGATTTCCTGTGCGGCCACCTGGCTGCGTTCGGCCAGCTTGCGCACCTCGGCAGCCACCACGGCAAAACCCTTGCCGTGTTCACCGGCACGCGCGGCCTCGATGGCGGCGTTCAGCGCCAGCAGGTTGGTCTGGTAAGCGATGTCATCGATGACCTTCACCTTGCCGGCGATGGACTTCATGGCATCCACGGTCTGGCCCACGGCCGAACCACCTTCCACGGCTTCCTGCGCAGCCTGGGTGGCGATGCCATCGGTGACACGCGCGCTCTCGGCATTGCCCTTCACCGAAGCATTGATCTCCTGCAGCGACGCGGTGGTTTCTTCCACGCTGGCGGCTTGCTGGCTGGCACTGTGGCTCAGGCTCTGGCTGGTCTGGCTGACCTGCTGGCTGGCCGAGGTGAGCTGGTTGGCGGCATCGCGCACCTGGCGGATGGTGCCGCTCATGGTGTCCATCAACTCGTTGAACTTGCCGCACAGCTCGGCGTGGAAGCCCTGCTTGTCCTGCACGGGTACGCGGCGGGTGAAGTCGCCCTGCGTGGCACCGTCTACCGCGGCACCAATCTCACTGGCCAGCTGCGTGGCGCTGCGCTCGGCGGCTTGGGTGTCGGCCATGCGCTGTTCATCGCTGCTGCGGCGCTCGCGCAACTGGCCTTGCATCTGCTTCAGGTTGAGCAACAGGCGTGACTCCTCCGCGTTGCCCGGTGGAGGTTCGATGGCGTGGTCCAGATCGCCTTGACCCACCGCCTGGGCAGCCGCGGTTGCCTGGCCCAGGCCCAAGCGTGTGGCCTGCACGAAGGCCCGGAAGGAATAGGCGGCCAGCAGCAGCGCCAATGTGGCGGCAATGCCATCTTTGACCCAGGTGGCCTTGGCGGCAGCCAGCACGTTGTCGGTGTACACGCCGCTGCCCACCACCCAGCCCCAGGGTTCGAAGGCCATGACGTAGGAGATCTTGTCCACGGGCTGCTGCGCACCGGGCTTCGGCCACTGGTAGGCCACGAAGCCGGCTTTGTCCTTCTGTGCGACGGCCACAAACTCGCGGAACAGCGCCACGCCGTTTGGGTCTTTCATGTCGCCCAGGAACTTGCCGTCCAGTTCCGGCTTGGTGGGGTGCATCACCATGGCCGGCTTCATGTCGTTGATCCAGAAGTACTCACCTTGGCCATAGCGCAGGCGGCGCACGGCGTCCATGGCCAGGCGCTGCGCGGCCGCGCGGTCCAGCTGGCCTTTGGTTTCCTGTTCGTGCGCCCAATGCAACAGGCGGTGGGCGATTTCCACATGGCGCTGCAGCGCCACCCGCTCGCTGGTCATGCTGCGCTCGTAGTCCGACCACCCACTCAGGCCCAGCAGCGCCAGCAGCGGCAACAGCAGCAGCGCGCCCACCGACACGGCGCGCGTGCGGAAGCTCAGGCGCTGGAACAGGCGGGTGACCGGGTCCCAGGCTTGAAAGGCGGGCACTTGGGCAGCGGTGGCGGACATCGAGACTCCCTCTTGCGTTGGGGCGGACCGTGGCGTGGACTGGTCCTTGCCCCGGGTTTTCAGAAGCTGGTGAACGAGGCTTCGTCCATGTCTGCGGCGCTGGCCTGGAAGCTGCGCGAAGCACCCTTTGCGGCGGACCGCCCAAATCGCAGGCCGGCCGAGTCACCCGCGCTGGAGGGGCTGGCCGCAGCCGCACGGGCGGCGCGGCGCACGGGTGCTGCGGCTCCGTCGTCGGCCAGGCGGAAGAAGGCCATCAGTTCCTGCAGCTGTTCAGCCTGCGCCGACAGCTCCTCGGCCGTGGCCGAGAGTTCTTCGCTGGCGCTGGCCGTCTGCTGCGTGGCGCCGCTGAGGTGGTTCATGGCACCGGTGATCTGCGCCACGCCGTCGCTCTGCTCGCCACTGGCCGCTGCAATTTCCTGCACCAGTTCGCTGGTCTTCTGGATGGACGGCACCATGCCGGCCAGCAGGCCGCCGGCCGTTTCGGCCAGGCCCACCGACTTGACGGCGAGTGCACCGATCTCCTGCGCCGCCACCTGGCTGCGCTCGGCCAGCTTGCGCACCTCGGCGGCCACCACGGCAAAGCCCTTGCCGTGTTCGCCGGCACGGGCCGCTTCAATGGCAGCGTTCAGCGCCAGCAGGTTGGTTTGGTAGGCGATGTCGTCGATGATGGAAATCTTGGCCGCGATGGACTTCATGGCTTCCACCGTGTGGCCCACGGCAGCACCGCCTTCGGCCGCTTCCTTGGAAGCCTTGGTGGCCATGCCGTCGGTGACGGTGGCGTTCTCGGCATTGCCCTTCACCGAGGAGTTCATCTCCTGCAGCGACGCGGTGGTTTCTTCCACGCTGGCGGCCTGCTGGCTGGCGCTGTGGCTCAGGCTCTGGCTGGTTTGGCTGACCTGCTGGCTGGCGGAGGTGAGCTGGTTGGCTGCACCGCGCACCTCGCGGATGGTGCCGCTCATGGTGTCGATGAGCTGGTTGAACTTCTGGCACAGATCGGCATGGAAGGCTTCCTTGCCGCCCAGCGGAATGCGCTGCGTGAAGTCACCCTGCATGGCGCCGTCCACGGCAGTGCCGATTTCCTCCGCCACGGCCGTGGCGGTGCGGCCGGCGGCCTCGGTGGCGGCCAGGCGCTCGGCGTCGTCGGCGCGGCGCTGGCGCAGGTTGGATTGCATCTCCACCAGGCGCTGCAGCAGCTGTGCGGCTTCGTCCGTTCCTTGGGCGTTGATGGTGTAGTCCAGTTGGCCCGCGCCCACCGCATTGGCGGCTTCCACGGCGTGGCTCAGCGGCTTGGTGACGGAGCGTGTGATGGCCACACCCAGCAACAGGGCCACAGCGAACAAGGCGCCCAGCTCACCCAGCACCAGCATGCGGGCCTGCTGGGCTGCCGTCACGCGTTCGTGCAGCAGGTCTTCCATGGCTGCGGCGGCCAGGCCCATGACGGCGAACTGCGCCTTGGTGGCGTCCTGCCCCATCGTGCGGAACTGGGCGACGGTGAGGTCCACCTTGCCGGAATCGGCAATGGCCTCAGAGCGCTCGTGCAGGTCGTCGGACAGCTTGCTGGCCGCCGCCACCGGCGCGGTCAGCTTGTCCTTCAGGGCCGGCGCCAGGGCAACGGCCTTGTTCACCTGCAGTTCGGCGCGGCTTTGCAGGTAGTGGATCTCATGGGACGACACCGCCAGCTCGGTGCGGGCCTGCACGGACAAGGCCTTGTCGTTGACGTGCGTGGCGCCATAAGCGGCCAGATGGGCCACCTGCTCCGCCAGGCGTGGCAGGTGGTCCACCATGGCGGTCATCATGTAGTAGGTTTCGGCCACGGGGTCCAGCGACAGGCCGGAGGCGTCGGCCACGCGGTCCAGCACGCCAAAGAACTGGCTGGCCAATTCGTGGTGGGCCGCCAGCACCTTGTCGGCGTCCGGGGCCTTGTCACCCAGGGCCTGCTGCAAGGCGTCCCACTGGGCACGCATGGCCTTGTGTGCATCCAGCGCCTCCTTGTAGCCCAGGCTGCTGAGTTCACCCGCCAGCTTGTCAAAGGCCTTGTTGACCTCGGCCACCTTGGCCCGGCGCGCTGCATCGGCGGCGGTGTCGCCGGTCATCCAGGCCTGTGCCAGTGTGCGGTGCTGGACCAGCGCCTGGTGCAGTGCAAAACCGCTGCGCACAGGGTCCAGCCCGGCGTCTTCGGCTTGCGCCACTGCGATCTCGGCATTGCGTGATTGCAGCACCTGCACCAGCGGCACGGCCGCCATGACGGTGCCGAGGACGCCCAGTGCGGCGAACCTCTGCCAGAGCCTCAGGCTGCGCAGGATGTTCTTCATGGCGATGGCCTTCTTGCGTGGGGTGTGTTCAGTGGGTGGAGCGGGCCGCAGAGGTGCTGGCGTGCACCGTCTGCGCCCGTGCGTGTGTGGCGCCGGGGCGCGTGGCGGCGGCCATCAGGCCTTGCATGTCCAGCACCAGGGCCACGTCGCCGGAGCCCAGGATGGTGGAACCGGCCAGTGCTTCCAGCGGTTTGAAGATGCTGGCCAGCGGCTTGATGACGGTCTGGTGTTCGCCCAGCAGGCGGTCCACCACCAGGCCGATGCGCACCGGCCCCTGGCGCACCACCACCAGGCTGCGGCGGCTGCCGTCCTTGGCCTGTTGCGAAGGCGGCACGCCGTAGAAGAGGGCCAGGTCCAGGTAGGGCAGCACCTCGCCGCGCAGGTCAAAGGTGCCGCAGGTGCGGCCGGGTTGTTCGCGGCATTCGGTGGGCAGGTCGATGCACTCGCTCACCACCGCCAGCGGCAGCACGTAGTGCACGCCGCCCACCAGGGTGAGGAAGCCGTCGATCATGGCCAGCGTCAGCGGCAGGCGGATCTGCGTCGTGGTGCCGCGGCCTTCGGTGCTGGCCAGGCTGATCTGCCCGCGCAGCGACTCGATGTTGCGCTTGACCACGTCCATGCCCACGCCGCGGCCCGAGATGTCGGTCACCTGGTCGGCCGTGCTGAAGCCGGGCGCGAAGATGAGCTGCCAGATCTCGGGGTCGGACAGCACGGCGCCTTCGGGCACCAGGCCGCGTTCGGTGGCCTTCTTCAGGATGCGGTTGCGGGCCAGGCCCTTGCCGTCGTCGCTGACCTCGATGACGATGCTGCCGGCCTCGTGGTACGCATTCAGGCCCAGGCGGCCGCTGCGCGGCTTGCCGCTGGCGGCGCGCTCTTCGGGCGTTTCAATGCCGTGGTCCAGGCTGTTGCGCACCAGGTGCATCAGCGGGTCGCCGATGAGTTCCACCATGGACTTGTCCAGCTCGGTGTCGCCACCGGTGACGACCAGTTCGATTTCCTTGCCCAGCTGCTTGCTGATGTCGCGCACCACGCGCGCGAAGCGGTTGAAGGTCTCGCCCACCGGCACCATGCGCAGGCCCAGGGCACCGTCGCGTGTGGCCTGCACCAGTTCAGACACGCGTTGCGTGGCTTCCAGGAAGGCGGGTGAGGCTTCGGCGGTGGCCACCATCTGCGCCCCGGAGCCGGCGATGACGAGTTCACCGATCAGGTCGATCAGGTGGTCCAGCTTGTCGGCGCGCACCTTGATGAAGCGCGCTTCTTCGGCGCGGCGCGGTGTGCCGGAGCCGCGGCGGTCGGCGCCGGCCTGGCGGCGTTCGGTTGCCGGGGCTTCTTCGCTGGCGGCCGGTGCCGTGGTCTCGGCGCCTGGCTCGGCGGGCGCCGTGACGGCCGACGCTGCGGTGGTGTCTGGCGCTGCGGCCAGGCGCACGCCCTGCTGCGCCCACACGGCGCGCAGCGCGTCCTGGGCTGCGGTGTCGTCGCCGCAACGCTCGGCCAGCAGGGCCTGGTAGTCGGCCGCGCCGGCGTCGGGGGCCAGGATGGTCAGCGCGCAGTCGTCCAGCGCAAACTCAAAGACCTGTTCGATGTCGCTGCGGCTGCGGCTGCTGTCCAGGCGCAGCTCGAAGCCCAGGTGGCAGGCCTCGGCGTCCAGGCTCTCCAGCGGCGGCACTGCGGCTTCGAAGGTGTGGCAGTGGCGCACTGTGCCCAGCGTGCCCAGGTAGCGCAGGAAGGCCAGCGGGTCCAGGCCGTTGCGCAGCGCGTCGGTGCCGAAGCGCAGCGACAGCTGCCAGCAGCCGTCGCTGTCTTGCACGGGGGCCACGGCGGCGCTGGCGGCAGGCGTTGCGGCGGCCGCCGTCTCGGGCAGCAGGTCGCCGGCGCCGCGCAGGGCCCGCAGGCGCTGGCCCAGGGCCTGGCTGCGTTCGGCCACGTCGGGGCTGCTGTGGCCGCTCTTCACTTCGTCGATCAGGGCACCCATCTGGTCGCGGCCTTCCAGCAGCGCGGCGGAGATGTCTTCGCTGACGGCGATCTCGCCCGAGCGCAGGGCTTCCATCAGCGTCTCCACCTCGTGGGTGAAGGACACCACGGCGTCGCAGCCGAAGAGGCCCGCCGTGCCCTTGATGGTGTGGGCGGCGCGGAAGGCAGCGTTGAGGTTCTCGCTGTCCTCGGGGTCGCTCTCCATCACCAGCAGCGCCTGTTCGAACTGCGCCAGCATGTCGGCAGCCTCGTCCAGGAAGCCGGCTCGCGCCGCGGCGATGATCTCGGCGTCGTCGTCCATGTTCATGCTCGGGTCCTCTTCGAAAGGGTTCAGCCGCGTCAGGCGGTGGCCAGGCCGAACGCGGGGGCCAAACCGAAGATGGCCAGCGCGTCACGCACGCTGGCACTGGGGGACTGCAGGTGCAGTGCGTCGCCACGCGCCAGCAGGCTGCGGCGCAGGGACAGCAGCAGCTGCACGCCGGAGCTGTCGAAATCGGTGACGCCGGACAGGTCCAGCACCACATCGCCTTGGGCGCCGTGGCCGCGCAGGGCTTCCAGCAGCTGCTCGCGGGTGGCCGCGGCAAAGGGGATGGTGACCTCGGGGTCCAGCGCCAGCGGTGTGGTCGGGGCGGCTTGGCTCATGGCGGCGTCCTTCAGCGGCACAGCCGTTGCACGGCGGTGACCAGTTGGGTGGGCGTGCAGGGCTTGCCCAGGAAGCCTTGTGCGCCCTGGGCGCGCGCGGCGTCCTTGACGGTCTGGCGCGTCTCGGTGGTCAGCAGCAGCAGCGGGGTGAACTTGTAGCGCGGGTGCTGGCGCAGCCAGCGCAGGAAGCTCAGGCCGTCCATGCGCGGCATGGACAGGTCGCAGACGATCATGCCCAGCGGCCGGCCGTCCAGCTTGTCCATCGCGTCCTCGCCGTCCACGGCTTCCACGACTTCGTACTTCTCGCGCTCCAGCGCCCCGCGCATCAGCGTGCGCACGCTGGCCGAGTCGTCCACCAGCATGATGGGTTGTGCCATTTATTCGATCTCGACTTCGTGTTGACCAAGCTTCCCGACGCGGAACCGGCTTTGCCGGGCCGCCGGCGGACGGCCCCCCCGGGGGGGATCGAGCGCTAGCGAGGTTGGGGGCCTCATACACACAGCTTGTTGACAGCGTCAACGAGCTGGGAAGGCTGGAAGGGCTTGGTGATCCAGGCCCGTGCACCGGCGGCCTTGCCTTCGGCCTTCTTGGCCTCTTGCGATTCCGTGGTCAGCATGATCACGGGCGTGAACTTGTAGGAGCCCGTGGTGCGCAAGTGGCGCAGGAAGCTCAAGCCGTCCATGTTGGGCATGTTCACGTCGCAGACGATGAGGTTCAGCTTCTGCCCGTTGAGCTTGCTCACGGCGTCCTGGCCGTCCACGGCCTCCACGGTGGTGTAGCCGGCCTTCTGGAGTGCCAGCTTGACGACGGTGCGGAAGCTGCCCGAGTCGTCAACGATCATCACGGTCTTGCTCATGCTGGATTTCCTTCAGCGGGTGGTTCAGAAAAACTCGACGCCAGCGCTCTGTTCCACGTGTACGTTGCCGTGGTGCGTGGAGCGCTGTTCGTCCATGGTGTAGCTGGCTTCCAGGGCGGTGAGCCAGGCGTTGGCGTCGCTCTGCGTGGCGCGTGGGTTCTTGGCCACCCATTCGGCGAAGTTGTCCATGTCGTTGGCCACGATGGACAGCATCTGGCTGATGCGGTCACCGAACTGGAAGTGCATGAAGATGGCTTCCAGCTGGTCGCTCAGGGCGCGGCTGGTTTCCCGCACCGATTGCGAGCCCTGCAGCGCCGAGCCCAGGCCGCCCAGCAGCGCGGTGAGCGCGGCGCGGGCCTGCAGGTCCAGTTCCAGGCGCAGCTCTTCGTCCTGCGTGTCGCCGATCTCGCCTTCGCGGCTGGACTTGCGTATGCCGGCCAGCAGCCGCGTCACCACGTCGTCCACACGCTCGCCGGCCTCGGCCATGCGGCTGGCCACGTTGCGCAGTTCGCTGGCCACGGCCTGCGAGCCGCCGTCGGCCGCCTTGCCCGTGCCGGACGGGCCGCGTTGGCTGCGGTTGGCTTCGATGGACGCGTTGAAGGCCACCAGCCGGGTATGGCGGGCGATCTCGCGCGTCTGCTTGGCCAGGTGCTGCAGTTCACCCAGTGCCTGGGCGCAGCGCGACAGCTCTGCCATGGCGGCGTTGCGCTGTTCAAAGGCGCGGCGGCTGGGTGCCAGCAGAGCCTCCAGGGCCGGTGACTCGCGGCGCACCGACTGGTCCACCGCGCCGGGCTCGGCCGTCACGGTGTGGCTCTGGATGTCGTTGATCAAGGTGCCCAGCGACTGCGACATCTGGCTGAACTGGTCCAGGATGCCCGACAGGCCGTCGCTGGCGGCGTCGCGTGTCACTTCCATCTGGCGCGCCCACACGGGCACGACGGACGCGACCATGACTTCGGCGCCCTGGCGGCCTGCCGCGTGGGCGATGGCGGCGCGGGCCGCACCGGCCGGCGTGGGCGTTGGTGCGGCGGCTTCTTCGCCGACCTGGGGCGCTTCTTGTGCACCCGGCGCGCGGCGCGGGGCCAGGGTGGCACCGGCCAGCACCAGGCCGGCCCCCAGCAGGGCGGTCAGGCCGCCGGGCCAGACCAGGGCGGCCCCAAGGGCTGCCAGGCCCCAACCCGCCCACTGGCGTGCGGCGGCGGGCTTGGGTGGGACTGGCGCGAGCGTGGCAGAGCTTGTCGTCATGTCTTGTGGTCGTGAGGCCTGGTCCTTGCGGCGCAAAGACGACTCGTTGCAGGGGATATCGGCAGGCGATGCGCATGCTGTAGCGACAAACGTTTCCAGGCTCCAGGAAAAAGGGGCCGACATGGGGGCCAATTCAGGGCAGGGGCCGGAGCACAGACGCGGCACGCTATCCCTGGGTCTGGGAGATTCAAGCGCGTGTGCCTGGCTGCCGAAAAGCCGGAACGAGCCTGTTGCCCCGGCCTGGTGTGCCGTGCCTGCAAGGCCTGTCTGACCTTCAAGGAGTCCCGATGACCTTCTCCAGCCTGCGTTGGCGCCTGCCTGTCCTGCGACTGCCGTCGTTGTCGACCTGGGGTGCTGGCCTGCGCGAGTTCTTCGCATACCACGGCGTGTGGGCGCCGGGCGTGCGTGCCCTGCGCAAGCTGAGCGTGCGTGTCAAGGTGCTGCTGGTGATGGCCATCCTGGCCGCGCCGGTGCTGCCCCTGGCCTGGCAACTGGTGGCGGAGCAGAACGCCCATGTGGAGCAGAACGCCAAGCGCCTGGCAGGCCTGCAACTGGCCGCTGCCGCGTCGGCCCTGCCTGTGGAACTGGGTGCACCTTCGGCCGCGGCCGACACCCAGCAAGCCGTGCCGGAGGACCGCCGCCCCCAGGCCGCCGAGCGCCTGCGCCGCACCTATGCCGCGGCGGTGGCTGCCGGGCTGCCGGTGCAGCTGGCCTGGGAGCGTGCCCACGCCACGGTGGACCGCGCCTTGCAGGCACCCCGCAACACCTCGCCCGAGACGCTGGACCTGACCATGCAGGCCATCGTGGCGCTGCGCGAGGTGCGCGACCTGGCCGTCACCACGTCAGACGTGCTGGTCAGCAACGACAAGGACCTGCAGGCCTCGGCCCGCCTGGGGTTGCAGGAACTGCTGAGCCTGCAGGTGGCGCTGAGCGAGTTCCGCCGCACCCTGCGTGGCTGGGAAGCCGAGTCCGACCGCCACCCCTTGCTGCTGCGCACCGCCGCGGCCGCCACCGACGTGCGCCGCGCCACCGAGCGCAGCGAACAGCTGCTGCGCCCGCCGGGCCTGACCGGTACCCCGGCCTTACCGGTGGTGTCTGCCTTCTCCGCCATGGTGGACCAGCAACTGCTGCAGCGCGAACCGGCGCTGGACTTGCCCGCGCTGCGCAAAGCCTACATGGCGGCGCGCGACGAGGTTGAAGGCCTGCGCAGCAGCCATGTGGCGCAGGTGGAGGCGCGGCTGCAGGCCAGCACGGGCGACGCCGAGCGCACGCGCCTGGTGGTGTTCAGCGCGCTGGTCCTGACCTTCGCGCTGGCGCTGTACCTCGTCTACTGCTTCTTCCTGGTGATGCGCGGCGGCCTGCAGCAGCTGAACCACCAGATGTCCCGCATGGCTGACGGCGACATGAGCGCACGTGTCTCGCCCCTGGGCGAAGACGAGGTGGCGCTGACCATGACGGCCATGACCACGGCGCTGGTGCGCCTGTCCGACCTGCTGGCCTCGGTACGCACGGGCGTGGGCGCGGTGAAGCAGGCTTCTGAACAGGTGGCTGCCGGCAACAAGGACCTGACGGGCCGCAGCGAGGCGTCCGCCGCCGGCCTGGCCACCGTGGTGGACGGTGTGTCGCGCAGCGTGCAGCAGCTGCACGACTGCGGGCGGCAGGTGGAGAAGGTGGTGGGCCTGGTGCAGTCGCTGCGCCTGGAATCGGCCCGCAACCGCAAGCAGATGCAGCGCCTGCAGGAACGCATGCAATCGCTGCGCGGCAAGAGCCAGGAGATCGGCGAGATCGTCACGCTGATCGACAACATCGCCTTCCGCACCAACATTCTGGCGCTCAACGCCAGCGTGGAAGCCAGCAAGGCCGGTGAGGCCGGCCGCGGCTTTGCCGTGGTGGCCACCGAGGTGCGTGCCCTGGCCCTGCGCGGTGCTGACGCGGCCCACCGCATCGGCGATGTGGTGACCCGCTGCACCGAAGACATCGAGACCAGTGGCGCGCTGGCCCAGGAGACCGGCCGCGTGCTGGCACAAGCCGACGAGCACGTGGACCAGATCCACGCCGCCATGGACGACGTGGCCGCGCTGACGCGCAGCGGCGAGTCCGAGAGCGCGCAGATCCTGGACGCGCTGACGCGCATCAAGGGCGACACCGGGCAGAACCTGCACCTGGTGAACCAGCTGGCCACGGCTTCGGACGCGTTGCGTTCGCAGGGCGAGCGACTGGCCCACAAGGTGGATCAGTTCAAGCTGGGGTAGTCCCGCCAAGGCCGCTGGCCAGCGCCAGCGGCCTTGATCAGCTTTGTTCTTCGCTGCTTGAGGGGGTGCCGGCGCGCATGCGGTCCAGCACTTGTCCTGCAGTGTCACGCTGAGGACCTTGGTCGGTGGCGCGGCGGCCGTGGGTGCGACGCTGCTGGGTGTCGCCAGCTTCGGCTGGCGGGGTGGGCGTGCCGCGCGGCACGCGCCTGACGGCGGCTGTGAGCGCCAGGGCCAGCAAGGCGCCCAGGGCCAGGCCCAGGGTGGCGCGCTGGGCTTTCAGGTCGCCCGCGCGCTGCAGCAGCTGGGCGTCCATGGCCAGCAGCGCGTCTTCCAGCGCGGCCAAGGCCTGTTGCTGGTGAAGCGGCGTGGCCGGCGGGTGTTGCTGCAACTGGTGTGCGGCGCGCGCCACCAGTTTGCCGGCGCCGCTGGGTGCGGTGGCCTGGACCAGGTCCATCACCTGCACCGCCTGTTCGCTGAGCAGCTGGTGGGCGTGCAGGCTGTCGGGGGCGTTGATCTGCCGCAGCAGCACGCGCCGCGTCAGCTGCCGCCAGTCGGCCGCCAGGCTTTGGCATTCCTGCAGCGCGCGTATCCACCAGCCCGCGGTGAGTGTGTCCTGCAGGTCGCGCAGCCGCTGCTCCAGTTCGGCCTGGCGCATGCGGCGTTCGGCTTCCAGGGTGGTGCGGCCGCGCAGCACGTGGTCGGTTGCATCGCGGTGGGCCAGCAGGCTGCGCTGCACGCCCAGGGCGTGTGTCATGGGGTCCAGTGCGGCGCGCTGGGCCGCCAGGGCTTCCAGTTCGGCGCCCTGGTGGTGCAGCACCTGGCCCAGCGGCAGCAGCACCAGGGCACCGCCCACGGCGCCCAGCAGCGCGAACTTCAGTCGGGGCCGGTTGGCGCTGGCGAATTTGGGGTGCGCGTGCATCGGTGCATGCAGCTGCTCCGGTTGGGGGCAGGCCGCACCCGCACTATCGGCGCGCGCACCGGGTACTTGAGTGGCGGGTACTTGAGCGGTGGGCTCAACACTCCACGATGTTGACCGCCAGGCCGCCGCGAGCGGTCTCCTTGTACTTGCTCATCATGTCCGCGCCGGTTTCGCGCATGGTCTTGATGACCTGGTCCAGGCTGACAAAGTGCGTGCCGTCACCCCGCAGCGCCATGCGCGCGGCGTTGATGGCCTTCACCGATGCGATGGCGTTGCGTTCGATGCA
>Ga0075163_10008191_pt1 | contig 13798 bp, 12 predicted proteins | sample JI1023141ADNA_FD_71478 | JGI IMG/M metagenome (GOLD analysis project Ga0075163, IMG submission 71478) | Wastewater effluent complex algal communities from Wisconsin, to seasonally profile nutrient transformation and Carbon sequestration -... | ecosystem: Engineered > WWTP > Effluent > Algae...
ATACCCCGACTGGCGTGTGACCATCCCCAACCCCAAGGACGCGAAAACGCACATCACCCTCGATCCGGCCAAGCTCGAAGCCTTGTCCAAGCTCATCCAGCGAATCCCCTGCCACGATCCAGACCGCTTTGAAACCATCGGTCTTGAATGGAAGCAGGGGCAATTCTTTCTGCTGGGCAAAGACAAGCACAACGAGCCTTGGACGCGGGTTCCCATCGCTGACGCCAAAGGCACCGGCCCTGACATCACCATCTTCATCAGCCGGCACTTCCTCATCAAGGCGCTCAGCTATGGCCTCAACACCATCAGCCTCATCGAATATCTCGCCCCGCTCCGGTTCCACAATCAGGGCAAGCAGATGATCGTGATGCCTCTGCGTCCTGGTGACCAAGACACAACCCCGCGGCCTTCACCACCTCCGGCCATTCCCACCACAACAACCACGAGCAGACCGCCCCCCATGCCGCCTGCTCCTCAACCTCCACCCATCCCCAAACCCATGATTAATAACCCCACTTCCGAAGGACCACCTCCCAATGCTCCCAAAACCACCATCGAAGAATGCATCGACCTGAGCCTCGCCATCCGCGACAAGTTCAACGACGGCTTCAACATGCTGCGTGACCTTGGCCTGAAACTGAAGCTCGCCAATCGTGAGCAGAAGATGAACGCCAGGGAAATGCACTCCGTTCGGTCCACGCTTCGGTCTCTCCAAGGACTGAAGATTTAATCCAACCCCCATCCACAAAGAGCCAGACCTGCCTTCACCGGTGAGTCTGGCTCTTGTCGTTTTATGGCACGCATCTCGTCCATCGTCTTCGACAGGAACGAAAAGCCAAAGCGGGCCACCCTCATCACCAAACTCGGCACCGTTAAAGTCGAGTGGCGTGATGTTTGTGGTGATCTGTGCTGGTTCACGAGTGGCAATCTCAACGCCAAGAAACTCGTCGCTCCTGCCATCCAAAGAATCGAGCGCATGGTTCAAGAACTGTGACGCTCAACAACCCTCAAAACCTTGCCAGTTATGATTGCAGATCTAGCACCCCAAGCCCCCATCCAAATCCAACGTCGAACCCCGAACCTCATCCTTCACTGCGGCGCTCATCACGTCGATTTGAAGGAAGTCCGCCACGTTCCGACGCCTGATCCAACCCCAACCTGGTGTCCCATCCCGCATCACCAGCTCATCTCCACGGTCCAAGAAACCCTCAAAACCACCCGTCTGCGCATCGGCACCCAAGCCCATAGCCTGACCCACGATGGAATGCGGTATTTTGGACTCATGGAAATCCACGCCAAGAAAGCCAGTGATGATTATTGCTGGGTTCTTGGACTTCGGAACAGCCACGACAAGCAGTTCCCCGCAGGTATCGTTGCCGGTGCCAGTGTGTTCGTTTGCGATAATCTCAGCTTCAGTGGTGAGATCAAATTCGCCCGCAAACACACCCGGTTCATCGTCCGCGACCTGCCTCAGCTCGTCAGTCGCTCCATCGGTCTCCTGCTCGCAAAATGGCACCATCAAGACAAACGCATCGCCGCCTACAAAGAAGCCGAGATCACCGATACCGAAGCCCACGACCTCATCATCCGGGCGACCGATGTCAGCGTATGCTCCAACCGTTTGATACCGGAAGTGCTTCATGGATGGCGAGAGCCCCGTCATGATGCCTTTGAAGGTCGTAACGTCTGGAGCCTGTTCAACGCGTTCACCGAGTCCCTGAAAGACGGAAACCTCGCCGAACTGCCCAAACGCACCGAAGCCCTCCATGGTCTTCTTGACACTCACGTCGGCCTGTCTGTGTGAAAAGCGAAGCTCTTCTTCTTTGAAGGGGAGCTTTTCTTTAGCTGTCGCAGGAACTCCCCCCGCCATTGTCCCACCCCTAGTTGTAAAAAGTTGGTCCCGAGTCAGGCGGCGTTGCCAGCTCCGATGCTCGTGCTGTGAACACCCAACCCCATACTGTCATGATCAAGATCAAGAAAGACGTGCTGCGATTTTCGTTCCCTGCCATTGCCACAGACTTTCAAGTCATGGTCGATGACTACACGACAAGGCTTCTTCCCACGTTGCTCGCTGAAAACAGGGAAAAAGTCATCGAGCAATTCCTCGACGCGAATCATGCCCTGTGCAGTTCCCCAGAATATCAGGAAAAGGTCCGAACCACGGTGACGGGACTCAGTGCGGAGAACATCGAAAAGCTGCTCCACAAGCATGTAAAGAAGCAGGCACAATCATACGGCTACAACGAACCGGGCATCGTCGAGATTGAGTTTGAGCGAACGCTGCGAATCCCGGACGACGGAAAGACCTATTACCTGCCACCCTCACTTGGGCGGTTCCCGCTTCGGCACGTTGAGGATTATGCAGGACGTGTGCCCCAAGAATGGAAGCAACGAGGTGGCGTGTTGATGCCGATGTATCAGGCGGAAGCCCTGTGGCTCTACTTCCGGGGCAGCTATCCCTTTGCCATCAAGATCGGAGCTGGAAAAATCAACGCTGTCAGTGGTGAAATATGGAAGCCTGGGCTGAACCGTGATCCGCAGGACTATGTGGTGACGCCTGATCAGCCCTGGCTGGATGGCTTCGCCGTTGAGAAGGGGGTGATCCGGCAGTTTGTCGCGATGCCCCTCGGTGCTGGCTACTCGATTGAAGAGCAGCTTTCAGGCAAAGCTGAGTTCGGTGGCATCCAGTTGCAGGCCTTCCCCATGAAGGCACAAAGCTTCTTTGAGAAGGAACTGCTGCCCGAGCTACCAACAAGACTGGCTGACATTCTTGAAGATCTTTTGCCACCTTGGAGGACCGAATCGCAGATTGATTATTGCAGATGCTGCGAAAGCCCCGGCATGGGCCTGGGGGCAGGAGGTCGGATGAAACAGGAAATCTACGCCGATAGGCACGAGCCCCAAGATTGGGACATGGAGCACAGCAGCAGTTGCTTCGTTCATCTCTGCGATGCTCTGCTTTGGCGCGAGATCACAGGCGAAAATCCACCCCAGACGCCAGTGACAGCCAGGGAGTATGAGAGAGCTGGACTGCCCTGGTTTGATTACTATCGGGACGATCTGGCTATCCTTGAGGGATCGAAGACGCTCGCGGGCGCAAAGAGCGTTCAGACCCTCTCCCAGCAAAAAGGCGACCAAGCGGTGAAGGGCAATCAATCAGTCGATGAAGGGCTTGTCATCAACCTCAGTCCCCAAGAGAAGCTCGTGAAGGAGTGGGCGGGCGAATGAGTAACCACACTTCCCCGCTATAAACTCTGTGCAGACGTATCGTCACTAGCACTCCAAGTCGGCCGCTGAGCCCTTGGCGATCTTTAGGTCGTCCCGGCTGATCGTCATGGGGACGGAAGGCAGATAGTAGATAGCGTCCACTCCACGCGAAGCGAAGATCGCCCACGCCGCATCCTCCTTCTCGCGCAGATTGGGGCGGAGGCAGACGATGTGCTGACCCACGACCATGAAATACATGCCGAGGGACTGTAGATGCAGCCGGGGGCGCACATCCAGCCCGAAGTAGCTTGGCGGCTGTATGGCGGACTCCTTGAATGCCGCCATGAAGTCCATGGCGAAATGTCTGAACATGGTTGTGGCACCATGCCCGAATTGATTGTCGAAGGCTTGATCGAAAGGAAACTCCTGAGATTCCATGCCTGATGGCGACGGGAAAACGAAGTGCGCCACTCCAGGCTCCCAAAGTCCATTATCGCGCTGACGCAAGTAAGCTGAAGCAAGGTAGGCTCCCGAGAAACCATGCTTGATGTAGCGGCAGCAGGCCTCGGCGATCATCCAGTGCTGGATCTGCATCCAATGTTCGGCCCCCTGCCGGTCCAGTTCCACCGGCTGCTGCTTGATGCAGAAAACCTCATCCTGGCCGCACTGCATGACTAGTCCGTATCTTGCCTCATTCTGGGGCTTGGCGAACTGTATCGCTCCAAAGGGCATCAGGTCGCGTATGCTTCGCAGAAGTCCCAGGCCGGGTTCAAGGATCTGCAGAGTTCCTTTGGGGGTCTCAATGTTCATGGGACAAGCTACCAGGGAGGGTTGGACAACTGTAGTCCCACCTACCAATTTATAATCTTCCAACCACCGGATCAGAGATCAAGCCGCTCTCGATCTCAGTCAGGCATTCATCCGCTACTTTGCTCCCTTGAAGAAGTATGGGCGGCATTTGGCAGGAGCGAATGTCAAATGTGCATCAGAAGCGTGGAACCTGTTTGGTATGCGCAAGCGATGCGCCGTCTCATTGCACCGCAGTCATCTTCGTCAGCTCATCCTTTACGCGTTTTTTCAGCTCCGGTGGTCTGATCACTTGTGCCTTGCTGCCCCAGCTCAACACCCATCGTGTGATTTCCTCCAGGCCGGCGAGATCTGCTTGGAATTCGATGATGCTCCCATCCGGTTTGATCTTCCGTATCGCTTGGGTCGGGTGCCATTGGCGTTCGGCCACAATTCGTGCCGCATAGCCCTCAAGCCGGATATGCACCTCGTGTTTGCTCCTCTGCTCCCCGGCGTAGCTCCACACGCCAAATCCGCCGCCGAGATGGTCACGAGCGTTGAACCCAGCTTGGCGCGTGAACTTGGTCTTGTGGATTTCGAGGTTGGTGATGCGTTGCAGGGCAAAGGTGCGCATCGCTTCACGAGCAGGATCAAAGGCGATCAAATACCACCCATGCTCGATCTGACCGATATGATGGGGACGAACCGAACGACGCTCCGGCTTGGTTGACGTGAGCTTGTGATAATCAAAGCTCACCTCCCGCGTCCCTCGAATGGCGTCCAGCAAATCACCGAACAAGGTCACATCGGCAGGCAGCACTCCAGCGGCCTTCACCGAAAAGGCATCGTCCAGTTCGTGCCACTCAATCGACACCTCGCCAGGGCATGCCTCGGCGATCTTGCTGAAACTGTCCGCCAGCATTCTTTCCAAACGCGTTCCCCGCAGGGGCTCCAAGGCATGTCGGGCCAGGAATAAGGCTACCAAGTCAGAGCGCGACAAGTGCAGCATCGGGAACTCGTTGACCTCCTGGGTATAGTAGTAGCCGTGCTTGATCGAATGGTATTCCAGCGGCAGGCCAAGCTGGTCACGCATGAAGCTGATGTCCCGCTGGATGGTCTTTGGCGTCACCTCGATCTCCTTTGCCAGTGTCGAGCAGTTGGGATGACGACCTGCCCGGATGATCTTGTGGATCTCCAGCACCCGCCACATGGCCGGGCGGCTGACACCTGAACGCAGAGGTCCATCGGACAAGCGGCCCTCTTTGGCCCCAGAACGACGGGAGGAGGATGGTTTGGGCATGCCCAGCAGATTTAATCCATAAAGTTTGCCTGTCACCCTGCGAATGTCCGACCCCCTGTGAGAAGATGTCTTCATGCTAACCCCAAGCCTCACCCAAATCCCCCACATCCTCGACTGCTCCGGCTCCATGCATCAGCCATGAACCGCCGTCGCTTAGCAACCCATCGCATTCCGTGCGTCACCTCCCGCCACCCATGAATCAACGTCGTCCTTGGCTCCAGCGGTTCCGTCGCCGCCTGCCCAATCTCCTCCCCACTCTACTGCTGACAGTTCTTTACCTCGCCGGAGCCGTCCACCTCGCCCTCCAACACTGCCGCCTCACCAGCCTGCTGTGTCTCCTCGCCGCAGCCGCCACCGTCGCTGTGAGTCGTCGCCCCAGCCTCCCCGACGGTTCCCGTTCACCCTTCACGCCCTCCCTTCGCTAAATTGCCATGTTGCTTTGCTCCCAGCTCGGTTTCTTCTCCATCGTCCGCATAGAAACTGACACTTTCCACATTCGTGCCCGCTGCCGGGAGGATCTCGACCAACTCGCCAAGGCGGCAGGCGCAGGCAGTCCCGTCGCCTCATTCAAGGGTTCGGACTATCCCTGGCGCATCATTTGCCAGGCGAACGAGCTGCCCGCCTTCATGCAGGCGCTCACGGCCAGCATCGACTACGGCAATTTCAAAAGCGCCATCGGCTCCAGTCCTCACCAGCGCTCCAAATTGGCAGCCTACCACGACATCCACCACCGCATGGTCGAGTGGCAGCACTTCACCTCAGACAAACCGAGCGCAGGGTGATTTCAGACGCAGAGGCCGATACCCGTCGTGGCACCTTGACTTGTTTCTTCCAGCCTGGAAATAGAGCCTCTCTTGTGGGGTGCAGAGAGCATTTCCATGCGGCCTCCACCAGCTCCTGAACTCCTAGCTATGTCTTCTAGCGCGCACGCCAACTTCAGCCTCAGCTTTACCGCAGCTTCGCTGCGGCCCGAGCTTGCGCGGATTGTTGCCGATTGTTACCTGAACACGGGTGATTGGGGAACCGCCAAGAAGCGAGTGCTCTCGGAGAATGCCCTGCAGTGTCGGTCATCCGCCAGCTCAGTGCGACTGGAGCGTGAGCTGCGACAAAGGCTCCAATGCCTCACGGAAGCGGAAATCGTCTTGCTAGCCACCTCCACCTCGAACGAACGTGTTCTCTTAGCCTGGCTGGCAGCAGTAAAACAATCATCCTTTCTGTTTGATTTCGCTGCCGAGGAATTGCGTTTCAAGCTTGAGATGCACGACCCTGTCCTTCGTTCATCAGACTATGATCGCTTCGTCGAGGAAAAAAGTGGCCCCCATCCTGAGCTTTCGCAGCTCTCGGAATCATCTTCCATCAAGGTTCGCCGTGTCCTGCTGTTGATGTTGAGAGAAGCTGGCATCCTACACGATGGTGAGGATCTCGGCGAGATTCGCCGCCCAGTGGTTCCACTAGCCATCACCAAAGCGATACGCGCAGATAACGCTCGCTGGTTGGCTGCATTTTTGGTCCCTGAGAACGAGATACACACTGATTCATGAATCAATCCCTCGAAAGCCTTTTCAAGATTCTCAGCAGCGAGCGATTCCTGACCATGCAGGGGCTTGCCAATGAAGTCCCCATTTTCATCAAGACCTACGACGTCGCCGAAGAAGATCGTATGGCAGGATTGATCAAGGCGCTTGGCTCACGCTTGCGCAACTCTGGCATAAAGGTGGCTGAAGTGGATCTTTTCAACCTGCTGCTTGATGAACTTCGTGATGAAGGGCTGCTCGACGATTTGATCCAGGATGAACCCACATTTGATCGTGCGGACCTCTACGACACCCTTAAAAACCATGCAGATCCCACGACTCGGCTGGTGCCTCGCTTAGTTCGCCAGATGGAGGATGAAGATGTTAAACTGACCCTGCTTTCGGGTGTCGGACACATATTTCCGTTCTTGCGAGCCCACACGCTTCTCGACTCCATCCAGCCTGCCATGATGGAACATCCTGTTGTGCTGTTTTTCCCCGGTGAATACACACAAACCGAGGGGCTGGGTTCTCAGCTTCGCCTCTTCGGCTCTTTGCCTTCCAAGGGATACTACCGTGCTTTCAACCTTGATCATTACCGTCTGCCTTCCGCATGAAAATCCAGGACCTCTTTGTCAAACCTGTTGAACGCCCTATCGAAGGGGTCATCAAAGCCAGCGATGACCGCAACCTCCAAACAGAAGTTGAGGAGTTCGTCATCACTCGGGAGATAGCCAAGGGACTGGACCTGTTTTTGGAACGCTATTTGGAGGACCGGAATGCGAATGGCGTCTGGATCTCTGGTTTCTTCGGCTCCGGCAAGTCTCACTTTCTCAAGATCCTGTCTCTGGTTCTCGATAGCCGTCCTCTGGCAAACGGTGAACGACCCGCCAGCATTCTGCTGCCAAAAATCGAAGATGAAATCCTTCGAGGTAATTTTAAGCGGGCTACCCAAGTTCCCTCCCGAAGCATTCTATTCAATATCGACCAGAAGGCGGATCATATCGGGGGTGACATCACGGCCCCAATTCTTGAAGTCTTTGTGAAGGTGTTGAATGAACTCCGGGGATACCACGGAAAGCAGGGTTACATCGCCAAATTTGAACACGACCTCTATCGTGCAGGTGAACTTGCTCCATTCAAAAAAACCTATCACGAAGTTAATGGGCGCGACTGGGAATTGGATCGTGACGCACTCGCCACTGTCCGAAAAAAGTCATTCGGCAATGCCTATGCAAAGCACTTCGGTGTGGCCGAGGACGAAGCCCACCGAGTGCTTAATCAGGTCCGCACGGATTATCGTGTCTCCATCGAATCTTTTGCGAAGGAGGTCCGAGAATACATCGACGAGCAAGACACCGACTTCAGGCTCAACTTCTTTGTGGATGAGGTGGGGCAGTTCATCGGCACAGACTCCAAGCTCATGCTCAACCTGCAGACAGTGGCTGAGAGCCTCGCCACAGAGTGCGATGGGAGATCATGGATTTTTGTGACTTCACAGGGTGACCTCAAGAAAGTCCTTGGGGATTTGAAAAAAGAGCAGGGAGATGATTTCACCAAGATCCAAGGGCGCTTTAAAACACGTCCCAATCTCACCAGTGCCGACGTCCGCGAAGTCATACAGAAGCGACTTCTAGCCAAGCACGAAGAAGAGCCCGAAGTGCTGACAACCATCTACGATCATGAAAAGGAAAACCTCGTAACCCTTTACCGGTTCACAGACGATTCCGTTCAATACAAAGGTTGGCGAGGCAGCGACGAGTTCTGCGCGTTCTACCCCTTCCATCCTTATCAATTTGATCTTTTCCAGCGCGCCATCGAGCAGCTTTCCAAGCACGATGCATTCACTGGCAAGCATACATCGGTAGGCGAACGCTCAATGCTTGAGGTTTTCCAAAGCGTGGTTAAAGGAATGCGTGGAGATAAAGTAGGTGGACTAGCCACCTTTGACCGCATGTTCGATGGCATCTCATCCACCTTGCGGGGAGATCTCCAGACCTCCATCCAGCAAGCCGACGTCCATCTGGACAACCCGCTTGCCATCCGCATCCTCAAAGCGCTCTTCCTCCTGAAGTGGGTTCGTGAATTCAAGTCCACGCCGCGCAACATCGCGGTTCTGTTGATTGATCGTCCGGACATCGACATCGCTCCTCATGAGCAGGCGGTGAAGGACGCCCTCGCGACACTCACTTCCCAGTCGTATCTCCAGCGCAACGGAGACGTTTTTGAGTTCCTCACGGACACTGAAAAAGATGTCGAAGTTGAGATCAAGAACACCGAGATCGACGACTCCCAGGTCACCAAACTGCTGTCCGATGTCCTTTTCTCCGACATTCTCCGTGATCCCAAAGTCCGCTATGAAGCCAACGGCCAGGACTACCCCTATGCCCGAAAGTTGGACGACCAGCTCGTGGGGAAAGATGCTGAAGTAGCGCTGAACATCATCACCCCGGAGCATCCAAATCACGGCGACGAAGCCACCCTTGCAGCGCAGAGCACAGGAAAACCAGAGCTTCTCGTTCTCCTCCCCGGCGATCTTCGCTTGATGGATGAGGTGCGGCTGTATCTAAAGACCAACAAATACATCCAGCAGAACACCGGCTCCGGTATCGACCCGACGAGGAAGGCCATCCTCACGGAACGGGGGCAGCAGAATAGTGTTCGCAGGACGGAGCTCGCCTCTCGTTGCTCCGACCTCTTCGGCAAAGGCTCAGTTTTTCTCAATGGTTCCAAGCTGGAGAACTACAACACCGACCCTCGGCTACGCTTCCACAAGCTCGCCCAGGAACTCATCTCCTTCGCCTTTCCAAGTTTGCGCATGTTGAAGGGCAGCTATGACGAGGCCGTGCTTTCCAAGGCAATGCTCGACCCGGATGACCTCCTCACGAGCGGGCAGCAGCCCATTCTGGAGGCCGAACAAGAAATCCTGACCTATGTGCAGAGGAATCAGAACAACGGTGAACGCACCTCCGTGGAAGAAATGGTCCGCCAGTTCAGCAAACGTCCACATGGCTGGTATCCCCTGGCCGTCCTAACGCTGATTGGCCGCCTCTTCCGCATGGGGAAGATTGAGCTACGCACCGCTGAGCCCTTGGATGCCCGTGCGGCACTGGACCACTTGAAAAACTCCCGCCAGCATGGAGCCCTGCGCGTCCGCCTTCAGGAGCAGTTTGATGCGACCAAGGTCAATGCGCTGAAACGCTTCCATCGTGACTTCTTTGACCGGGAAAACAGCGGCACCGATGCCCGTTCCGCCGGCCAGTTTACCAGCGAGGCACTCACGGCCGAGGCGAAAGACCTCTCCATCCTGCTTGATCAATCGTCCCGCTATCCGTTTCTCTCCGTGCTCAAATCCGTCGCAGAACGCATCAGCAAGCTCGCCGAGAAGGACTATGCCTACCTGCTCAATCAACTCGGCGACTTCTCGGACGAGCTGCTGGACGCCAAAGACGACTTGCTCGATCCGATCAAGACCTTCATGCACGGCCCGCAGCGCACATCGTATGATGAGGCCGTCACCTTTCTGCGCGAAGAGGAAGCTAATTTTGGCGACATCCCAGAGGCTGACATAAAGCCTCTCCGGGAGCTGGCCGCCGCCACAGCCCCCTATCGTGGCAATATCGTCCCAGCCGCGAAGGCCGCCACGCTCCAGCTCCGTCATCGTATTTCTGAACTCCTCGCCAGTGAGCGGCAATCGGCCACCTCCGTCATTCAGGATCACGAGCAAAAACTCCAACAGCTTCCGGATTTCGCGAAGCTACAGGCGGAAGATCAGGCACGAGTTTTGGCAAAAAGCGCTGAAGCCCGCTCCACACTTTCAACGGCCCGCTTTGTCACCGCCATTCGGGATCGACTCAGCCGGTATCGCAGTCAGGACTATCCGGCCCAGCTTGCTCTCGCCGTGCAACTTGCCTCGCCCCCAGCCGCACCGTCCAAGGTAGGCGGCAAAACGCCAGAGCTCCCCGCCCAGGCCGCTGTCGCTTATGTGCCAGCCACCTCTCTTCGCGCCAAATGCAGCCTGCCTTACCTCAGTTCGGAAAAGGAGATCGACCAGTGGCTGGCCGCGCTCCGTCAGGCTGCCCTCGACGAACTGACCAAAGGGCACCGGATCAGCCTCTGAGGCGAACGATACCCCAATATAGCACGATACACTTGCTAAGTGTATCGTGCGCCAATAGTGTATTAAACCATGAGCTTCCTCAGACAGCACCTGCTGGATTACCTCGAAACCGTCTCAGGGGAGCGTCCTGAACTGGTGGCGGAAATGTCTTCTGTGCTGCCCCTGTTTATACGGGAGCGCTACCAGATCCAGAGCCTTTACCTGTTTGGCAGACGGTTTCTGCTGGCTGTGGAAAAGGACGACTGGGAGACCCATTCGCCCGGCGAATACGAGCAACAGGCCGAAATCTTGCGTCAACACCTCGGAGAGGCCGTCGTGCTGATCATTCCGAAACTACCCTCATACGCTCGCAACCGTATGGTGCGGATGGGGGTCCCATTCATTGTCCCCGGTAGCCAGTTGTTCCTGCCCACGGCCATCATGGATCTGCGGGAGCGCTTCTTTCTGCCAAAACCAGAACGAGGGAAGCCACTCACTCCCGCCGCCCAATGTCTGGTTCTTTACCACCTGGAGCGGCATTCACTGGAGGAATTGCCACTACGACTCATCGCCGAAAAAATCGGTTACTCGCCTATCATGCTCACCAAGGTGAAAGCAGAGCTGGAGGCGGCGGACGTCTGCGTCACCTCGCGCCAGGGCCGTTCTATCACACTCGCCTTTAAGGTGCGTGGTCGGCAGTTATGGGACAGGGTTTTTCCCCTTCTTTCTAGCCCGGTTAAGAAAGCCCACTGGCTGCGTTGGGAACAGCCCGGTTATCCTGCCCTGGCCGCAGGACTCACTGCGCTCAGTTACCGCACAGACATCTCGGATGACCGTCTGCCCACATTCGCGCTGCCAGCAGCCACCTTCCAAGCCAATCTTGAAGGCGGTCTCTACCGTGGCTGCCGTGGGCCGGAGGACGCAAATGTCCGCATGGAGAGCTGGAGCTACAATCCCATGCTGCTCGGCGACGACAAATGCGTCGATCCGCTCTCCCTTTACCTCAGCCTGCGGGATTCACCGGACGACCGCATCCAGCAGCAGCTCGAAAGACTCATCGACCAAGTCTCATGGTGACAGGCCTTAACATCTTCCGGGAGCACTTCCGCGATTACCAGGGGGCCATGACTCTCATCGGTGGTGCTGCCTGTGATGAATGGTTCTCCAGCAATGGCATGACCTTCCGGGCCACCAATGACCTCGACCTCGTCATCATGTTGGACCAGGTCAGCCAGCCCTTCCTGGAGGCCATGCGGACCTTTATCAAAGACGGTGGCTATCAATCCGGCGAGCGCAGCGATGGCGTGCCGATCCTCTACCGCTTCACCACACCGTCTCGGGAAGATTTCCCCTTCAAACTAGAACTAAGCAGCAGGAAGCCGGAAGGGTTTGAACTTAGTGACGGCCAGAAAGCCATCCCTGTGTCTGCAGGGCTCGGCAGGCACAGTCTTTCGGCCATCTTGCTCGACGACGCCTACTTCAGCCTCATTCGCGACCACCATGACGAGCGAGATGGATTGTGGGTCGCCAATGCCACCTCTTTGATCCCGCTCAAAGCCCATGCCTGGCTGAATCTGACCCGGGCCAGGGATGCTGGTGAAGCGGTGGACTCCCGGAACATCAAAAAGCACCGGGCCGATGTTTTCCGCCTTGCCGCTACCTTGCCCGGAGATGCAGGGCCTGAGCTGCATTCATCCGTCTTGGCAGACTTGAGCCGATTTTTGGAATCCTTTCTCATCAGCTCCAGCGATTGGCCTGCCATTCAGGATGCAGTAAGAGCCACCGTGGGCGCTCGGATTCGTCCCGAGACCCTGCGCCAAGCCATCCAGACCTATTTCCGCCTTCCTGTTGAATGAACACCTCCGCCCTCAAATCCTTCGCCCCGACCGTCCGCACCCAGCTCATGGAGGCCGTCACGCGGAAGCTGGACTACGTCCTCACGGCAGACACGCCGGATCTTCGTCAGGCGGCAGCTCAAGTCAGTGCCTTGCGCCGGGAGGCGAACAAGGACCGCAAAGGCCTCATCGAGCGTGTCGCCTACACTTGGTTCAATCGTCTTGCCGCCCTGCGTTTTGTGGATGCGCGGGGCTGGCATCCATTCAGGGCGCGTGTTCTCACCCCAGCCACGGCTGAGGAAACGCAGCCGGAGCTGCTGAAGCTCGTGCGCAGTGGCTCCCTGCCTGAGGAGCTGCGCTCCCACACCGATCTCCAGCGATTGAATGACCTCCTGGATGGTCGCCTGCCCACCGCCATCGCCGGCGCTGATCCGCAGGGGGAAGTCTATCGCCATCTCGTGCTCGCGGCCTGCCGCTGCTACCACGCCCTGCTGCCGAACCTCTTTGAAGCCATTAATGACGAGACCGAGCTGCTGCTACCGGACGATCTGCTCACCGCCACCTCGGTCGCGGAAGGTTTCCGCACCGAGATTACGGATGAGGACTGCGCCGAGGTGGAAGTCCTCGGCTGGCTCTACCAGTTCTACATCTCCGAGCGGAAGGACCAGGTCATGGCCCGCAAGAGCGCCGTGCCCACCGAGGACATCCCCGCCGTCACCCAGCTCTTCACCCCGCACTGGATCGTCCGCTACCTCGTCGAAAACTCCCTCGGCCGGCTCTGGCTGCTCAATCGCCCCGGCTCCCGGCTGCGCGAGCACATGCCCTACTACATCGAGGGCGAACCGGAGACTGACTTCCTCAAAATCACCAAACCCGAGGAAATCCGCCTGTGCGATCCCGCCGTCGGCAGCGGCCACATGCTCACCTACGCCTTCGACCTGCTCACCCTCATCTACGAGGAGGAAGGCTACGCGCCCACCGAGATCCCCGCCCTCATCCTGCGGCACAATCTGCACGGGCTGGAGATCTGCCCCCGCGCCGCCCAGCTCGCCGAGCT
>Ga0075163_10008192_pt1 | contig 13797 bp, 21 predicted proteins | sample JI1023141ADNA_FD_71478 | JGI IMG/M metagenome (GOLD analysis project Ga0075163, IMG submission 71478) | Wastewater effluent complex algal communities from Wisconsin, to seasonally profile nutrient transformation and Carbon sequestration -... | ecosystem: Engineered > WWTP > Effluent > Algae...
GCTGGGTTCGCAGTTGCATCGGATCGTTGGGGAAGAGAGTGGGCAGGTCCATGAATGGAGCCTCGTCACCGTGACTGAGGGAATCCATCCGATTGGTTCACCATGTTGCTACGCAGGTTGGGTAGAGTCGCATGAAATGGAAGGTGCTTTGGGGTGCCTGTGATCAGTTCAGCGCAACGCTCTGGCGGCGAGGCGCGTCGATGGCGACCCGCTCCTGGCTCTTGTAGTTCTCAAACTTGATGTGTGCCTTCCACTTGCGCTTGAGATGGCGCTTCTCGGTGGCGATTCGTTCAGCGCTCCTAAAGAGTGAGTTGCCGCCCAGGTTCTTGTCGCGCTCCTGCACGAAGCAAAACCGGGCCTCGTTCCAGACGATGCGATTGTCGAGCAGCTCCTGGAGTGACGCGTCGATGTCGCACTTGCACTTGAGCAGTTCATCCCACTTGGGCACGCCACCGTGTTCATCGCGCACCACGCCCACCGCGCCGCCAACCCAGTGGTTGATGCCGAAGGGATCGTTGCGCTGGAGCAACCGGGGATCGCTGCGCTGATGCCAGCCGATCAGACGCGCTCCGGCTCCCCGTGCGCACCAGGCCGAGTTCGTGATAATGGCCAGGGTTTCCTCGGGGGAGAGCTTGCGGCAGCGCAGGGAGACCATGCAGACGCACGCGCTGATGTCGTCATCCAGCATGATGATGGCGTCCTCCTTGAATTTGCGCAGCACTTCGTTGCGCAACGAAGAGATGCCCTGGATCGCATCCGGCACGGTCAGTTTCTCCGCCAGCGGGATGTTGGCGTAATCAGTCAGCTCGCTTTCGGGAACGAGCAGGGTGGCCGACGGGAACAGCTTGTGGCTGGTCATCGTCCTTGCGCGGCTGCGGCTCAGGATCACCAGGCGCAGGCTCAGGGGGCGGAGTTCCGGCCATTGCGGCCCGTTTGCAGAGTTCGAGGAGTCGTTTTCCATGGAGGACACGGCCGATGCCGATTTTCTTGGTGGTTCGTGTGATCGAGTAATTCACCTCATGCACGCCCATGAGTTGAAGCGCCTGCATCCAGTCGCGAAGGTCGTGGAACATGAACACGAGGTAGTCGTGATGCTCGAAAGCCTGGCATTCCATGCGCGGAATGGGTTCGATCTCGTCGGCGGGATCGCCGTCCTCGAAGAGCTTGCGGATTTCGTCGTCCATGAACCCGGTCAGCTCCAGATCGAACGTCGGATCGCTGTCCTGGATTGATTTGAGCAGGCGCTTGAGTTCGTCCTCATCGAGTTCGGCGAGTTCCGCTAGGCGGTTGTCAGCCAGGAGATCGGCGAGTTCCTCCGCTTCGCTCGCATAGTCCTGCTCATCGACCGGCACGACTTCGCAGCCGATCAGGAGCGCAGCTTCCAGCCGGCCATGACCTCGAACGATCAAGCCGCTACGTTTGCTCACGGTGATCGGGTTCCGCCAGCCCTGCTCCTGAATGATTGAGGCGAGCAGTTGGATCTGGTGGGCGCTATGCCGGTTCGGATTCGCCGAATTCGGCTTGAGGGAGTCCGGATCGGCGAGTCGCGTGTGGGCGCAGTAAATGGGAATACTCACGCTGGGGAGCTGCTGTCAACGCGGTTGACGATTCCGGCAGGCTATGCGTGACTTGCGTATGGCCATGAAACTACCGAAGGGAGTGACTCCAAAGAAGTTTGCGCGTGCGCTCCAGGAATGGCGTGAACGCAAGGGGTTCAGCCAGCGTGATGCGGCGGAACATCTAGGCATCAGCAAGCGCACGCTGGAGAACTGGGAGCAGGCGCGTGCCACCCCGAGGGGCTATGCGGTGGTGGCGTTGATGAAGCTGATCGGAGTTCCTGTCGCAAAGAGCAAGCAGTGAGTGGCCGGCGAGTTGACTCCGCAGCCAGCGGAGTATGGAAGCCACACTCCCGCCGGACATCGCGCGCAAGCTGCTGCACAAAGACCTGACCAATCTGGTCAAGCGTGTGCATGGCGGCGGAAAGCTCAGCCGTGCGGAGCGTTCCATGCTTCAGAACCTGGCGAGTGCGACTGCGGAAAACGCCGGCCCACCGTTCGCCCGCAACTATGTGGAGCTGGCCGACATTCTCGGTGTGAGCCGGCAGGCGATCAACGGCTGGCGCAAGCGCAAGGATGCCCCGCAGCCCGCTCCCAACGGTCTGCATGACGTGGGCGAGTGGCGTGAGTTCATGAAGCGTCACGATCTCAAGGGCGCAACGGTGGCCACGGATGAGGAGACTGCGCTGCGCGCCCGCAAACTGCTCGCCGAAGTGGAGGAACGCGAGCTGAAGGTGGCCGTGCGGAAGGGACTGTATGTGACCGTCGAGCAGGTGCGCCACGAATGGACCACCATTGCGGGAAGGGTCACTGCTTTGCTGCGCAACAAGTTCGAGAACGAGCTTCCGCCGATTCTCTCAGGACTCGACGCCACCGGCATTCAAGAGGAGTGCCGACGGGCGATTGATGAAGTGCTGACTCTCCTCCATCAGGGCGATGTGTGAGATCCTCCGCGAATTGGGGCGCATCATCTGGCGTCCGCCTGACCGCCGGCCTCCTTGGGCGTGGGCGGAGGATCAAATTCAGGCGATTCCGTATTCTCCCGTCCCTGGCAGGTTCCGCGCCGACAACTCGCCCTGGCTGAAGGAGCCACTCGAAGCGCTGGTCGATCCACGTGCGCGGATCGTCTCGATCATCGCCTCCATCCAGTCGTCGAAGACCACGATTGGCGAGATCGGCATCTGTTACATCATCGCCAACCTTCCTGGCCCCGCGTTGTGGCTGGATCAAACCGACGACGACGCCCGCGACCAGGCCGAGAGCCGCCTTGGCCGCATCTTCGACGAATGCCCGCCGGTTACCGCCCTCTACCCGCGCGACCGTCACAAGCTCAAGACGGCCACCAAGCACTTTTCCAACGGCATGACCCTGTGGGTGCTGGGCGCTCACAACAAAACGAATCTGCAGCGGCGCTCCATCCGCTGGCTGATCTGTGATGAGACATGGAGGTACCCGCCCGGCCACATGGCCGAAGCAGAAGCCCGCGTCACCGCCTTCGGCTGGCTGGGCAAATGCCTCTTCATGAGCCAGGGCGGCGAGGAGAACGACGACACCCACCGCAAGTTTGAAACCACCGACATGCGTGAGTGGACCTTCGAGTGTCCGAAGTGCGCCCTCCGGCAGGCGTTCAAATGGGAGAACGTGGAGTGGAGCAAGGACGCGCGCGACGAAACCGGAGAGTGGAACTTTGCCCGTGTGCGCGAAACCGCCTCGCTGCGATGCGAAGGTTGTGGTCATTACCACGAAGATTCAGACCGCATGAGGCGAGTGCTCAATGCGACCGGTCGCTATGTGGCGGCCAACACGAACGCTTCACCGGAGAACGTGGGGTTTCATTGGAACGCCCTGTGCGCGATGAGCTGGGGCCGGCTCGCTGAGTTGTATCTGCGAGCGAAGGCCGCAGCGCGCAAAGGCGACATCGAGCCGATGCGCCAGTTCTACCAGAAGCGTCTCGCGCTTCCGTGGCGCGACTACTTCGAGGACTTCAAATTGGAGATCACGCCGAGCGGCTACCGCCTTGGCGAAACCTGGGATGGCGAGGCGGCGGTGGACAAGCAGGGACGCATCCTCGATACGCCCTTCGATGCGGCGCAGGCGGCGGCACCCCTGCGCATTCTCACTGTGGACTGCCAGATGGATCATTTCTTTGCGGTGGCGCGCGGTTGGTCCGCAGAAGGTTCTTCACGGCTCGTCTGGTGCGAGAAGATCCCGACCTGGGACGAAGTGGCGGCCATCCAGGAGCGGTTCTCGATTCATCCGAACCTCGTGTTCGTCGATGCAGGTCACGCCACCTATGACGTGTATCGCGAGTGCGCCAGACGCGGATGGATCGCGCTGATGGGCGACAAACGGCCAACCTACGTTCACCGCACGAAGGACGGCCGCTCCGTGCATCGGTTCTACTCGCCACGGCGCAAAGTGGTGATGGGACGCGGGCAGAACTGCTCGGTGTTCTACTGGTCGAACCTGAACATCAAGGACATGCTCGCGCGCCTTCGCCGCAATCAGGACCCGGAGCGCGGCCCCACCTGGGAAATCGCCGAGGATGCCGGTGACGATTATCTCGGCCAGATGGAAAGCGAACAGCGCGTGCGCAAGGGCGGCAAGTGGCTCTGGGAACGGATCGGCAAACGACCCAATCACTATTGGGACTGCGAGTCGATGCAGGTGGCTGCGGCCGTGATGCTCAAGCTCGTGGGACGCGAAGCGGCACATGACGCTCATTCAGAGCCCGCGCCCGAAGAGGCCGCTGCTGGTGCATGAGGTTCAAGTGGTGCAATTGACACCGCAGTCCGGGGCATGAACCCCAAACAAACCCTGCAAGGCAAGCTCACCTACATCGGTGTTCTCATCTCCGCCGCCGGCGCAATCGGCAATCTCTTCGGCTGGGAAATCCCCGCCGATGAAGTGAAGGGCATGATCTCCTGGACGCAGGCGCACTGGGATGATCTCGCGCAGTTCGCCGGTCTTCTCACCGCCGCCTATGGCCGTCTGCGCATCAACTGGAGGAAGCCGTGAACGCCGAACAGCTCGGACACGAAATCATCCGCCAGGCGAGCCGGTTCATCGGTCTGCGTGAAGTGAAGCCCAACGCCGACTGGGACAATCCGCAGACGCCGCAGCGTGATGTCGCGCTCGCCGGTGAACTGCGCTCCATGCTGCGCCCTTCGCCATGGGAGGAAGGATGGGCTTACTGCGCCGCATTCACCGAGGGCGTGGTCACCGCCGCGCTCAGAACGCTCGGGGTCTCACCGGAGCAAATCGGCAAATGGCAGCGCGTCATGACTCCGCACTGCTTGACGAGCGCCGCCAACTTCAAGTCGCGCGGCCTGTTCTCCGACACTCCTGAACTCGGAGCCGTGTGGCTCGCGCGTCATGGCAAAACAAGCAACGGCCACGCGGGCATTTTCACCGCTCGTCGCGGTTCCAGCATGGCCACCATCGAGGCCAACACTTCGCTCGATCCGCAGACGCCCGAGAAGGATCGCGAGGGCGACTGGATCACCACGCGCCTGAGCTTTCTCAAGGGCCGTGGATCACTCGCCACGCTCGGCTTCATCAACCCCTCCTCAATCCTCAAGCTCATCGCCTCATGACCGCTCCCCGATTCGATTCCACGATCAGCCTCGGGCACGTCGTCCAAATCGTGTCCCTAGTTGTCGCCGGTGCCACCGCCTGGGGCGTTCACACCAGCACGCTCCGTCACCTGGAGTTGTTGCGCAACGAAGACCGCCAGCGCATCGAGTCGCACGAGGTGAAGATCGGGCTGCTGGAACGCGCCACCGACGTGGTCAAGACCGATGTGAACTACATCCGTCTGTCGGTGGATGAGATCAAACACGATGTGAGGGACGCGAAGCGTTGACAGCCGCGCCGGAACATGGCGCAGGGTTTGTTCACGGTCGGATTCACGGTTGCTGAGATTGTCAGCATCCAGGCGCGTGCCAAGCAGATGCTCCTCGAGGGCAAGACGCTCATGTCATGGGGCGAGAGCGGCTCCAGCGCCACCAAGCAGTTCCCCATGACGGTGAAGGAGACGCTTGAGGAATGCGCCCATGCCCTGCGCGCGCTCGATCCTCAAACCTACCGACCACCGCGCCGCGTCTGTCAGTCATCCATCGGCTTCCTGCCCAAATGAACGCCCTACTGCACATGGCGGTTCGCTGGCTGCCACCGGCTCTCGTGCCAAAGGCGTGGTCGTCCGTCTATGAATCGGCCAACGCCTCACCACGGCGCGGGTCTGTGCCTGGCTCGGCACCGCGCGATGCCAAGCTGGATCTCACGCCGTCCATTCACCGCGAGCTGGTGCGCCGCTCGCGTTACCTCTCGAAGAACTCCGGCTTCATGCGCGAGATGGTGTCGAGCATGGTCATCTACTCCACCGGCGACGGCATCCGCCCGCAGGCGCAATCAGATGACCCGGACTGGAACCGCAAAGCCGAAAGCTACTTCCGCACCTGGTCGGCGCGTTGCGAAATCACCGGGCGGTTCAGCTTCGAGGAATGCCAGGCGCTCGTTTGCCGTGGCATGGATGTGGACGGCGAATACTTCGTGCTCAAGACGCGCAATCGCATCGGACTGCCGGCCTTGCAGTTGATCGAATCGCACCGCGTCGGCGATTCCAACGCCGCGCTCAATCTTAATCACGGCATCATCTTCGATGAATACGGCGCTCCAACCGCCTACCGGTTGATCGAGGACAGCGGCACCCGCGATGTGGCGGCGGCAAACATGCTGCACGTGTTCGAGCCCGAGCAGGCCACCGCCGTTCGCAACGCGCCAGCCATCCAGCATTCCATCAATCACATCCTCGACGAGATGGAACTCATCGCGCTGGAGAAGCACGCGGTGAAGGACAACTGCGATGTGACCCGCGTGCTCAAAACGGAAGCCGGTCAGTTGGACGAGGAAGGCGATTTCGCGATCCGGGGCACGCCGGAAGATCCCGCCGCCAGCGACGCCACGTCGCTGCAAAAGATCACGGGCGGCAAGCTGGTGGCGCTCAAGCCGAATGAATCGCTCGACTCCTTCGAGCCGAAACGCCCCAGTCCCACGTTCACGGGGTTCCTCGAACATTTGCGAAGGGATTCCGCGCTCGGCGTACTGCCTTATGAGTTCGCGGCGGATTCGTCAAAGATCGGCGGTGCGGGCGTGCGTCTCGTGGTGGCGAAGGCGGACCGCAGGTTTTCGTTCCGCCAGATGATCCTCATCCAGAGGTTCCTCAAGCCGGTGTGGTTCTATGTGATCGGCGACGCGATTGATCGAGGCGAACTGCCGCCGATGGCGAACTGGTGGAAGATCAGTTGCGTCACTCCGCGCAGGATCACCGTGGATGCCGGGCGCGAGGCTCAGCAAAACAGGGCGGACGTGGAGATGGGACTCAAGACCATCAGCGATCACTACGAGGAGCTGGGCGCAGATTTCGGCGAGGAACTCGAACGTCGTGCGAGAGACGCGAAGATGATCATCGAGACGGCGACCAAGCATGGCGTGCCAGTGGACATGCTTTGGAAGCCGAGTGGAGGCGTAATGCAACCGCCTCCTGTTGACACAAAAGCAGGGGCGTGAACGCCCTCGATTTTGTTCTCTCGCGCCAACCCTGGCTCATCACGTCCGACGCTCTCACGGCGATGGCATCGCAGGCCATTGCGTTCTTCGACGGCAGGAGTTCGCCACCCGAGCGCGCAACCAATGCGCTGCTCTCCGTTGAGGATGGCGTCGGCATCATCCGGCTCCACGGCCCACTCATCCGGCAACCGGATCTGATCTCCTCGCTGCTCTTCGGTGCCACGAACACCGAGCGGGTGATGGACGCGATCACGGAAGCCTCGGCACGCGAGGACGTGAAGGCGCTCTTGCTCGATGTTGATTCTCCAGGCGGCACGGTGAACGGCACGCCTGAACTCGCGCAGGCCGTGGCCGATGCCACAAAGACAAAGCCTGTCTATGCGTTCAGCGCCGGGCAGATGTGCAGCGCGGCCTACTGGGTCGCCTCTCAGTGCGACGCCATCTACGCCACGCCGAGTGCGCGAGTCGGCTCGATTGGTGTGCTGCTGCCTGTGCTCGACAGTTCCGAAGCGCTCAAGAACCAGGGACTCAAGGTGGAGGTCTTTGCAGCCGGTAAATTCAAGAGCGCAGGGATGCCCGGTGTGTCGCTCACTGATGAACAGCGCACGTTGATCCAGACCGACATCGAAGAAATCGCCGCCGACTTCAAGGCTGCCGTGCTCGCCCGTGGCCGCCGCATCCCGGACGATGCGATGGAAGGCCAGTCGTTCAGCACGCGCCAGGCGCAGAAGTTCAATCTCGCGGGCACGGCCAGGAATCGTGACGAGGTGATCTCACGCCTGCGCAACCTGCGCCCGTCGCGAGTTGACACCGCCGCACGGTCAATGAAGACACTCGACGACCAGCTCGCTGAAGCGCTCACTCGCGTTCAATCCCTCGAAGCCGATGCCAAGGCGCATGAATCCCTGATGGCCGACGCCTCCGCCCAGCTCGAGGCGGCCCGGACATCCGGTCAGCAAACCGAGACACTGCTCGAAACCTTGCGCGCCGAGTTCAATGCCGAGAGCGAAGATCTGAACGCGAAGCTGACTGCATCCCTGGCCGACATCGAACGCTCTTCGTTGCGCAACAAAGACCTCGAAGCGCAGATCACTGAACTCCGCAGCCGCGAGCAGGACATCGACAAGCGCGCCGCCATCAAGGCCGCGCAGATCGCCGCCGAGATGGGCAGCCCGGTTCCCGCGCGCATCACGCCGGCGGGAGATCAGCAACCCCAGCAGCCGCAGTCACCCGCCGCCGCATGGAACCGCCAGTTTCAACCTCAACGCTAACCCTCAGCTCCTCCCCCAAACATCATGTCCGTCCCCACACTTCTTGATCTCGCCAAGCTCGACGCAGGCATCGGCTATCCGCTCATTGAGGAAGTCGTCAAGCTCGCTCCCGAGCTTCGCGTCGTGCCCGCCGACACCATCACCGGCACCACGATGGAACTCACCGTGCGCACCGGCCTGCCATCGGTCCGCTTCCGCAACGCCAACGAGGGTGTGCCACGCTCCAAGTCGAGCTACGAAACGCGCACGTTCCAGACTCACATCCTCGACCACCAGATCGCCGTGGATGCGCAGATCGTGGACGGCGCACGCGACAAGGGCAGGCTGCTCGAGAACCACGCCTCCGGTGTGATCGAAGCCGCGATGCAGTACATCGGCTCGCAGTTCTACTACGGCACTGGAAACGATGCGAAGGGCTTCCCCGGATTGCTCGCCCAGGCCAAGGCCGATGCGGCGCATCTCGTTGATGCCGGCGGTGCCGCCAGCAAGACATCGGTGTGGTTCCTGCGTCTCGGTCGCGAGTGCCTGGAGTTCCTCTTCGGCAACAATCAGACCATCCGCCTTCAGGACACCTGGGAGCTGGAAACGGTTTACGATGCCGACGGCAACCCCTACAAGGCCTACACCAACTGGATGACGGGTCGTGTGGGCATGCGCCTGGCCAACAAGAACTGCGCGGTGCGCGTCAAGAACGTGGAGGAATCCGGCACGGGCAAAAAGATGCTCAACGATTCCATCCTGTATGCGGCCTACGAGAAGTTCACGGACTTCGGGTTCGAGCCGACTCACATCTTCATGAACGGCCGCTCCCGTGAGCAGCTCCGCAACAGCCGCACGGCGACCACCGCCAACGGCACACCGGCCCCTCTGCCAACCGAGTGGGAAGGCATTCCGATCATCCGCACGTCCTCGATCGCCAATGACGAGGCGTGATCCAGATCATCATCAAACCCAATCATCCTACCTCTTATCATGCACGCCCTGAAAGACGCCCAACTCATCCGCCAACGCGCCCTGCCTGCGGCGGGAGCCTCCGCTTCGACTGACCCGATCAACCTGACGCAGGCTCCACCGCACGAGTGTCACTTCGAGCTGGAACTCACCCTGCCGGCACTCCCGTCCCTTGCCGACGGAAAGAAAGTCACGGTCGACCTGGAGGATTCCGCCGACGGCGAGAACTTCACCGCGATCGCGGCTCTCGCGGCTCTCGAAGTGACGGGCACGGGTGGCGACGGTTCGCCTGAAACCATCCGGCGCGTCCGGCTTCCGTCCGACACACGCCAGCATGTTCGCGCCACCGCCGCAGTCGAGGCCGCTGGCGGCGACAACACGGCGAAGAGCTTCATCCTCGCAATGGTGTTCTAAACAACTTCGGAGCGTCGGTGCTCCGGGTTCGGGTGCGCCCCGGTTGGCAGAGATGCCGCCGGGGCGTTTTGCGTTTCAGGCTCCGAGTGTAGGCTACGGCATGGTCATCAATCAGTTCCCAGCCGGTGTAACCGAAAAGATCGGCTTCTATGTGTACGTCCTGACACATCCTGAAACCAAGGAGATATTCTATGTCGGCAAGGGCACTGGAAATCGCATCTTCGCCCATGTGAACGACGCGCTGGCTGGCAGCACTCCCAGCGACAAACTCCAGGTGATTCGGAGCATCCATGCGAAAGGGCTGGAGGTCGAGCATGTGATCTTGCGTCACGGTCTGACCGAAAAGGAGGCTCTTGAGGTTGAGGCTGCCTTGATTGATCACATTGGCCTCATGAACCTGACCAATCTGGTTGAAGGACACGGCGTTCGATCGCGGTCCAAGATGTCGGTAGTGGACATCGTGGCCCAGTATGCGGCCAAACCGGTTAACATCACGGAAGACGCGTTGATGTTTATTCTCAACAGCCTCTACAGGCCGGGTATGACCGAAGCCGCTCTCTACGAGATCACCCGAGGCAAATGGGTGCTTGGAGCGCGGCGTGAAAGGGCAAAGTATGCCTTCGCTGTTTATCGCGGGGTGATTCGGCAGGTCTACAGGATTCAATCATGGCAGAAGGTGAACACCGGGAATGCGAAGCAAAAGGTCCAGGATCGTTGGATGTTCGAGGGGAACATTGCTGACGATCTGGCGCATTATTTGGGCGGGGGTGTTGAGCAATACCTAAAACCCGGCTCGCAAAATCCAGCCCGCTATGTGAAGTGCTGATCGTAGTGGCGAGTTTGACAGGTTTGCAGGTTGATGACCTCGCGCTTGAACGAACTCGCCGCCGACCTTGCTGAAATCTTCTCCGAGATCGGCACCACCGTTGAATGGGAGGGCGCATCTTATCAGGCGGTGATCGCCGATCCGATGGTGCAGCTTGATCTGCAATCGGGCGGCTTCCTGCCGCAGTCGGACTTCGTGGTGAAGATTGCGCGCAGCACGATGCCGTCGCTCCCAAAAGTCGGCCAGGCGCTGCGCATCGAAGGACAGGTTTATCAGATCACCGGCCTCACCAACAAACCCACGAGTCCGCTTCTCGTGCTGCACGTCGTACGCTCATGAACAACAGTCGTCTCGAACAAGCCTTTGCCGAATGGCTGATCGCCACCGGGATCGTCACGCCAGTTCATGCGGGATCTTCGCCGGAGCAAATCTCCAACGATGCGCCCACCATCATCGCTAGCGTGCCGGAAGTTCAGCATGTGGTTGGCCCACTGCACAAGGCAACCGTTCATCTGATCGTATCCGCTCCCGCTTATCACACGGCTCTGGATGCCTACCGGCAGTCAGCCGCCGAGTTGCGCGGACGGGTCCGCGCCTTTCAGAACAACCAACTTGCCATGCACCTCACCGCGGCAGGCTTCTCACTCGGCGGCATCTTCATCCAGGACAGCGGCGAGCAGATCGAGGACAGCCGCTGGATCAACACGCTCTCGCTCACCGTTGGGCTGCGCGAGAACCCGCCTGGTTGACAGCATGGCGTGGTTGTCATGCCAGCCACCTTCGGAGCACCCAGCACCTTCGGCCTCTCCGCACCGGAGGGCGGTTACGTTCAGGAGTCTTCCTCAGACTCCAGCGTCGATGTGGCTACGATCCGCAACAACCTCGGTATCACGGTGAAGGCCGTACCAAAGCCAATGGTCACCAAGACGGTGACGATTAAGGGCAAAGGTGACGCCGCTCTCGCCTCGGTGGCCGCCGGAAGTTTCACGGCTGGCACGCTGCGCGTCACTTCCGCCAAGCAGGCCGAATCCAATGACGACTTCCCGGATTTTGAAATCACCGGCACCGCCTATTCCAACCTCGCCTGATCATGCCTGTTAATCTCGACGCCATTGGCATTCAATCCGTGGAACTCACGCTCGCCGAGAGCGTGGAAGTCACCCGCAAGGTGGAAACCAAACCGCTGCTGGACAAAGACGGACGCTTCGCTGACGCGAAGGCTTTTGATCCTTCAACGGAGTTCAGCCTGAAGGGCCGTGGCGATCTGCCCGCAGGCGTGGCCGCCGGCACCGATGGAGGGCTGGCCATCGCCGGGATCACTGGCGGCGTGACCATCATCACCTCGGTCAAGGAATCGCAGAAGAACGATGACTGGAACAGTTGGGAATGCGGCGGTCAGAACTGGCCCAACGCCTCGTAAACCATGAAGGAAGGCCAGAAAGTCCAGTTCGTGCGTGATCACGAAGCTCCGCTCAAAAGCAGCGCCACGCCGATGGTGGCAGCCGGGCTCGCCAGCGGGTTTGCATTTGCTGGAGAGAAGCCATTGCTCGACACGCTGGAGGAAGTGGACGGCGCTCCGCAGCGCACTGCGACCTGGAGCCTGGACGGCGGCATCACAGCGACGTTTCGCCCCACCTTCAAGGAGGAGACGATTGAGTTCGCCGAGTTCCGCCGCCGTTTTGAAAGCCTGGAGTGGTGCGCAGCCAATCCCGATCATCCCATTGCCTACCTGCGCGCTTTCAGCGACAAGCTCAGTTCGTTGCGCAACGAACTTCGCGCCATGAAACCGCTCCTCCTGGTCCGGCGCGGACGCCGCTTCGCATTGATCCCGCAGGATGCGACGCCGGAAAAGAAAGCCCGCATTCTGAGCGAACTCGGATGAACCCGCAGGACGCACGAATGCAGTTGCTTGAGGCGGCGATTGCCGAAGGCCCGGGCGAGTTGTTCGGCTTGAAGCTGCGACCCGTTTCCCTTGGGACGCTCAATCTGTGCCGGAGGCTTGGACTCTCATTGGTGCTGCATCATGAGCAGGCAGCGTTGATTTCGGAAACCGAGCGGCAGCGGCAGATCATGCTCTTTGTGTGGATGCATTCGGCTCAGCTCACCGAAGTGCTCGCGGCGGTTCGCGATGGTTCCTGGGACACGCCGTTCGGAGCCTTCGCCGAATCTTCCTCCGAACTGATCGTGCCCGAGGTGCTCGCGGAAATCCGCCGGGTGTCGCAACTGGTGGATGCGGCCCTCGTCGAAGTGCTGCCCAAGCCCGGACGTTCTAGTGATGACGAAGCGCCCACCGACATCCTCGAGCCGGGATTCACCGCGTCGCTGGTGTTCACGCTCGCACGCGAGACAGGCTGGAGTGAATCATTCCTTCTCTGGCATCTGCCGCTCGCCCGCGCCCTCCAGTACTATCACTGCGCACTGCGGGCTTCTCTCGCCTGGACCGTGAAACCGGGACCGCCTGTGCAGGCGCAGATCAACAAGCTTGAGCAGTGGGCCGCCGCGTTGACGCCGGACGAGGATGACAAATGAGCCGCGAACTGCGCATCAACACGACCGCCTTCAATGCCGCGCTCAACCGCTTCATGCAGCACTCGAAGCGTGATGCGGAAGTCGTGCTGCGCCAGCAGGCGCGCGGCCTGATGAAAAGCCTCATCGACGTGACTCCGCCTGGTGGCAGGAGTGTGAGCAATGCCAAGGCACGGGCGCGTGGCATCAACAGCCTGAAAGCCGACGCGTTCAAGGTCGTGGAGGTCGTGTCGCCCAAGCGGGCAGAAGAGACGAACGTGGAATCCCTCATCAACCGACACCGCGTTCAGGGCCGGGTGAAACAGGAGGTGACTCCACGCATTCTCGTGTCAGCCGCCGCGCTGCGCGCCTACTTGAAGAAGCAGCAGGCAAAGGTGGGCTTCCTCGCTTCCGGCTGGAATCAGGCGGCAGCAAAGCTCGGATTCAAACCTCCCGCGTGGATCTGGAACAATCGCGGCCCGGGTGCCGTGGTGATCGAGGTCAATGACCGGCGCATTGCCGTGCGCGCCACCAACCGCGTGAAATACGCCAACGGGTTTCGCGACATGAGCAGCCTCGTGCAATGGGCCGTCAATTTGCAGACGCAAAAGCTGCGCCGCCAGCTAACCAAATTCCTGGCCGGGACCGCCCGCCGCGCCGGGTTCAAATCCTGACACGCCATGGCCGCGATCACCGCCGAGCTTCA
>Ga0075163_10008194_pt1 | contig 13795 bp, 17 predicted proteins | sample JI1023141ADNA_FD_71478 | JGI IMG/M metagenome (GOLD analysis project Ga0075163, IMG submission 71478) | Wastewater effluent complex algal communities from Wisconsin, to seasonally profile nutrient transformation and Carbon sequestration -... | ecosystem: Engineered > WWTP > Effluent > Algae...
TATGCCGGGTCGGGCACGTTTACGTTCCCGTTGCTTGAGGCGGGGTGGAGCGTACATGCCGTGGAAGGATATAAAGCGGCGCTGGAATCTCTGAAGGTCGCTGGCCGGACCTTCCCGAAACTGACAACGGCTGTGCGCGATCTTTCCAAAGATCCCCTGAATGCAAAAGAGCTGAAGATTTTCGATTCCGTCGTGGTTGACCCCCCGAGAGAAGGGGCCGCGCCACAGATGAAAATTCTGGCGGGAACTGACATTCCACGCATTATCAGCGTTTCGTGCAGCGCCTCAAGCTTTGCGCGGGATGCGGCCTATCTGGCCGAAGGCGGCTACAAGCTAGAAAAACTGACGATCATTGATCAGTTTCTGTGGTCGCATCACGTCGAAATGGTCGGCGTCTTCACGTTATAGTATCGATGGTTTTGATGACGTGAACTGTCGCGCGCCGCACATGTGCAGGACTTTTTCTGCCAGCGTTATTCGTGCTTTCTGTCTGATGACGCTGTCGCCCCCATCATTCTCAACATACCGATCAAAAATACCGCTCAGGTAATAGGCGTCTTTCTCGCTGATGATCGCACTATGCCAATCACTGGAGAGTTTTCGCGATAGAACATCAATCCATCCTGCCTTTGATAAAAGGTGCAGGCTGTCATGTAGATGGTGGTCCTCTCTGATTTCCCCGGCGCGATGTGCCTTAATGAGGTCGTTCTGAAGGCAGTGATGATGCTCATGGAAAATGTCCCCGACAATAGACAGGGCAGTTCTTGGTACCTTCCAGGCATCAGGATGCATGTTGATGTAGATTGTACTGCCTGATGTGGACGCGAGTGTAACGACTGTCCGATTGCCCGGTGTTTCTCTTGATGCAATTGGTCTGGCCTTTGTTTTGTAACCTGCCAGCATGTATGTATCCGCTAAGACGGCTTCTGTACTTTCTGCGAGCGCCCGTATATCTTCCCATGCGGGCTGGCCTTCCGGCCAATCCATCAGACTTTTCCTAATCTTCATATCTGCCAGTACGGCGCGATAAGATACCAACGTCGCATCAGCAATCGCCTGTTTAAAATTATTGGGAACCTCTATCCCGGCGAGGATGTCCCGGGCTCTTCGCATCGCTGATGAATGCGGCACAAATCCTTCAATGATTGAACTGGATGTTGAGAAGGCTAGTACATTGCTGTGATCCAGAAGCCATTTGCCGAAGCTCGTACCGAGAACAAGGTTATAGGCTTCCTGAATTTGTTGCAGCGGCTGTGGTTTGCTAGATTGATAAGGCATAACCTCGGAGAGGGACAGCATAGGGCCAGCAGGCGCATACTTTTTAGGACTGGCTGCGGCCCTCTCAAATTGGTGACTCTGCGATTGTATGCTCATCAAGCTTCCATTGTCTTTTAAGGAAAAGTAAATGCTATAGTATAGGCGGCCTTTTATTATGTCAACTTTTGAGGAGGAAGTTGTGAATATGCCTGTTAACGTATTGATATAACAAGAATATTGATCAGATAATCGCCTATTAACTGCAGTGCCCATATAATCAGCCAAGATAGAATGAGGTCGTATGTCTCCTGAAGAAAGACAAAGCAGGCGCAAACAGCTTGAAGCGGCTGGCTGGCCCCGGACGCTGGAGGATTTGTTCGAGCGCACAGGGTTGACCCTCGACGATTGCGGGCATCTATGTGTCGATAACCAGATGCGCTTCATGGAATCTCCGGCGATGGAGGATGCCTCTGATAAAATCAATCACGCGATTGCGCCAGCATTCAATCAATTGGGTATCAGGACCTACTGGATTATCTGGCCGAAGAATGACGCCCATATTCCGCGTTATGTTTCCGATCTGGAAAAGCGCAATTTCATGGACGGCGCTGAACAGCTGCGCGATGTCTGGCCAGCCGACATTGACAGGGTTATTCCGAAGAATTGCCGCTCGGCTTTTATTCAGTGGCATTATGGCGACGCGCCGACACTGACCGAGCAGATTCTTGAAATGGACGGCCCCGATATTCTTTTTGTGACGGGGTTCTTCGCCGATATGTGCCTGAAGAGCACGGTCGAGGATGCTTGTGAGAAGGGCTATCTTGTCGTCTGGCTTGAGGACGGATCGAACCTTGGTGAATATGGGGAACAGCAGCGTGATGCCATAAAACGCGAACTGGAAGATATTGGCGTTGTCTTCACGACATCCGAAGACGCCTTCGCCAGTATACGGAAACGCGCCCTGTATAGCCCTGCAATCCGCCTCTAGATATTCCGGCGGCCTCTGAAAACCGCTTGCCGATATCCCGGCCTTTGAATAAAAAGGGGCTGGAGGGAAAATTCATGATCCGCGCCATCAAGACCCGGCTGAAGGCCTGGCTGTCGCCTAAGTATAAATATCTGAACCGGTTCCATATCGCTCCGGGAGCGGTTGTGATCGATCTCGGTGCGAATGTCGGCGAGGTATCGGAATATTTCCTGAATCGCGGTGCTGTTGTTCATGCCTATGAACCAAACCCCCATGCGTACGAAGTTCTTCATCACCGTCTGCACAAAAACTCCCGCATTCACCTGCATCAGGCAGCGGTGTCGAATACGACGGGTACAGCGAAGCTGTGGCTGCACAGGGACCATCAGGGTGAAGAGGTCAAGTTCTCTCAGGCCGGATCTCTGAAAGCCGAAAAGAACAACCTGTCATCTGACTTTATCGAAGTGCCCGTGACCGATATCAAAGCCGTTCTGGGGGCTCATGATCATATCGCCTTGCTGAAAATCGATATCGAGGGCGGAGAATACGACATCATGGACGAAGTGCTGGCGCAGGCACACAAGATCGACCATATCCTGCTGGAGACTCATGAAAAGAAAAGCGAGGCGTTCCGTCTGCGGAATGATGAATTGCTGAAGGCGATCGCGGCGTCCGGCCACGGGCAGAAAATTTGCCTTGACTGGTTCTGACCTGTATCTCATTGAAATATAATAATAAAATTTATGTTTTCTTGACATAATGCCATGTCTTGGATATAATGCACGTCAGAATTCAGCCCAAGGGCGGGGGACAATGACAACACAAACGCGCATGGCTTCGCAGCGTGCAGTCATGGGGCAACAAGGGTGGCCTCAGTCTTTACCTGAATTGTTTGAACGTGATCCCGTCCCGTTTTCATCGATTCGCCATATGGCCATCGACCTTCAGCGCAAATTTCTCAATAACAGCGAGCTTGTGCAGATCGCCCGTCATATAGACCAGAATGTCGCTCCGGAATTCAACCGGATGGGTGTTCCGACCTATTGGGTCTATTGGCCAAGATACGCATGCACGATGCCCAAAAACCTGAGAGAGTTACAGCAGCGCGGTCGTGAGCGGATTCTGGCCGAACTCGACTACGATATTCACCCGGCACCGGGTGATCATATTCTGCCCAAGAATAATGATTCAGCGCTTTCTCATATATTCAAGGGAGAGAGTAAAGACCTCACCTTGACGCACCAGCGGCTCCGGCGTGATCGGACGCGTCTGCTTCTTCTATCGGGCGTTTACTTTAACAGTTGCGTTGCCGCAACGGCAGTTGATGCGTGTAATCGCGGATATCATGTAGCGGTCATGACGGATGCTTCGGATGCGCCTGAGAACCGCGCATATTACGCACGCGATATGGATGAGGCGGGTGTGATTTTCACGACCTCTGAAGAGGCGTTTGCCGTATTGAGACAGCAATCGCAAAAAGCGGCAAACGGGTACCATCCATAATGACAGTTTCACCCTCCATCCCGCCGACATTGAGAGAGCTTTTCGCGAAGGCGGATACGCGGCGCTGCATTCATATGGCGATTGATGTGCAGGAAATGTTCATTCATTCCGAACGTATTGAAGAGATTGTCCAAAAGATCGGGCGCGTGATTGCGCCGTCATTCTCCGGACTTGAGATTCCGACATATTGGGTTTACTGGCCCACGAATGATAAGAATTTCCCTGCGAACATTGATGGGCTGGATGTGGAGGAACTGCATTCACGCGGTGGGTTCCTGTACAATGTCGTGCCGTCGGCGATTGATATCGTTATCCCCAAAAGTGACAGTTCGGCGCTGCAGAACTATGGCTATGATCGTAACAAGCCGACATTGACGAAACAGAAGCTCATGCAGGATAACCCCGATATCATTTTTGTCACAGGGTTTGCCTATGAGGAATGTGTACGTAAAACGATCCTGGACTTGCGCGAAATGGGCTATCAAGTGGTGTTGTTGGAAGATGGCACCGATGAGCCGGAGGATAAGAATCTGCGCGAGCAGCAGCTTGTCGAGGCTGGCGTCGTATTCGCACGCAGTGAAGATGCAGTTGCAGCCGTAAAGGCGTTTCATGCCAAAGGGCCTGTGCGCTTCACATTCAATTCATAGATGATAGATCGGTTAGCGACCGGGAGCGCCGACACCACCGGTGGGGCCGCCCTCTTTATTGAACTTGCCGAGGTTGCCCAGCATCTGTTGCATGATCGTCATCTCGTTGCCGGAGGTCGGGGTTTCGCGGCCCACATACGGAACGTCCTGACGCTTGCCTTTGACGTCCTGAATATTCTCGACGACGCCTTCAGCATTAAACATGACAACGATGGTGCGTTCGTTTTTCACTGACTCATCCATGATGCCTTTTTTCTCGGTCGTCTGGCCGAGGTAATACCAGACCGTATCGTCGAACGGCGCGACGGTCGTCGGCGAACCCAGCTTGCGCAGGACGTCGGTGCGGGTATCGGTGCCTTTCTGGACTTGCTGCAGTTTGTAATCGTCAACCAGATTGCCCCGGACATTGACTGTCGGGGTGCAGGCTGAAGCTGTCAGCAGGGCCACGGCGGCAAGAAATGGTAGAATCGTGTTTTTCATCATGTTCATATCAATGGAAAATGTTATATATCCGCCGGTTGCCGAAAATCAATCACGCAGGTGAGGTTATCCATGTTGTTCGGATTCTTGAAGAAAGCAGGCCCCGAGGACCGCGCGGCAGGGATTTTATATCCGATTATCGTCGAAAAGGCCCGCACCCCCGATTTTTACCAGTTTCTGGGGGTTCCTGATACGATGACGGGCCGTTTCGATATGATCGTTCTGCACACGGTTCTGGTCGTCAACCGCCTGCGGGACGAGGGAAAAGCGGGTGGCAAGCTGGCGCAGGCGCTGTTTGACCGTATGTTTGTCGATATGGACCAGTCTTTGCGCGAACAGGGGGTCGGCGACCTGAGTGTTCCGCGCCATGTGAAGCGCATGATGAGCGGTTTTCATGGTCGCCGCGATGCGTATGAGACGGCGCTGCAGAGCGACGATCCGGCTGTTCTGGTCGAAGCGCTGACAAGAAACCTGTACGGGGCAGTTGAAACGCCAAGTATTGATATGGTAAACAAGATTGCGGATTATGTCCGGACCTGCCGGAATGGCCTGAAGCGCCATAACGTCAATGACCTGATGAATGGCAGGCTGGTATTTGCGGAAGTGAAGCGATGAGCAAGAAGAAGACAACAGCACTGGCGCCCGCGCCGGAATGGTCGGTTTCGGTCGATGCCCAGACTGTGACGAACCACCCGCAGAAACTGCGGATTTCTGCCGGTGAAGGCGAGCGCAAGGCATTGGCAAAGCGCCTTGATATTCATCAAATCAATAGTTTAAGCGCTGATCTTACACTGTATCGTGAAAAAGGTAATGTTATCCATGTAAATGGATTGATGAAAGCGCATGTTGTGCAGTCGTGCAGCATCAGTGCTGACCCGGTCCAGACCCAGATTGAGGAAACGTTTGAAGGCTGGTACGCCGATCAGGACCGGATCGTTATGCTGGCCAAGGCCCGCCATGAAAAGCTGGGGCGGCTGGCCGATTCAGAGCTGCCGATCATGGATGAAAGCGAAGACCCTGAGCCGCTGGTGAATGGAATGATCGATGTGGGGGAACTGGTGGTCCAGAGCCTGTCTTTATCACTCGATTCGTTTCCGCGCCGCCGGGGCCTGGAAGAGGCGGAATCCGTGGACGTTCTGGTCGAACCGGAAGGTCAGGCCTTGCGCAAAAACCCGTTCGAGGCACTCAAGAACTGGAAAAAGTCCAAATCCGACGCTTAATGCCTTCATTTATCAGGGATTTTGCAAGCACCCTGAGAGAGGCTTGGTAATGGGCCTGAAAAATCACTATTTTGCTTGCGCCTGACGGGTAAATCCTATATTTACTCAGTCGCTTACAGATATTAAGGATTGCAAAAATGGCTGTTCCAAAGAAACGCAAATCGTATTCCAAAACCCGCATGGTGCGCTCTCATGATGCGCTGACCACGGTAAACTGGGTGGAAGACAAGACATCGGGTGAACCGGTACGTCGCCACCATGTTGACCTGAAGACAGGTATGTACAAGGGCCGTCAGGTCATTGAACAACGCGATTGACATTCAATCAGCGTGTTGCGAAGTTTGGCGGGCCGGTCTGACCGGCTCGTTCTTACTTTGTAGAGACCTGTAACGATCTCATGACAAATTCCCTGACAATCGCACTGGATGCCATGGGCGGAGATTTCGGCCCCGAGGTAGTTATTCCAGCAGCGGGACTGGCCCTGCAGGAAGTGGGGCATGGAATTCGTTTCCAGTTTTATGGCCGCGAGGACCATATTCGCCGGTATCTGAATCAGAACCCGGCCCTCATGGCGGTGTCTTCCGTTATTCATACCGATAAAGTCATCACCAATGATGAGAAACCGTCGACGGCGCTTCGTGCCGGTCGCGATTCCAGCATGCGTCTGGCGATTGATGCCGTGAAGGAAGGCCGGGCGCAGGCTGTTGTGTCAGCCGGAAATACCGGTGCGTTGATGGCGATGGCCAAGATGGTTCTGAAGTGCCTGCCCGGGATCAGCCGTCCGGCGATTGCCAGCGTCTTCCCGACACGTAATGGCGATGTCGTGATGCTGGATCTGGGCGCGAATGTGAATTGCGATGCCGAGATCCTGACCCAGTTTGCCGTTCTGGGATCGGTGTATGCACGGGTCGTGAAAAATATTTCATCGCCGTCTGTCGGGCTTTTGAATATCGGTTCCGAAGACGTGAAAGGGAATGACGACGTGCGCGCGGCGGCGGCCATTTTGTCCAGCGTCAAGCTTCCGGGGCGTTATTTCGGATTTATTGAGGGTAACGATATTCCGCAGGGTGTTGTCGATGTCGTTGTGACGGATGGATTTACAGGCAATGTCGCGCTGAAAGTCGCCGAAGGTGTTGGTGATCTGACGTCGCATATGCTGAAAGAGGCCTTCACATCATCGCTGATTGCCAAGCTGGGCGCGATGCTGGCCTATGGCGCTTTGAAGCGCATGAAGAAGAAAATGGACCCGCGTTTTTATAATGGTGGCATGTTCCTGGGCCTGAACGGTATCTGCGTGAAGAGCCATGGCGGCATGGATGTTTACGGATTTTCGCGTGCTATTCTGGTTGCGGCCAATCTGGTTCGTAATGATTATAACCGCCGCGTCGCGCAGGAGATTGAACAGCTGATGAGTCAGGAATCGTTTTTCTCGGCCTCTGCCGCATCCGCCGGAGGTGACGTATGACAATCCGTACTGTAATCACGGGGACAGGTTCTTACCTGCCAGCGAAAGTCGTGACCAATAAAGATCTGGAAGCCATGGTGGAAACATCAGACGAATGGATCCAGCAACGCACAGGTATTCGCCAGCGGCACATGGCCGCCGATACTGAAACCACTGCCGATATGGCGATTGAAGCGGCGCGGCGGGCGCTGGCGGCTTCGGGCCTGAAAGGTGAAGACATTGATGGCGTGATCGTGGCGACTTCGACGCCGGATACGACATTCCCCTCTGTCGCTGTCAAGGTACAGGCTGCACTGGGTGTACGTCATGGCCCCGTGTTTGACGTGCATGCTGTTTGCGCGGGATTTGTTTATGCGCTGACGGTAGCGGACAGCCTGATCCGTACAGGAGCAGCCAAGCGCCTGATCCTTGTCGGTGCGGAAAAAATGACATCGATCCTGAACTGGGATGACCGGACGACGTGCGTTCTGTTTGGTGATGGCGCGGGCGCTGTTGTGCTGGAAGCCAAGAGCGGGCAGGGCACACTCGCCGACGATGGTGTGTTGTCAACGCATCTTCATGCCGATGGTACGCTGAAAGATATCCTGTATGTGAACGGCGGGGTCAGTTCGACCCAGACCGCCGGTCATATTGTCATGGAAGGCAAGGAAGTCTTCCGTCATGCCGTGGCGGCCATGTCCGACGTGGTGAATGAAACGCTGACCCACAACGGTATTACCGCCGACAAGATCGACTGGATTGTGCCGCATCAGGCGAATATCCGGATCATCGAAGGCACAGCGAAGAAGCTGGGGCTGGGCATGGAGCAGGTTGTCATCACGGTTGACCGTCATGGCAATACGTCGGCGGCATCCATCCCGCTGGCGCTGGATGAAGCCGTTCGCGACGGGCGTATCCAGAAGGGGCATCTGATGCTGTTCGAGGCCTTGGGATCGGGCCTGACATGGGGCGCAGCGCTGGTTCGTTTCTGAAGCTGAAAAAGCCTCGCGTTTTCCAATAGTTATCCACAAAACGATACATTCAGGCATCAATCCCGTGGTTGGCCGCTATTCGGTCTTTAAAAACGGCGGAAATCTGCGATTTTTCCCGGCATACCTAAATTTAAGAAAATCCTGTTACCCTTTGAATTGAATCGCTTTTTCGGCCTTTCGTCCTGACTCTGCCGTTGACGGGCGGCAAGGGGAAAGGCTAGTCTTGAACCATAACCAACATAGGGGATCGCCATGAGTGAGCGCACCATAACAAGAGCAGATCTGGCTGAGGCCGTTTACGCGCAGGTGGGTTTGTCCCGCAATGAGTCCGCGTCGCTGGTCGAAGTCGTTCTGAACGAAATCGCAGAGACGCTGATCAAGGGTGATAACGTCAAGATTTCATCGTTTGGAAGCTTCTCGATCCGCCAGAAGGGCGAGCGCGTGGGCCGTAACCCGAAAACAGGTGTCGAAGTGCCAATCCTGCCGCGCCGTGTTCTGGTCTTCCGTGCGTCGCACGTTCTGAAAGACCGTATCAACGGCAAGGAACCGACAGGCGGCAGCGACGATTAATCAATCCGCCCTTGCCCGTCAGCAAGAATAACAGTTTTCAGGACAACTGAACCGGAAAGTAAAAGCGATGAGTACTTATAACCAGACACAGGCACGCCCGCAGGAAGAAGCCGTTGCAGAAGCAACAGCGCCGAAGGCGGCAAACGTCAAAATCTCGACGGAGAAGGCGGCGACTGCCTTTCGTACCATCAGCGAAGTGGCTGATGAACTGAATGTTCAGCAGCATGTCTTGCGTTTCTGGGAAACTAAATTCACGCAGATCAAGCCTCTGAAGCGTGGTGGTGGCCGTCGTTATTACCGCCCGGAAGATGTGGCGCTGCTGCGTCGTATTCATCACCTGCTATACACCGAAGGCTACACGATCAAGGGTGTGCAGAAGCTTCTGAAGGGCCAGGGCAAGACCCAGATCGTTGCGGCTGAACCGGCGATGGCTTCTGTGGCTGTCGTGGCCGCGCCGGCCCCCGTTGTTGCCAAGGCGGCTCCGGCGGCGGTCGTTGAAACGGTCACCGCCCCGGCAGCCGTCGCGGATATGAAGCCCGGCAAGCCCCCTTTAAGCGACAAGCAAAAAGCGATCCTTGAGGCGATGCTGGGCGACCTGCGCGACCTGCGGGATATGCTGCGCGGCGACGACGTTTCGGCCTGATCTGGCCTTATAAGGTTTGCATCCCGGAATAAAATCAGATAGATATCCGGGACCGGAATACAGTTTGATGATCGTGTCGGAGTGTGGCGCAGCCCGGTAGCGCACTTGCATGGGGTGCAAGGGGTCGCAAGTTCGAATCTTGTCACTCCGACCATTTATCACTGTTTAATTACAGTTGTTTAAGCGAAAGCCGCGCGTTGTCAGATGATAATGCGCGGTTTTGCTATGCTATTTGGTGGGCTTTTTTATCAGGGTAAATATTAGGAAGTTGTGTACATATCCATATGCTGCCGAGCAGGGCCGACATAAGCGATCCTACAAGAATTCCCAGTTTTGCAAGTTCTGCTAGTTCTTTACTCTCTGGGAAACTTAGCGTGGTAAAGAATACGGACATCGTAAAGCCTATTCCTGCCAGCATGGATACGCCGATGACGTCTCTAAAGTGTACGCCATGCGGCAACCTTCCTAGTCCGCTTCTTATCGTTACATAAGAGAATAAAAGTATTCCGATGGGCTTCCCTGCAACAAGACCAAAGAAGATTCCCATCGTGACTGATGAAGAAATTCCTTCCATGATGATTTTCTGTGTGATGGGGAATCCTGCGTTGAACAACGCAAAAAGAGGCAGAATGATGATCGCAATGGGAATAATCATGCCCATCTCCCATCTTTGTAATGGTGTGGATGCGGCAAGTACATTTTGCTCAATGTCTGAGACAAGGGAGTGTTTTCCGGAAGATCCAAGCATTGAAATTTCATCTTCCTGTTTCTGTTCAAAACGGGTCAGTAGGCCTCTTATATTCTTGATAAACCGGGACTGGCTTATGGCTGTTCGTGCGGGTATCGTCATGGCAAGAAGCAATCCGCTTAAAGTAGGATGTATTCCCGCCTGCTGAACGGATAACCATAGCAATATGCCGGCTGCTGCATAGACCCATCCATTCCTAATGCCTAGTTTGTTCGCAAAGATCAGGCTCATAAAAATGACTGCTCCTGCGACCAGAGCTGTCGTACTTGTTTCGTGTGCATAGAAGAGGCTGATAATAACGATAGCTCCTATATCATCAAATATCGCCAGCGCTGTCAGGAATATCGTTAGTCCTATTGAAATTCGTCTTGCGAATAATGCAAGAATTGCGATGGCAAAAGCGGTGTCCGTAGCGGTTGGAATGGCCCACCCATGCTGACCAATACCATTTCTGTTCATTAGATAGTAGAACAGTGCCGGTATCGATATGCCGCCAAGTGCCGCCGCACAAACCAGAATGATTTCTTTTACGTTGGTTAGTTTTCCGGCCAATATTTCGCGCTTTAATTCCATGCCAGTTAGAAAGAAAAAGAGAGTCATCAATCCCTGACTGATCCAGTCTTTAACAGATAGGGAAAAATTCCATCTTTCAAAAATGAGGCCCACGGGCGCGTTGCCTACATCTTCAAGAAAAGCTCTCCAAGGCGAATTGGATAATGTGAAGGCAGCGATGGAGAATACAATTAATAATATGCCAGAAGTTGTTTGTTTATGAATGAAAGTCTCAAGAGGAGACATAAAATAGGAGAACTGCCTCTCTAGAAGAGACCGGAACGGCCTGTCAGTCTGGATTTCATTATTGGTTGCGGATATTGATTTGTTGCTTGTGTTCATTCATCCTCGTCGTTGGGCTGAATGGAATAGCCGCCTGAGAGATAATTTATGATTTGATTTTTTTCTTTTATTTTTTGAGATGAACGTGAATTGGCGCTCTTCAGGGCTTCTGCATCTTCTTTTTGTGTCTCTAAAAGCAATATAGCGGCATCGCTCTGGGATCGTTTAAGGGCATCAGCAGCACCTTTTTCGGAGCGATGAATATCTTTTTCAGGGTGCTCTTTCTGCGTATAGAGAAGATCAGAAGCAATTCTTTTCTGATCTAATTCTAAATTGCTCGCTTCAACCGCTTGCCTGGATTTGAGATTTCTTGCGCTATTGTCTTGTATTTGCTGCTCTGTAATTTTAATAATTTTATCGCTCATATCAATTCTCCTTCTTGAGAATATGCAAGACATGGGAGCCCATGTCTTCAATGAGACCTGCTGCTACCATAATTTTTTTATGATCAATGATAAGCGGGAATAGTTATATGGTACGCCCTTCTGAGCGCGAAATATATATAAATGCACATTCTTGATTCTTTGTGGTTATGCCATTCACTCTTATCGTTTCTTATCAATCGATTGGGGCAGGTCAGGGTATATGTAGTTTAAATTTGAATCTCTAATTCATTGAAGATTATCAGGCGCGTACTACTAAGATTTAGTGCTTGATATCATCAATTTGTGCCTGGCCCATGGCTTTGTAATGCTTTTGTGCAGCAAGGGCTTCGGCTGAAAGGCAGCCTTTTGTAGAGAGGGTGGCTGTTAACTGACTCTGTATGTATTCGCGCCTTTCCAGAAGTTCGCTTACAATAAGCTCTGGCTTCCGGTTCAGCGTCGCTCGGCTTTGGTCAAATAGCTGATTGGATACGATCTTAAAGTTTTCCATGAATTGTTCATTCATGGGCTCTGTCTTTATCAGGCAGGTTTGGTGGTAGGCAAAGGCTTGCTCATTCAGGTCGTTCAATCGTAAAAGTGTGTTCAGCTGGTGCCTGTTTTCTCTGTCATTGTCGAGCTTTTGTTTCGGTGGTGATGAACAGGCGCAAAGGATAATCAGCCCGCCCATCATCAGTGACGCTATGCCCTTATAAAAAAGCCTTAATTGTGTCTTCGGCATTATTAGGGGATACCTTTTTATGTGGGGGTGAACAATATTGTGCCTATGAGGCGAACCAGAGAGCTCATTCTTTTTCTGTGAATGTGCCCGGCGGCTCCGGCGGCCAATATACGCTGTGTGAACTCTGATTCCTCATCCGCATCGCTAGTGAGAATAATGATCGGGATATCGTGGGAGTCTCTTTTGAGTGTTGCGAATAAAGTTTCAGGATTGTCTAAACCTGAAAGCCTCGCATCAAGTATGATCGCATCTATTTTAAGATCTTTATTTTCCAGTTTTTCCAGTGCATTTGATACTGAGTTGGTGGAGAGCAATCTGCAATTCAGACCGCTAATATCCATGAACTGCTGTTCGATATAGCGAATATCTGTACGATCTTCACTTATGAGAAGAATATTTCTGACAGGGCTCTCATCCTCTGGGTTTTCAGGACTCATCGCCTTGTCAGCCAATCAATGGTCTCGATTTTTCTGATATTAGAAGGGGGCATGGACTTTTCCTCTGTAAGTATGATCAAATGAATGCCCAGCACGATGCCAAAGCACTTCGCAAACCTGAAAAGGCGCTAGCTATAAATTTGAACTTTAAGGAAAAAGGTGAGTGTTCTATGTTCACGTACCCAGTATCGTGAGGTACTTTTTCTGTAAGCTCTATATCATAGAGACTGCGTAATCATAATCGTAGTGACGATTACACTCTTTTGCTGTGAAGTCAAACGTATTAGACGGCGTGCGGTATGCCCATCAGTACTGGAAAACATAGGATTTGAACGGCTGTATACTCCTGTATTTTTCATTTAATTACAGTATCTTGAGTGAATACTTGGCGCTGTTGGACCTTAACGCGCGGTTTTTGCTTTCGGGCCTTGCCGAATTCAGGGGGGCACCTTCTTTGCTGCTTTGCAAAAAAAGTTTGTCAATCCATGGATACAGGTTTAGAACGCCCTCATCATTCTGAGGAGTATCCACTATGGTTCTGACCCTTACATCGGCACTGGCGTTGTTTGTTCTGATCGCCCTGTCCACTATCGTTTTCTTTGTGTCCAAGCGGTTGAAATTTCCCTACACGGTCTTGCTGGTTCTTGTGGGGTTGCTGCTGGTGCCCGTGGTCAATCTTCCTTACTTGCGTGATATTTTCGGGTTCATCGGGGATATGGCTCTCACACCGGAGCTTTTGTTCTTCATATTCTTGCCAGTACTGATTTTTGAATCCGGTTTTAACATGAATATGCGCAAGGCGCTGGATAGCGCCTGGGCTATCAATTTGTTGGCGGTGGGCGGCTTACTGATTTCAACATTTATGATCGCGGGGTTGATGTATCTTGTCATG
>Ga0075163_10008195_pt1 | contig 13795 bp, 8 predicted proteins | sample JI1023141ADNA_FD_71478 | JGI IMG/M metagenome (GOLD analysis project Ga0075163, IMG submission 71478) | Wastewater effluent complex algal communities from Wisconsin, to seasonally profile nutrient transformation and Carbon sequestration -... | ecosystem: Engineered > WWTP > Effluent > Algae...
CAAGCGGTCATCAATACTAAGTTTACAGCCTGGTTAAATACAGTAGTTTTCAGTGGCGGTTGTAATGCAACCATCAGTAACAACAATACAGGCGCACCTAATGCCTGTGGAGGTACTACGACGGTAACATTTACGGCAACCAGTGATTGTGAATCACCAAAAACCTGCTCTGCAACATTTACAGTTTCCGGTTCTCCAACTACACTTACCTGTCCGATGAATCAAACGGAAGTTGCTTGTCAGACTCAGGCTCAGATTGATACTAAATTTGCAACATGGCTTGCGTCAGTTTCTGCAACCGGTGGATGTAATACCATGTTCAGCAACAACAACACCGGTGCACCAAATGCATGCGGTGGCACAACAACGGTAACTTTTACATTGACCAGCGATTGTGATGCGCCTAAAACTTGTAGTGCCACATTCACAGTGCTGAGCTCACCTGTAAATCTTACCTGCCCTACAAATCAAACAGAGGCAGCATGTCAGACCCAGGCACAGATCGATACCAAATTTGCAACCTGGTTAAGTACAGTTAATTTTAGTGGTGGATGTAACGCAACCATAAGTAATGATAATAATGGTGCACCAAATTTCTGCGGAGGTAGTAAAACGGTAACCTTTACAGTGACTAGCTCTTGTGAAGTGCCAAGAACATGTAGTGCTACTTTTACGGTAAACACTGCACCTCTGGTTAGCGTCACTTGTCCTTTCACGCAAACGGAAGCCGCATGTCAGACCCAGGCACAGATAGATACCAAATTCGCAACCTGGCTGACCACAATTAATGTGTCCGGTGGATGCAACACAATGGTGACCAACAACAATACCGGTGCTCCTAATTTCTGTGGCGGCACCAGTGCGGTAATATTTACGGTTACCAGTAGTTGTGAGCCATCCAGTACATGTACGGCATCATTTATTGTAAACCCAGCACCTGGTGTAGTGTTAACATGTCCATCAAATCAAACGGAAGCCGCTTGTCAGACTCAGGCAGACATCAATTCTAAATTTGCAACATGGCTGTCTACAGTGAATGTAACTGGAGGTTGTAATCCAGTGGTGACCAACAATAATTCAGGTGCGCCAAACTTCTGCGGTGGAGCGACAACAGTGGTATTTACGGTAACCAGTTCATGCGCCAGTTCCTCTACATGTTCTGCTGTTTTCACCGTAAATAATGCACCAAATCTTACATTAACTTGTCCTGCTAATGTCAGTGAAGCAGCTTGTCAAACACAAGCCCAAATCAATACGAAATTTGCAGCTTGGTTGAGTTCGGTGAGCACAACTGGTGGATGCAATCCGGTGGTAACCAACAATAATTCAGGAGCGCCTAATTTCTGTGGTGGCACGACTACAGTCGTCTTTACTGTTACCAGCAGCTGTGCCAGCTCTTCGACATGTTCTGCCACTTTTACCGTTTTGTCTTCTCCAATTTCCATTACTTGTCCTAACAATGTAATGGAAGTTTCATGCCAGACACAAAGTGAAATCAATACCAAATTTAACAACTGGCTAAATGGCGTTTTGATAACTGGAGGATGTAATCCTGTGGTGAGCAATAACAATAACGGTGCACCTAATGAGTGTGGTGGCTCGAAAACTGTGACATTCACGGTAACCAGTGATTGCGATATACCAAAATCCTGTACAGCCACATTTACAGTGGAAACAATACCGGATCCTCAGATCGTTTGTCCTCCGGATGTTACCATTGATTGTGATGAATCGACCTTACCTTCAAACACAGGTGTTCCAGCTGCAGTGGACGGATGTAATGGTACACCAAATGTCAGTTATGATGACCAGATTACTTATGGCGATTGCCCGGGTGATTATGTGATTACCAGAACTTGGCTTGCTGTGGATAAATGTAATAAAACGGATGAATGCATGCAGATCATTACTGTGGTCAATACAGTAGTCCCAACCTTTACCTTGCCACCGGATATTACAATCTTCAAATCTAATTCAGCATCCGCAACTGCTAAGACAATTGTGAATTATGATTTCAACAAAGGGATTTCATACCGTAGCTTGTCTCCATACCTGTACCCTGGAATTACATCTGTGGTGGACACTAGCTCGAATATGTACATGAGCACAATAGGTGTTACTACTGGTGTTCAGGCCTTTACTGTTAATTCAGTAGCAGGAAAAGGACTTAAAGTCACTAATTCTCAGCAAACCGGTCATTGGCAATTCAATCTTGCTGGTAGGTCTCTTCCTTCATGTACTAATTTTGAAGTATATGTTCAAGCTCAAAGAAAGAGTAATGGAAGTGCCACGACTTTGCTGATGGATTACAGCACCAACGGAACAACTTGGAGCAACTTCAGTTCTACTCCTCTTACTATTGGAAATTGGGTGGAATGTGTTGCTGCAATACCAGGAGTAGCCAATCCTAACAATCTTTACATCAGGGTAAGATATAGTGGTGGATCCAATAATGAAACGAAGGAACTATTTATTGATAATTTCCAGGTCAGGATCAGCAAGCAATATGAGGCTTGTGCATTTGATGACGGGCCGGATAGAACTGGATATCCATCAAACATTAATCATCCATGCGATGCGGACCCATCCTTTACCTACAAGGATTCCCTGGATGCAGGAGATTGTGTTACTAAAGTATTCAGAACCTGGATTGTTACAGACAATTGCGGTAATTCTTCCAGTGGAACAGGAAAGCAAGTCATAACAGTCAAAGATTCTACCGGACCTGTGATCACTTGTCCATCTTCAAATGTTCAGGTGAGAAAGGCAGATACAACAAAATGTTACTACACCGTGGTCAATACAGAATTTGATGCAACTGCCTTTGATTTGTGTCAGGATTCTTCGGTAACCATTACCAACGATTTGAATAATTCACACACCTTGAACGGTTATCGGATGAAAGTTGGCAGGGATACCATAAAGTGGACGGCTACGGATGCTTGTGGCAATACATCTGTTTGTTTTGTAAAAGTAGATATTTACGAAATTGAACCACCGGAAGCCAGATGTAAGGAAAACACGATTATCCTGGATTCTACAGGTAGAAAAACCATAACGGTAGATACCTTAGATAACAATTCGACGGATAATTGTGGTATACAAACAAGGTTCCTGAACAGGTACACCTATACTTGTGATGATATTCCATTCAGAATTGTTACCCTCACCGTAATAGATTCCAGTGGACTCATTGATACCTGTACGGCAAAACTTTATGTCATAGACAATGTGAAGCCAAAGATTGTGTGTAAGAATTTAAGTTTTGCACTTCCTCAGTCCAAAATGAAAACCATAACCGCTTTGGATGTCTTGCTGAGCAATACGGACAATTGCGGTATTCTTACGAGGGTGGTGGTACCAAATACATTCAATTGCGACAGTCCGAAGAATACTACGGTCACCGTGACCGTTACCGATGTGAATGGGAATTCTTCTACTTGTACTTCCATAGTCACCATCACAAACGATTCCGACAACGACGGCATCTATGATCCTTGTGACAATTGTATCAACAATCCAAATCCAAATCAGATGGACAGTGATTGTGATAAAGTGGGAGACGTATGTGACGTTTGTCCAAACGGTGATGATTCTGTAGATAACAATGGCGATGGTTTGCCTGATTGTAAATATCCTCCAACCTTTGCCAATATTCTAAGTTCATGGAAATGTGGTAACATTCCGCAAAGAGTATATGTCGCCTCAATAGCATCCAATGGGCAGTGTACCAGAAAATGTGTTTTGTACACAACTTACCTCAGGGATAAAGGACCAAGTCTCCATTTGGGACCATGTAAATCATGTGGTGAAGGATTTACGGATAATGGTGGTGGCGATGAAGTGATTGAATATATCTACGAAGAGCGGGAAGATTCGCAGGTATCCGTTTCCAAACCTAAAGGAGAATATGATTTTATTTTGGTACCGAATCCGAATGAGGGAGAATTCGAAATTCAATTTGACCAACCTGTTGAACAGGGTACGATAAAAGTGATCAATATGCTTGGTCAGGAAGTTTGGAATTTTGAAATAAAAGAACTTACCCATCTGATTAAGGTGAGTGAGCAGTCCTTTAAATTCCATACTTCTGGAATGTACCGGGTCATGTTGTTGTCTAATAATGGTAAGAAAATTCACAATCTTATGATTATTTCTAAGTAGTGTTGTGAAAAAAAAAGTGTTGAAATAAAAATGGGTGCAAAAGAAATTTTGCACCCATTTTTATTGGTAATGTACTGATTTTTAGTGGGTGGCTTTTTCAATGAGGTATTCCACTGCAATAATGAGTTTGTACTCTTTTATATCACCTCAAGTATTTCACACAGTTCTTTGCATGCCTTATGGAGAATTTCATCTGTAGTGTTTAAAGGAGGAGCGATGCGTACAGCATGGGGACAAAAAAGAAAACTTTCAACAAGAATTTTCCTTTGGTAAGCCAATCTGATAAATTGCATCACTAATTTTTCGTTCTCCAATTCCAAGGCAATTAATAATCCTGAAAATCTGATGGATTTTATTTTAGGATGTGTAAAATATTCCCGGATAAGATTTGATTTTCTAAAGACTTCCTGCTCTGTGTTATTTTTTAAAATAATTTTTAGGGCCTGCAATCCTGCTACACAGGAAAGAGGATGACCTCCAAAGGTAGTGAGATGTCCTAATGCAGGTTTTTGAGAGAATTCAAGCAGTAATTTTTGTGAAGAAATTACCGCAGAAAGTGGAAGTCCCCCACCTAAAGCTTTTCCACAAATTAGTACATCAGGTGTGATGCCATAATTTTGAAAGGCAAATAGTTTTCCTGTGCGGCACATCCCAGTTTGAATTTCATCAAAAACCAACAACACATTTTCGTCGGTGCATTTTTTTCTCAAGGAACGCAGATAATCAGGATCCAGGACTAAGACTCCAGCTTCAGCCTGCACGACTTCTGTGATTACCAAAGAGGTGTTTTGGTCTATAAGCTCTAAATCTTCTATGTAGTTGGGTCTGATAAATTTAATATTTGGAATAAGAGGTCTGAATGGCCTGCTGTGTGCCTCGTCACTTCTAAGGGATTCTGCCCCAAGAGTGCTTCCATGGTATGCGTTTTTACTGGCAACGATGTCACTTCGGGAATTGTATTTTCTGCATAATTTGATCGCTGCATCCACTGCTTCAGAACCGGAATTCAAGAAATAGACAGCATTAAGTTCGCCAGGCAATAATTGACTCAATAGGTTTGCCAATTCCACCTGAGGTGTTTGGATATGTTCACCATATACATTGCTGTGCAGATACTTTTCTGATTGCACTTGTATGGCGTGGACGATTTCTGGGTGACTGTGACCAAGATTGCTTACGCTGAAGCCGCTTACAAAATCAAGATAAGGTTCTCCGTTTTTTGAATAAAGAAACGAACCAAGCGCATGGTCAATTTCAAATGCCTGTGGAATTTCACTGGTCTGGGCAATCCTCTCAAAAAATTGTCGGCGTAAATACATTATCTTGGGTTGAAACCAAATTCCGCTTTTTGGGTTTTATTCATAACGGAAATGATAAATATTTCAATATTTGCGTAAAATTATCCGTTTTGAATCATTAAACAGCAGATAAATGTATAAATCATTAGTACTTAGCCTTAGTTTATTTTTCACCTTACAACAAGCAGCGCTTTTCGGACAGGAAAGTAAAGGGGGCATGGAATTCTTTCATGGAACTTTTAGCGAAGCATTGGAAAAAGCCAATGTTGAAGGTAAAATTATTTTTATGGATGCTTTTACAACCTGGTGTGGACCATGCAGAAGAATGGCATCCAGCACTTTTCCGGATAGTGAAGTAGGTGGTTTTTACAATGCAAATTTCATCAACCTTAAAGTGGATATGGAGAAGGGGGAAGGGCCTGATTTGGCCATTCGTTATTCGGTAAATTCATATCCAACATTGCTTTATATAGATGGAACAGGAAAGATCATACACAAGGGTGTTGGTATGAGAGGGCCTGAACAGTTTATTGAACTTGGGAGGGAAGCTTTGAAAAAGAATGACCGTTCCGGTGAATTTGCAAAGAAATACGAAGCCGGTGACCGGGACCCTAAGACTGTGCTGGAATACATCAAGTCTTTAAACATGGTTGGTAAATCAAGTTTGAAAATCACCAACGAATATTTGGCCACACAAAAAAATCTTAAATCAAAGGAAAACTTGGAAATAATTTTGGAAGGAACCACCGAAGCAGATTCAAGAATTTTTGATTTATTGATTCAAAATAAGGAAGACATCATTAAGCTTAAAAAGAAGGAAGTATTTGAAGCAAAAGTTTACCAGGCTTGTTTTAAGACCTATTCAAAGGCACTTGAATTTCGCAATGAAACATTACTTAAAGAAGCTCAGTCTAAGATTAAAAACAATCCCAATAAAGCCCAGGATTTTATATTCCAGACCAATATGGAGTATTACGGCAAGACAGGTGATGCCAAGCAATACCTGAGCTCCGCAAAATCGTATGTGAAGAAGTCGGTAAAAAATGATGCCCTAAAACTTGCAGCTACTGCACAAAATGCCATCAACTACTTCAGGACCGATAAAGATGTGGTTGATTTTGCCGAAGGACTTGCAAAAAAAGCCATGGAAAATGGTGGATTGACCAATCAATACTACCTCTATGGAAGTATTCTCAAAATGCAGGGAAAGCATCAGGAAGCCATTAAAATACTCAGGAAAGGTTTGGAACTCGCCAAAGAAAGAATGGAGGCACCATTTCAATTTGAACAGATGCTGCGGGAACTGGAATCAAAATAAGTGTACAAATATTTCGATTCAAGCGTTTTATGATTTAAATCGTAGACTTTCAAACTTGGTTACTTTAGACAGTTCAGGCATCTCATTCTTGTAAATAAATCAATTAATTCTAGGCATTTGGAATTTCATTTCCGGATTAAAGTCTAATTTTGCGCCCCTTATGAGTGTCTTGGAAGAAATCAACAAACGAAGAACTTTTGGTATTGTATCCCATCCGGATGCCGGAAAAACCACTTTGACCGAAAAGCTACTTTTGTTTGGTGGTGCTATTCAAATTGCAGGTGCAGTTAAATCCAATAAAATAAAAAAACATGCCACTTCCGATTTTATGGAAATCGAGAGACAAAGAGGTATTTCTGTGGCAACTTCAGTGATGGCATTTCCTTATCGTGATCTGCAAATTAATATTTTGGATACCCCTGGTCACAAGGATTTCGCAGAAGATACTTTCAGAACCTTAACAGCTGTGGACAGTGTAATTGTGGTGATCGATGTAGCGAAAGGAGTGGAGGAGCAGACGGAGAAACTCGTTCAGGTATGTCGTATGCGTAAGACACCCATTATCGTGTTCATTAACAAACTCGATAGAGAAGGGAAGGATGCTTTTGATTTGTTGGATGAAGTAGAAACTAAATTAAATTTAAGGGTTACACCTCTTTCCTGGCCAATCGGTATGGGTCAGAGATTTCAAGGGGTCTATAGTTTATATGAGAAGAAAATTATTCATTTTAGACCACATGGAAAGCAGGAAGGAGAAGATGCTGTGGTGATAGAGGATATTCATGATCCGAAGTTGTCCTCCATCATTGGTGAAAGACCTCACCAGCAACTTACGGAAGATCTTGAAACAGTACTTGGGGTTTATCCCGAATTCAACAGACAGGATTATCTGGATGGTAAGGTTTGTCCGGTATTTTACGGAAGCGCGGTGAATAATTTTGGGGTAAGAGAACTTCTGGATTGTTTCGTGGAAATTGCACCAACACCTCTGCCTCGTGAAACCGAAGAGAGAATAGTGCATCCGGAGGAAGACGCCATGAGTGGTTTTGTTTTTAAAATACATGCCAACATGGACCCCAAACATAGGGACAGGATCGCTTTTTTTAGAATTTGTTCCGGGGTGTTTAAAAGGAATACCAATTTTTATCATGTACGTCTTGGCAGATCCCTTAAATTTTCAAACCCTACCTCATTTATGGCTGCCCGTAAAGAGGTCGTGGATGAAGCCTATCCGGGTGATGTAGTTGGACTTTACGACAGCGGTAATTTTAAAATAGGAGATTCACTAACAGAAGGAGAGAAGTTACACTTTAAGGGAATACCAAGGTTTTCTCCGGAGATTTTTAGGTTTGTCAACAACGCCGATCCATCCAAATTCAAGCAGTTTGCAAAAGGACTGGAGCAACTCATGGATGAAGGTGTAGCGCAGATGTTTACCAAAGAAGATTCGCAGCGCAAAATTATTGGTGTAGTTGGTGCCTTACAGTTTGATGTGATCCAGTATCGCCTGGAAAACGAATACAATGCTGCCTGCTCCTATGATCCGATCAATTTACACAAAGCTTGCTGGGTTCAGTGTGACGATCCCAAGAAAATGGATGATTTTATCCAAAGAAGGAAAAAAGACATTGCAAAGGATAAAGAAGGGAAAGTTGTTTTTTTAGCAGAATCCGCCTGGACATTAAAACTTGTTCAGGATAATTTCCCGGATATTAAATTCCACATGACCAGCGAATTTTAATCATTTTACAAGATATCTCCGGATTGAATTAATTTGCACTATGGTAACTTGTATTAGTAATAGGATTAAGTAAAATGACAAACCCATTTTTCATTGCATTTGAAGGAATAGATGGTAGTGGTAAAAGCACACAAGCAAAATTGTTGCGCGAAGCACTAGACAAATCTGGACAGAAGGTTTTGCTCACTGCTGAACCAACCAATCAAACAATAGGCTCCTTAATCCGTGCAGCGTTCAGTGGAAGAATGGAAGCTGATCATCGCACAATAGCCGGTTTATTTGTCGCAGACCGCCTGGATCATATCCTGCATTCAGAATATGGAATGCTTCCCATGCAGCAGAATGGTTATCACATTATTTGTGATCGCTATTATTTTTCGTCTTATGCTTATCAGGGCGTTCATATGTCTATGGATTGGGTAGTTAAAGCAAATTCCCTGAGTGCCGATTTGCTTCGTCCCGATCTACATATTTTTATTGATGTTTCACCCGAATCGGCTATGGAAAGAATCCACTCCTCCCGTCCGGATAAGGAGTTGTATGAAACCTTGGACAATCTAAAAAAAGTAAGAGATCAATATTTTAAAGCTTTTGATTTACTAAAGGATCAGGAAAATGTTGCCATCATCAATGGAGATCAGAAAATAGAATCCCTGCACAAGGAAGTGATGAAAATGGTTTCAAAATATTTATAAATTCGGAGGTTGCTTCAGTTGATTTTAATTTTTTTTTTACTGCTCACAAATTTTAAGAAGAGAATGGAATCTCTAAAGATCTAAATTAACGAATCCAATGGATTAATTATTGACCATATCTTCATCTGCCCTTTGATTAATTTGGATATAAGTTGAGGTAAAATTTATGTTGAAAATTAGCAGTATTTTTAATTTTATCTAACTCATCAATTTCCCAATATTTTTTCAGCAGCATCTTTTCCACTTTGTAAAGCTCCTTCCATAAATCCCTGCCATTCTGCCAAATGTTCTCCGGCAAATAAAGTATTTTGGAACGGTTCACTCAGTGTAGGCATGATGTCAAACCATTGCTTCACACCATACAAAGCATAGGCGCCATAAGATGCAGGTTCATTTCCCCAATAAAACTTTAAGTCTTCTTTCAGATATTTACCTACATCACCGAATGCAGGTTTAAGAGCATCCAGAATTATAGATTTACGCTGTTCAGGACTTACTGAATTCAAGGACTCAGCTTTATCACCTGTGGCATAACAAATCAAAGTCCCTCCGGGAACATTTTGGTTCTTTGTGGCGTGATAAAAATAGTGAGCCGGTGTGTCCGTTACCATGTCAAAATTTTCCTGCTTCCAAAACTTTTCAGAAAAGACCATCGGGAATTTTCCTATTCGGGCATATTGCAGCTCTGCTAAAGCATCCACCATAATTTCGGGTAATTGTGGGGCCCACTGGATTTTTCTTAAGGAGAAAGTGGGAACGGCACAAATCAATTTGTCCGCCTCAAATGTGCTACCATTTTCACAATGTACTTGCACTCCATTCTTGTTTTGAACAATGTTTTTAACTTTATGGCTAAGCAGAATGTTTTCCTTACCAATAGATTTGCTTAAGGCTTCAGTTAATTGAGAATTTCCACCTTTTATTTTTAAATCCATTTCATTTTTTTCACTGCTCTCAGCATACTCAGCGTAGGCAGCATATGCGGACACATGCCTGATGCTTTCACCAAAATCAGTACTGTCCATTAATTCTCTAAGCATTAAATCCCTGTCGTCAAAATTTTTATCAGAAAGGAATCTCCACCAATCTGTACGATCCAGTTTCTTTTTTTGTTTTTCCGGCATAGTTTTCCATACCGTCTTTTTGGTAGCCCAGAATTTATCAAAGTCAGGACTCAGAGACCATTTTCCATCCTTAAAATATTGACCATTGAGTGTGAGATGGGTTTCAAATTGGTTGTTTTCAAGAGTAAGATTAAATTTTTTACAAAGTCCTATAAGCAATTCATGAGATTGACCTACCCATTCTGCGCCCAATTCAATGACCTGGTCCGGAGCAGAAGATGGATGATGTGAAAAAACACGACCTCCTATTCTGTTTTTTGCTTCCAGTATGGTAACTTTTACCCCCCTTTCCTTAAGGGTATGTGCAGCCATCAAGCCAGCAAAGCCGGCACCAATAATACACACTGACTTTACTTTTTTAGAGGAGTTAAAATTTGGAGCCGGGAGATTGCTTCCTATATCCTTCCAGGCTGCTGTTCCAATTGCAGATTGAATGATAAATGTTCTTCTTTTCATTTTATTTGTTTTTTCACAGAAGTAAAGATAAAAAAGTATTTCACCCCGAAACCTATATCGTCATTGGATAAACCGAGCTTGATTAAGCTTTTTGTTATTTAAATTTACCTTATAGATAAAATTTTAAGAAATTTGAATAAGTTATTAAACCTTATGCCCAAAACAGGGTCTTACCTGATATGAATTTATTCAAATTACTTGTTTTGTTTTGTTCTGTGCTGTGGTTTAATGGTATGTTGTCAGCCCAGAGTAAATACAAGGTGTATCTTTTTCTCCTGGAGGAATGTAAAATTACACAGGCTTATGTAAAGGAAATTAATCGTTTGAAAAATGAGTATGAATGTGACAGTATTGAATTTAAAGCTTTCTTCCCAAGCCCATCTTCAGAAATTGATTTAGTTGAAAAGTTCATGCAGGAATATCAATTGGATTTAAAATATGAAATGGATTTATTACAGGCGACTTCTTCCAAATATGATGTCACCGTAATGCCAGAAGTGGTGTTGTATGATGAGTCCAAAATGAAAGTCCTATACCAGGGACGTATCGACAATTTGTTTGCCAAAATTGGCAAACGAAGATCCAGGGCCACCACGCATGAATTGAATGATTGTCTGGAATCTATACGTCATGGAAAATTGATCCATCCATTTAGAACCGATGCGATTGGTTGTTTTTTAACACGGCTTTAATTCAAGGACAATAACATATCTTTGATCATTAATTTCAAACCATGAAATACAGTTACAGTTTTCTCTTTCTATTTGCCTTTTGTTATGTTGGTAATGCGCAGACCTATTCTGAACAGGTAGCCTCTATCATCTATACTCATTGCAGCAATTGCCACAGACCCGGTGAAATAGGGCCTTTCCCTTTGACAAATTACGAAGAGGTTAAGGACAGGGCTTTTACCATCAAGTACGTTACAGAATCGAGATATATGCCACCTTGGAAGCCTGATCCAAAATACCGTAACTTCCAGCACGAGAATTTTCTCACAGATGCTGAGATTGGCATCCTGGCTAAATGGGTGGACGCAGGAATGCCACAGGGAGATCCTTCAAAGGAACCTCCGTTTCCCAATTTCCCCTCCGGTTCTCAGATTGGAACTCCTGACCTAGTGGTTTCTTTTGCTAAGAGGTATGTGCATAAGGGAGATGGCCGTGATGAGTACAGATATTTTGTCTTGCCAACCAATCTTACCGAGGATAAAGAATTGGTTGCATTGGAAATGAGACCCGGCAACAATAAAATTGTACACCACACCTTGTTTTGGGCAGACAACACAGGAGCTGCGAGGGCAGAAGATGCCAAGTCTCCTGAATACGGTTACACTGGAGGTTCTACGAATGTTTTAAGGGGAGAGCAATTGCCGGGATACGTTCCTGGTCAAAAGCCCAACGTATATACTAATGGGATGTCTCAGATGGTTCCAAAAGGATCAGATTTGGTTTTGCAAATGCATTATGCACCAACAGCTGTGGATCAATCAGACAGTTCGGTGGTGAATCTTTTCTTTGCCAAGCAACCCAGCAAACGAACGGTATATAATAAAATCATGCTTCCACCCGATCTGATCAACGGGCCATTTATTATTCCGGCCAATACGGTAAAACAGTTTCATGGCGTATACAAAGTGCCACTCAATGTAAGTTTGTTAGGAATCTGGCCGCATTGCCATATGTTGGGTAAGGATTGGGAAGTTTATGCTAAACTTCCAAATGGCAGCCAAATTCCATTGATTAAGATCAGTGACTGGGATTTTAACTGGCAAGGTGGATATTATTTTCAAAAGCTCATTGTGATTCCTGCTGGCAGTGAGATTCATGCATTTGCGACTTACGACAATACATCTGAAAATCCGGTAAATCCAAATTCACCTCCCAAGTCAATTACATGGGGGGAAGGCACCTCTGATGAAATGTATTACTTACCAATCAGTTTTGTACTGTCTCAGCCCGGAGATGAAAATGTAAGTCTCAGTAACGATGACCTGGCCGGAAATGGAATATTGAACAGAGATATAAATAATCAGTTACTGCCGATTTACCCTAATCCTTCCAAGGCGGAAATAAGTATTCCATTTGTATTGAATGCAGACCAACCTGTGCAGTTAGACCTTATCGATTTGATGGGACAAACTGTATCCAACCTTGTAGAAAAAAGAAATTATATGCAAGGTCAGCATGCGCTGAAAGTTAAAATTCCTGAAGTTGGCAATGGTGTTTATTTTGTAATGCTCAGAACCAATTCAGGTACATTAAGTCAAAAGTTAGTCATACAACGCTAATATTCTTTTGGGATGCCAGCCAAAAAATAACCGGGCATTTGTTTTTTTTGTTAGTTTTGAAGGTTAATTTTTTTCAAACAAAATAAAACAAAACAAATTATGAATTGGATTGCTATTCTCGTTGCAGCTTTGGTGCCCATGGCTGTAGGTTTCGTTTGGTATCATAAGAAAGTGATGGGCGATGCCTGGATGAGGGAGACAGGTCTCACTGAAGAGAAAATTAATGGCGCAAATATGCCTATGATCTATGGGCTTTCATTGCTTTTTGCCATAATGTTGGCGATGGCTACGCCTATTCTTTGTATTCATCAAATGGGTGTAGAAAGTGCCTTGCTCAATGCAGTGCAGGATCCGGCCCGTGCCGACGCCGCTAAAATGATCGTGGATAAGTTTAAAGCTGGAGGAGAGTATGCCAATGAGTTCCGAACCTTCAAGCATGGTGCATTACATGGTATATTATCCGGAATCTTTTTAATTTTTCCGATCATTGCGACCAATGGTTTTTTTGAAAGAAAATCCTTTAAACTTACCATGATGAATACGGCTTATTGGACCATAGTTCTGGCCATTATGTGCGGTATTGTAAGTGGTTGGCAATAATTTTATTTGATCAAATTATATTACAGGAAGGAATTTATCTTTATTGGTAAATTCCTTCTTTTATTATTACAAAAACTATCCAAAAATGAGTTGTAAAATTTTGAAATGC
>Ga0075163_10008196_pt1 | contig 13794 bp, 10 predicted proteins | sample JI1023141ADNA_FD_71478 | JGI IMG/M metagenome (GOLD analysis project Ga0075163, IMG submission 71478) | Wastewater effluent complex algal communities from Wisconsin, to seasonally profile nutrient transformation and Carbon sequestration -... | ecosystem: Engineered > WWTP > Effluent > Algae...
AACCTGTTCGTCGTGGCCGACGGCATGGGAGGGCACGCGGCGGGTGAGGTGGCGTCGTCGGTGGCCGTGCGCGAGGTTCGCCGTGTGGTGGCCGAGAACCGGGAGCGCGTAGAGGCCTTCATCAAGGAGGACTCGCCGGAGGGCCGCCGCTCGCTGGTGAAGCTGCTCGAAGAAGCCGTGCTCGCCGCGTGCGCGCGCGTGTATGAGCTGTCCCGCGAGTCGGCCGATCGCCAGGGCATGGGCACCACCCTCAGCATGATGCTGGTTGCGGGCGCACGCGGCTTCATCGGCCACGTGGGTGACAGCCGCATCTACCTGGCCCGCGCGGGTCAGGTGCACCAGCTCACCGAGGACCACTCGCTGGTCAACGAGCTGATCAAGCGCGGGCGCTTGAAGCCGGGCGACGAGTTCGAGAGCCCCTACAAGAACGCGGTGACGCGGGCGGTGGGGGTGTACGAGACGGTGGAGCCGGACACCTTCGACTTCGATGTGTTGCCCGGCGACAACTTCCTGCTCTGCAGCGATGGGCTGTCCTGCTACATCGACGATCCGCTCACGCTCGACTACCTCACTCGCGACGAAATCAAAGCAATTCCCGAGGCTTTCATCGTCCTGGCCAATGAGTCCGGCGGCAAGGACAACATCACCGCGGTGGTGGTGCGCGCGCTGCAGGCCGAGGCGGAGGATCAGCAGAAGCGGGCGCAGGATGTGCGCCAGAAGCTCGACACCCTGCGGGCCATCCAGCTCTTCAAGTACCTGACCTACAAGGGCTTGGTGAAGGTCCTCAACATCACCACGACCCGCACATTTGAGGCGGGTGAGGTGGTCTTCCAAGAGGATGGCCGCGAGGAGACGTTCTTTGTGCTGCTCGAGGGTCAGGTCCGCCTGACCAAGGGCGCCTCGGTCCTGGCGGATCTGGAGGCGGGCAGCCACTTCGGCGAGATGGCGATGATCGACAAGGCCCCGCGCTCGGCCACCGCCACGGCGCTGCGGCCCTCGCGGGCCCTGGTCATCCACCGGGGTCGCTTCTTCGAGCTGCTGCGCAATGAGCCGCTGATGGCGGTGAAGATGACCTGGAGCTTCATCCAGGTGGTCAACGCGCGGCTGCGGGCCACCAATCGGGAGCTGCAGCTGGCCCGCGAGACCATCGAGGCCATGCGGCGCAACCCCGGCGGCGTCCTGGCGGAGTTGCCGAACCTCGATCCCTCGGTGGGCTTCGTCGCCACGTTGCCGATTGCCGTCACCGACGAGTTGATTCCGGGCTTCCTGCTCAGCGAGCAGGAGAGCGGGGGCACCGATCCGCTGCTGCGGATTGGTCCTGGGAACGCTGCGGAGCACCCCGATCTCGATGCCCGCATGGGTCTGGCTCAGACGGAGCCCGACCGCCCCGCGTCCGGCCGGACCCTGCCGGAGCGACCCGCGACCTTGGCCGTGCAGGCCACCGAGCCCAACCTCAATGCCCTCGAGCCGGGCCGAACCCGCAAGGAAGACGAGAAGCCTTGAGTCCTCGGATGTTGTTCCCTGGCCGTCGCTGGCTGTCTGGCCGAGGTCGGGTGCCTCTGATGTTCGGCGCGGCCTTCCTGGCGGTGCTGATCCTGGTGGCCTGGCGCCAGCGACCCATCGCCCCCACCCAGGGTGGCACCCTGGTGTTTCAGGACGACTTCGAGCGCGCTGAGCTGGGTGCGGACTACCGCCAGAGCGTGGCTGATCCCGGCTTCGAGCCCGGTACCTGGCGCATCCAGGACGGCTTCCTGCGCGGCGACAAGATCCACAACGCCGCGATTTGGTTGCAGAAACCGCTTCCCGAGAAGGTGCGCATCGAGTTCGACGCCCAGGCGGAGACGGCCACCGGCGATGTGAAGGCCGAGGTCTTTGGGGACGGCATCACCCACCAGAGCGGCTACATCGTGATCCAGGGCGGCTGGAGCAACACCGTCATGGCCATCGCGCGCCAGGACGAGCATGCCGAGGAGCGCAAGCAGGACAACCGGGGGTGCCGCCGTGGGCGGGGCCAGCGGGACGCCTGCGTGGAGCCGGGGGTGGACTACCACTGGATCATTGAGCGCGACGGCGACACGGTGCGGTGGTTCCTGGACGGCATGTTGATCCTCACCTACCCCGACGCCGATCCCGTGCGTGGCCGCTTCATGGCCTTCAACAACTGGGAAGCCCCCACGCGCTTCGACAACCTCCGCATCTACGCCATCGAATAGCGGCAACGGGCCACCGGAGCGGGGCAGCGGGCGCTGGGTCGCTCGATGGCCCGGGTCATGGTGGCCGCCTACCGACTTATCAGGCCGGTCGCGTGCAGCGAAATGGGTTGCACACCCTGCGAGAAGATGCTAGACAGCGCATCCACTTCGTCGGATATCGCGCGAAGGGCTCCTCGGAGCCCTTTTTTGTTGGCGCACGGGATTTGGTGGCGCGCTGCCGTTGAGCGCGCATGGAGAAGCCGTTGGCTGAGGAGTCCCCCGAGCAGCTGTCTGAAACCGTTGAGGCGCAGGCCACGCCGGTTGCCAGTGAGCTGATCTTGATTGGGGGCGCCCGCCAGCCCGTGCCGGCCGCCGTTCGGCGCATCGCCACCCCGGTGGTGGAGGGGCTCGGCCTCTTCCTGCTGGGCGCGGAGATCGCGCAAGAGGGCGCCCGAACTGTGCTTTGGATCTACATCGACGGCCCCGAAGGGGTGACCATTGATGACTGTGCCCGGGTGAGCCCCGAGGTGTCGGCGGCCCTGGACGTGGATGATCCATTGCCCGGTGCCTACGATTTGCGGGTCTCTTCACCCGGCCTGGACCGGCCTCTGATGAGCGACGCCGACTTTCGGCGCTTCATCGGCCGAGAGGTGCAGGTTCAGCTCTCCGCGCCCCTGAGTGGCCGACGCAAGTTCACCGGGATCATCCTCGGCGCAGGGGAGAACGTGCAGCTCCGCTGCAGCGACGGCGAGCACACCGTGCCCGTCGCGGCCATCCACAAAGCCCGTCTCAGCATCGACCTCGAAGCGCTGCGGAAGGCAGGAGCGTAGCCATGGAAGTCAACCTCAACTACGTCATCGATCAGGTGGCGAAGGACAAGGGCATCGAGCCCGAGGCGCTGCGCGAGACGCTGGAGCAGGCGATGCTCCAGGCCGCCAAAAAGGTCTTCGGCCTTGAGCGCGAGATGGAGGCCACCTACAACGTGGAGGAGGGCTGCGTAGACCTCTTCCTCATTCTGCGGGTGGCGGGCGAGATCCAGGATCCGTACAACGAGATCACGCTGGAGGAAGCTCAGGAGCACGGCCTTGACGCCACGCTGGACGACGAGCTCCTCTTTCAGATCTACTACCTGCCCAAGCACGCCGAGAAGGCCCGCCGCCAGGATGAGCGCTTCGGCGACATCCTGCAGCTGCGCTCTCAGCGGGCCACATTCGGGCGCATCGCCGCCCAGACGGCCAAGCAGGTCATCACGCAGCGCATCCGTGAGGCGGAGCGTGACAACATCTTCTCCGAGTACCAGGACCGCAAGGGCGAGCTGATCACGGGCATCGTCCGGCGCTTCGAGCGCGGGAACATCATCGTGGATCTCGGCCGCGCTGAGGCCATCCTGCCCGTCCGCGAGCAGGTGGCCCGCGAGTCCTACCGCCCCGGCGACCGCGTGCAGGCCTACGTGCTGGACGTGCAGCGCAACGTCAAGGGCCCCCAGATCGTGCTCTCCCGCGCGGCCGAGGGCTTGCTCATCAAGCTCTTCGAAATGGAAGTACCCGAAATCTATGAGGGTATTGTCCGCATCGAGACGGCCGCTCGTGAGCCGGGTAGCCGCGCCAAGATCGCCGTGTCGAGCCGGGATCCCGATGTGGATCCGGTGGGCGCGTGCGTGGGCATGAAGGGCTCCCGCGTGCAGGCCGTGGTGCAGGAGCTGCGCGGCGAGAAGATCGACATCGTCACCTACAGCGAGGATCCGGCGCGCTTCGTGTGCAACGCGATCCAGCCGGCCGAGGTGTCCCGCGTCCTCATCGACGAGAACACCTTCACCATGGAGCTCATCGTCCCCGATGATCAGCTCAGCCAGGCCATCGGTCGTCGCGGGCAGAACGTCCGCCTCGCCAGCCGCCTGACCGGGTGGAAGATCGACATCCACTCCGAGAGCAAGATCCTGGAGCTCGAGGAAGAGGCGCGGCTGGCGCTGACCGCGATGGAAGGGGTCAATCCCGAGCACGTGGACACCCTGTGGCGCCTGGGCTACCGCTCGCTGGAGCACATCGCCAACAGCACCGAGGAAGAGCTGGCCAACGTGCCGGGCGTCACCTTGGAGGCTGCCGAGCGCATCCGCCGCGCGGCCGAGGAGCTGATGGAGCGCAAGGATCGCGGCGAGAACATCCGCCCGTCCGCGCCGCTGCCCGAGGGCTACGACAAGGAATCCGAGTGGGATCGCTGGCCGGAGGACTCCGAGGTCCTCACCCGCGACATCTTCGAGCGCGCTGTGCGCTCGGGTCGCCTCACGCTGGAAGCGGTGGGTGGCGAGGAGAACCCCGAGACGTTGGCCAAGACCTTGGGTCTGGACAATGAGCGGGCAGTCAATGTGATCTACGCAGCGCGTGAGGCCCTCGCGGCCATGCGTGCGGCGGAGCGGCTCGCGGCGCGGCAGGAAAGCCCTGCCGAGGACGCGGGGGTATGAGCCGATGGGGCGCGGATCTCGCGAAGCGCGGCGGCAGCCCCGCATCGCCCGTCCAGACCGGAAGGGCATGCGCACCTGCGTGGCTTGCCGGCTCGCCGCGCCCCGCGGCACGTTTGTCCGCATCGTCCAAGACCTGGAAGGTCGCCTGTTCGTCGATCGCCTGCTGAAAGCCCCCGGGCGGGGCGCCCATGTCTGCTATGCGCGGGACTGCCTGGAGCAAAGCCTCCGGCGCAAGGCGTATGGCCGGACCTTCGAGCTGCCGGTTCAACCGATGGAGTTCGAGACGCTGGTGACCGCGGTGGTAGCTGCCATCGACGCGCGCATCGCGGATCGCCTTGCCCTGGCCCGCCGTGCGGGGGCCGTGCGCTCCGGCGCACAGGCCCTCGGCGAGCTGGGTGGGGTTGAGCTGCTTTTGGTGGCTGCAGACGCCGCGGATGACACGGCCGATCGCCTCTTGGGGCGCGCCCTGTCGAGCGGATGCACGATACAACGCTTCGGCACTGCGGCCTGGTTGGGCACGGTGCTGGGCAAAGGCCGGCGGGTTGCTGCCGGCGTGACGGACGCGGCCACGGCCGCTGCGTTGCAGCTTGAGTTTGAACGCCGCGACCGTGTTTTGGTTGCGGCCGGAACGGGAAGCCGTTAGATCAGCGCGCGGCGCGAAGGTGCCGCCTCGGACGCGCTTGGGAGCGCCGTCGAACCGCCCGCGGGTGGATCACCGGCGCTGCCAGGACGTCACCCCGCTGAGCGGTAGCGTAGGTGAGAGAACGAGGCGGCGTCACAGCTCGCCCAGGTGGAGCTTGCATGGGCAAGAGAATCTTCGAGGTCGCCAAGGAACTTGGCATCGACCATCGCGAAGTGCTGAGGAAGTGCGACGAGCTGCACATCTCCGGTGTGCGCAACTACATGTCGCAGCTCGACAATCGCGACGAGGCACGGCTGCGGGAAGCGCTCAACGAGCGCAGCCAGAACCAGGTCGAGGAAAAGGTCCAGGCGCCGGGGGTTCTTCGGCGTCGTCGGCGGCCAGAAGACGATGTGCCGGCGCCCGCGCCGGTGCCGGCTGCGACCGTGGTGCGGCCCGGCGCTTTGCGGACGGAGGCTCCGGCCACTCGTCCCGCTGCGCCCGTTGTCGCTCAGACGCCGGTACGTCCGGTGGTGGAGGCGCAAGCCGCCGAGCCTGCCGCACCGCCGGTGCAGCAGGTGGCTGCGCAGCCGGAGCCGCCCGTGGTGGCCCCCGTCGAGCGACCCGCCCCGGTGGTGGAACCGCGGACGGAGCCAGTGGCCGAGGCGAAGCCCGCACCCGAGGCACCCCGCCCGGCAGCGGTCGCCGAGGCCGCCCCAGCGGCGCCGGCACGCACCGAGCCCGAGGCCCCGCGGGCCGATGCCGGCGGACGCGCTGCCGATGGTCCGGGACGTCGCCCTGCGCGGGTGGATGAGCCGGTCCAGGCCCGTGTGCTGTCGCGGCCTGAAGTGGCGCCCAAGGCACCGCCTCGGGGGCCCGACAACCGGACCGTGACCAAGAATGGTCCGCCCGGTGTGCGGCCGCCTCAGGGCCAGGGCCCGCGCCCCGGTGAAGATCGTGCGCCCCAGCGTCCGCCGGTCAGCGGTGGGCCTGGGGGGGGTCAGGGCGGTCGCCCGGATGCCCGTCCCGACCACCGGGACGCGGGTGATGCCCGGCCGGCCGGTGATGGCCGCGGGCCTTCGGATGACGAGGGGCCGACGCGCCGTCCGGGCGCGCTGCGGACGCCGACCCCCACCAGCCAGGTGCGGCAGCCGCAGCCGCGGCCCACGACGCCGGGGGCGAACCCGGCCAACTCCAATGGCCCCAGCGCCGCGCAGCCGCCCAGCAGTGGGGTGGCCAAGGTGCTCGGCCGCATTCCGCTCGATCAGCTGCGCACGCGCACCGCTCGGCCCCCTCAGCGGCGGCCGGGTGGTCCGGGTGGGCCCGATCTGCGCGGGGCGCCAGGTGGTCCGCGCCCGATGGGCCCGGGTGGTCCCGGTCAGCGACCGGGCGACCGTCCGGGGCCGGGCGGGCCGCGTGGTCCCGGTGGGCCCGCGGGCGCACGGGGCCCTGCCGGACCGATGGGCCCCAACATGGCAACGCCGGTGCCGCCGCCGGATCGTGGCGGGGAGCGGCGTCGCCGCCCTGCAGCCACCACCAAGGCGCCCGAGCGGGGTCGCAGTGCTGGGGTGGCGGCCACGCCGGAAGGCAGCGGCCGCACTCAGCGGGGCAAGCGCCAGGTCTTCAACCGTGAGGATATCTACAGCGGCACGGGTGCACGCCCGACCGGCAAGGCGCGTAAGCGCAAGATCTCGTCGCGCAAGGGCTCCAAGACCCAGTTGACGACACCCGCCGCCCACAAGCGCGTGGTGCGGATCAACGACACGATCAGCGTGGGCGAGCTGGGTAAGGCGCTGGGCGTCAAGCTCAATGAGATCATCCGCAAGCTGATTCAGCTCGGCGTGATGGCGACCGTCAACCAGCAGCTCGACCTGGACACCGCCTCGCTCGTCGCGGCGGAGTACGAGTACGAGGTGCGCAACGTCGCCTTCCAGGAGACCGAGGTGCTGTCCGGGCCCACCACGCTGGTGGTGGCGGAGACCGATCCCGGCGCCGAGCCGCGGGCGCCCGTGGTCACCATCATGGGCCACGTGGACCACGGCAAGACGACCCTGCTCGACCGCATCCGCAAGGCCAATGTGGCCGCGGGTGAGGCCGGTGGCATCACGCAGCACGTGGGCGCCTACCGGGTTGAGGTGGGTGACCGCGCGGTGGTCTTCCTGGACACCCCGGGTCACGCGGCCTTTACGGCCATGCGGGCCCGCGGCGCGTCCGTGACGGACGTGGTGGTGCTGGTGGTGGCCGCCGACGACGGGATCATGCCGCAGACGATCGAGTCCATCAACCACGCCAAGGCCGCCAACGTGCCGCTGGTGGTGGCCATCAACAAGATGGACAAGCCCGGTGTGGATCCGGGTCGCATCAAGCAGGAGCTGACCAAGTACGGGCTGGTCCCGGACGAGTGGGGTGGTGACACCTTCTTCGTCAACGTCAGCGCCCTGACCGGTGCCGGTATCCCCGAGTTGTTGGAGACCCTGGCGCTGCAGAGCGACGTGCTCGAGCTCAAGGCCAACCCCAACAAGCCCGCCTACGGTCGGGTGGTGGAGTCGCGCGTCGACAAGGGGAAGGGCACCGTGGCCACGGTGCTGGTGCAGGAAGGCACGCTGAAGCGGGGCGACTTCGTGGTCGCCGGTCAGAGCACGGGGCGCGTGCGCACCATGTTCGATGCCCGCGGTCGGCAGCTCAAGACGGCCGGGCCGTCCACGCCGGTGGAGGTCCTGGGCCTCGACGACGTGCCGGGTGCAGGCGACGCCTTCTACGTGGTGGCGAACGAGCGCGACGCCAAGCGCGTGATCGCCAACCGGTCCGACAAGGCCCGGTTGGATCGCGAGGCCAACCAGTACCGGCCGCCCAATACGCTTGAGATGCTCAAGCCGGCGGGCAAGCCGGATAAGGAGATCCAGAACATCATCCTGAAGGCGGATGTTTCGGGCTCCCTGGAGGCCGTGCGCAACGCGCTGCAGCAGATCGGCAACTCTGAGGTCGAGGTGCGCATGATCCATGCCGGTGTGGGCACGATCAGCGAATCCGACGTCACGCTTGCTCAGACCTCCAACGCCGTACTCATCGGCTTCAATGTGGGCGCTGACTCCATGGCCAAGAAGGCCTCGGACCAAAACGGCGTTCAGATTCGCCAGTACTCGATCATCTACGAGGTGATCGACGCGGTGAAGGAGCTGTTGAGCGGCCTGCTTACGCCGGAGACGGTGGAGCAGGTGCTCGGCCACGCGGAAGTGCGCCAGGTCTTCCACATCCAGCGGTTCGGCACCATCGCCGGCTGCTACGTGTTGGATGGCAAGGTGCAGCGCAATACGCAGGGTCGCGTGATGCGCGCCGGCAAGAAGGTCTTCGAAGGCAAGATCTCCACCTTGAAGCGCTTCAAGGACGACGCACGCGAGGTCACGGCTGGCTTCGAGTGCGGTTTGTCCATTGATGGCTACAAGGACGCCGAAGTGGGCGATGTCATTGAGGTCTTCGAGCTGAAGGAGATCCGTCGCACCATCGACTGATCGCCGCGAGCGGGCAGCCATGGATGCTGCCCGCTCTTCGCAACCGCTCGCATTGGGCCCATGTGGCCCAGGAAGCACACCATGGCACGCGCTCCCATCCGGCCTGCCCGCGTCTCCTCGGTCCTCCGGGAAGCGCTGGCTCAGGCCCTCTCGAGTGAGGTGCACGACCCCCGCGTCGCGGGCGTGATCGTGACCGAGGTCGAGGTCTCCGGTGATCTCCAAGAGGCGCGTGTCTACTTCCATGTGGACGGCGACGCGCGTCGGGTGGCCGAGGCCGCCGAGGGTCTGGATCGGGCCTCCGGCTTCTTGCGGCGGTATGTGGGCGATCGCGTCCGGTTGCGCATGACTCCGCGGTTGACGTTCCGCCACGACGCCTCCCTGGAGTACGCGGCGCGCATCGAAACTCGGCTCGCTGAGCTGGGTCTGGGTGCAGCGGCGGTCACCGAGGGGGAGACCGGCGAAGCCGCCGAGGACGCCGACGAGGCCACCACCGAGCTGGGTGACGACGCACCGGACGATTCTTCGGCGTCATGAGTCGCCGTCGGTCGGGGCGCGATATCACGGGTGTTTTGTTGGTGGACAAGCCCGCGGGGCCCACCAGCTTTGAGGTGGTCAAGCGCGTCGAGCGGGCCCTCCAAGCCAACCGCGCCGGGCACACCGGTACCCTCGATCCGATGGCCACCGGCCTCCTCGTCATCTGCCTGGGTGCCGCCACCCGGCTGGTGCCCTACCTAACCGCCGCTCAAAAGAGCTACCGAGCGCGGGTCCGGCTGGGGGTAGCGACGGATACCTACGACGCCGAGGGCCAGGTGGTGCGGGTTGATTCGCCGGAGGCCGTGGCCGCGGTGGATCTGGCCGCGTTGGAGGCGGTTTTGCCGCGCTTTCGCGGCACCATCGATCAGCGCCCCCCCGCATTTTCGGCCATTCGCGTGGGTGGTCAGCGCCTCCATGAGCTGGCGCGGGCAGGGGAGGCTGTTGAGGCCCCCATGCGCACCGTGGAGATCGAGGTCTTGAGCCTGGTTGCTGCGGACCTGCCCGACTTTGACATCGACGTCACCTGCTCCAAGGGCACCTACATCCGGTCTCTGGCGGTGGATCTCGCGGCTGCGCTGGGGTTGGGCGGCCACCTGACGCAGCTGCGCCGCACGGCGTGTGTGCCGTTTGGGGTTGATGACGCCCTGACCCTGGCGGCCATTGAGGCCGATCCGGCGGCGGCGGAGGCACGTCTGCTCAGCGCTGCGGACGCCCTGGTGGTGCTGCCGGCCATCCGCTTGGATGCAGCGGCGGCCGATGACGTACGGCACGGCCGCCGCCGGGCCTTTCCCGACGCACCGTCGGGCCCGTGTCGCGCACTGGACGCGGCTGGGCGGTTGGTGGCCATCATTGAGGCGGCGGGCGCGCAACCTGCGGCGATTCTTCGAGGTTTTGGCCCAGGTGCCGATTGACAGGCACCCTGATTTTGGTTATGAGAGCCCGCTCGTGAACCCCTACTGGTCGACGGCCCGGTAGGTGGAAGTGCCCCGAAATCCAACGGACGCCGCGGTGGACCGCGCGTCGAGGAGACAAGATGCCGCTCGATTGTGATGTGAAGGTCGAGATCATTGAGCGCCACAAGCGCTCCGAGAACGACACCGGCTCGCCGGAGGTGCAGGTTGCCCTCCTTTCTCAGCGTATCCTGGGGCTCACCGAGCACCTGAAGCTGAATGTCCACGACCACGCGTGTCGGCGTGGCCTCAAGCGCCTGGCTGGCCAGCGCGCTCGGCTGCTGAAGTACGTCCGCACCCAGGACGTGGAGCGCTATCGCGCGCTCATCAAGGCACTGGGGCTTCGCCGCTAGGTGCTGGAGAGAGGAGCCTTCGGGCTCCTTTTTCGTTTTTCGGCGGCCGGTTTGGGCGGTTTGCCTCCCGGCCGCCTCAGCGTTCCTCGCTCGGGATCATCGCCGAGCGCTTCGTTCTTCGGTTGATGTCTGCCCTCGGTTTTTCGGGCGGACGCAGATGCAAACCAGCGCCGTCGGCCTGAACCGGCGGCAATTCCCCGGCGGTCGCCTCCAGGTGACGGCAGGACGCGCTGGCTGTACGCCTCAGTATCTGACCCCTGGGCACCCGCAGGGCGCCCGGCGGTCAGGAACCGAGGCGAGCGCGTCCACGGCCCATCCGACGACCACTGGGATCACGGTGCGCTGCCGCGGCGGCGCAGAAAGGAATCCACGTGGCCAAGACCACCCTCAAAGCTGCCTTCGGGCAGGCCGAATTGACGATTGAAACCGGCGAGTTGGCTCGCCAGGCCGGCGGCGCCGTCATGGTGACGATGGGCGAGACCGTTGTCCTGGTGACCACGGTGGGCGCGAAGGGCGGCCGTCCCGGCATCGACTTCCTGCCCCTCACCTGCGAGTACATCGAGAAGCAGTACGCTGCGGGGCGCATTCCGGGCGGCTACTTCAAGCGCGAGTCGCGGCCGGGCCCTTGGGAAATCCTCAATGCCCGCCTGATGGATCGCCCCCTGCGGCCGTTGTTCCCCAAGAACTGGCGCGCCGAGATCCAGGTCATTGCCACGGTGTTGTCCTTCGACAAGGCCAATGATCCCGCCATCTGCGCGATGGTGGGCGCCTCGGCGGCGACCGCGATCAGCGACGTGCCGTTCGCCGGCCCGGCGGCGGCCTGCCGGGTGTGCCTCATCGACGGCCAGTACGTCATCAACCCCCCCTTCGCGGCGCACGAGCGCGCTCGGCTGAACCTGGTGGTTGCGGCCACCCAGGACGCCGTCCTGATGGTGGAGGGTGAGGGCAAGGAGGCCAACGAAGCGGAGATGGTGGAAGCCATCGTCGCTGCGCACGAGGCCATCAAGCCCATCATCAAGCTCCAGCAGACCCTCGTGAGCCAGGTCGGTAAGACCAAGCGCCCGATCGAGCCGGTCTCGGTGGACGCGGGCCTCTTCCACAAGGTGGTGGATCTGGGCCTCGACCCCATGGCCGATGCGCTCGCGATCACCTCCAAGAAGGATCGCAGCAAGGCCGTGGGCGAGGTGGCGACGCGTGTCATCGGCACCCTGGTGGCCGAGGACGCCAGCCTCGAGACGCGCATCGAAGAGATCAAGGAGTACCTGCACCGCCTGCAGCGCGACATTGTGCGCACCCAGGTGACCGAGGAGGGGGTGCGCATCGACGGCCGTCGCCTCGCCGATGTGCGGGCCATCCGCTGCCAGCTCGACGTACTGCCCCGCACCCATGGGTCGGCCGTCTTCCAGCGCGGGGAGACCCAGGCGCTGGCGACGGTCACCCTCGGCACGCGCCGCGACGAGCAGCGCATCGACAACCTGTTGGGCGATCGCTTCGAGCCCTTCATGCTCCACTACAACTTCCCTCCGTTCTGCACTGGTGAGGTCAAGCCTCTCCGTGGCACGGCGCGGCGGGAGATCGGCCACGGCAACCTGGCGCTGCGTGGTGTGGCGGCGACGCTGCCGGCCCACGAGGACTTCGCCTACACCATTCGCGTGGTGAGCGAGGTTTTGGAGTCCAACGGCTCGTCTTCCATGGCTTCGGTCTGCGCCGGATCCTTGGCGCTGATGGCGGCGGGCGTGCCGGTCAAGAAGCCCGTGGCGGGCATCGCCATGGGCCTCATCCAGGAGGATGGTAAGATCGCCATCCTGTCCGACATCCTCGGGGATGAGGATCACCTGGGCGACATGGACTTCAAGGTCGTGGGCACCCGCGACGGCATCACCGCGCTCCAGATGGACATCAAGATCAAGGGCCTCAACCGCCAGATCCTGATCGCCGCCCTGGAGCAGGCCCGCCGTGGCCGCCTCTACATCCTCGACGAGATGGGCAAGGCCATCCAGCAGGCCCGCCCGCAGCTCTCGGCCCACGCGCCGCGCGTCTTGTCCTTCTACGTCAAGCCCGATCGCATCCGCGACATCATCGGCCCCGGCGGCAAGACCATCCGCGGCATCACCGAGCAGACCGGCTGCGTGGTGGACGTGGACGACACCGGCAAGGTGACCATCGCCAGCCCGGATGACGAGGCCGCGCAGCGCGCTCGGCAGCTCATCGAAGGGCTCACCGAGGAGCCGGAAGTGGGCCGCATCTACCACGGCACCGTCCGAAAGATCATGGATTTCGGGGCCTTCGTGGAGATCCTGCCCGGCACCGATGGCCTGGTGCACATCTCCGAGCTGGCCGACCACCGCGTCGCCCGGGTGGAGGACATCCTCTCCGAGGGTGATGAGGTGGCCGTGAAGTGCATCGGCGTCGATCGCCAGGGCAAGATCCGCTTGTCCCGCCGCGAGGCGCTGGCCGAGCAGGGCGAGTAGGCCCAGTGCAGCTGAGCTGGCAGCGGCTGGCCGGCGCTCAAGCGCCTGATCCACTGCCGCTGCCGGCCCCCGCCACCTCGGGCGCCGCGGGTCTCGACCTGCGCGCCGCCCTCCGCACCCCGCTCCATATCCAACCCGGCGAGCGCGTCCTGATCCCGTGCGGCTTTGCCGTCGCCGTGCCCGACGGCCACGAAGGTCAGGTGCGGCCCCGCTCGGGCCGGGCGCTCCAGGACGGGCTGACCGTCCTCAACGCGCCGGGCACCATTGACGCCGACTACCGCGGGGAGCTCCAGGTCCTGCTCATCAACCACGGCCAGGTACCGGTGTTGATCGAGCGGGGCGACCGCATCGCCCAGTTGGTCATTGCGCCCGTGATTCGGCCGACCAGCATCGAGGTGGACCACCTGCCGGCCACCGCTCGGGGGACCGGAGGCTTCGGCCACACCGGCACGCGCTAGGCCCACCCGAGACCTGCGCAGCCTCCGAGGGTGCGGAGTTGGGCGTGGTCAACGAGCACTCCAAGGCGCGAGCCGTGGGGCTTGGCGTGGTCAACGAGCACTTCAAGGCGCGAGCCGTGGGGCTCGGCGTGGTCAACGAGCACTTCAAGGCGCGAGTCGTGGGGCTCGGCGTGGTCAACGAGCACTCCAAGGCGCGAGTCGTGGGGCTTGGCGTGGTCAACGAGCACTCCGAGGCGCGAGTCGTGGGGCT
>Ga0075163_10008197_pt1 | contig 13794 bp, 11 predicted proteins | sample JI1023141ADNA_FD_71478 | JGI IMG/M metagenome (GOLD analysis project Ga0075163, IMG submission 71478) | Wastewater effluent complex algal communities from Wisconsin, to seasonally profile nutrient transformation and Carbon sequestration -... | ecosystem: Engineered > WWTP > Effluent > Algae...
GTGCATGATCGCGCCGAGCGGTATCATCCCAGGGCATCGTGCCTCCGTCAGACTTCGCAAACCGACGTGAATCACAACCCCATGATATCGCTCAACTCATTTCGGGTCGGGCTCTGAGAGATAAAGCCGCTTGTCTCATGCCACCCCCGTTTGCAAATAACTTGTTGCCTCAGGCAGGCCCGGTGGGCAAGCTTTTTGGCGCGAAGGGTCGGGCTTCGAAGTGGACTGATCGACTTCGGCAACGTTGGGGCACGTCGAAATATGGAAGAGCGGACACGAGCCGAGCAGCGGCGTAGGCGACCGCAGGCTGGCGCCGCCTCGACCGAGAGAGGCGAGTCCGGCAACGGCGGTGCAGGCCATAGCTCTGACCGACGACGGGCGGAGAAGTCCGGTCTATCGTTTAAGGCGCTGACCGCCGCGGCGGTTGCGCTCGCCCTCGGACTAGGCATCTTCTTCGCCTTCTCCGGTGGCGGCGACCCGGTCGATCCGACCGAAGCGCAGGCGAACCAAGCCGCCTACGCCGAGTTCTTGGCCGGCCCGGGACTGCCGCTTGTTCCGGTCTCGGCTGCGGATCTTGACCAAGCGATCGCGTCCCTGCCTGACACAGTGCCTGAGAAGGCTAGGGAGGAGCTGCGCGCCGACGTCGGACAAGGTCGGCTTCAGCTCGCTTGGCTTACGCTTTGGGACACCCACGTCGAGGACGGGGACGTTCTCCGGTTCGAGAGCGTGGGATCTATACCAGTCGAGGTCAAGGCATTGAACTCGAAGACGACCATCGCCATTCCCTATCCGGCAGACGGCAAAGTGCATGTGACCGGCGTCAAGGATGGTGGTGGGGGGATCACTATTGCGCTCGAGAGCGGGACAACGACCATCAGGTGGCCGACCATGGCTCCCGGTGACCAGTTGGACCTTCCGGTGACGCCAGGGTTCTGAACATGCTAGCCAGGCTTTCGGCAATCCCCCTGCCGCTTCGCATTGCAGCGGGCGTGGTGGTCGCGCTGGTTGCGGCCAAGCTTCTTGGTGGCGCATTGGCTGGTGGCGCATTGGGCGCTCTGCTGCCGACGGTCACTGTCATACTCTGGCTCCTGGTGTTTGTAACGCTCGCCCACGAGTTCGGTTGGCTCGATTTCCTTTCGCGCGTCCCGCTCCTTTCGGGGCTTCTCTCCTGGTTATCCGCCCGACCGGCTGCGATCGCCGGCGCGGCTACCGGTGGTGCGATCCAAACATCGCGGCGCGAACTCTCGGCCTCGGATAGGAGGCGGCTCCGTGCCGAGGGGTTCGCGGCCCTGGAGAGCCTCCATGGGATCGAGGCGACACGCGAACAGATCGTGCAGCGCCTTCTCGATCCGGCTGAGGCGGACCCCGAAGCGCCTTTCGGAACTAACGCGCCGGCCGTGGTAGCACTGTTCGCCGGGCCGCGTGGCGTCGGCAAGACTACCGCCGCAGTGGCGACCGCTCAGATTTTGGCTGGCTTCGGCGCCCTCCGGACAGGAGCCCTGGTAACCCTACGTGGTACCGAGCTGCGATCGGGCGCATACCGGTCCGCGGCGGAGATGGGTCAAATGAAGTCGCGCGAGGCGATCGGTGGCGTCCTGCTCCTCGACGACGCCGACTGGTTGCTGGCGCCCGACCCCTACGGCGCCGGTGATACCCCCGGAATGGATGTGGGGCTCGCGATTCTCGATGTGGCTCGGCAAGACCCCCGTACCTTTATGGTCATAGCAACGATGAGCGATGCTGTGGCCGGTCGGCTCGCTCAGGATCCTGGCCACGCACGCTGGCTCGACAAGCTGGCCCGACGGATGATCCACTTCGATCATCTCGACGACGAGACGCTCCTCGTACTCACCGAGGGCGCGCTCGCTCGCGATGGATGGCGACTGAAGGACGACTCAGCCGCAGCGGCCTTAGGCCGCCTAATCGCCGAAGCGCGTAGCCGTGCGGGCGAGAGCTTCGACAATGCGGAGGCATGTCGGCGTCTGGCCGAAACACTGATCGAGGCGGCGCGAGGTTCGACACGCGGTGACACGCGGGAGATTGATCGCGAGACAGTCCGGCATGCAGACGACCAGCTCGAATGAGAGGACAGGGGATGGAGCCATCTTATCGCCGGCGAAGGAGGGACGAGCGGGATTCCGGGCGCAGGAGAGGAGACGGACTGGAGCCCATCCTGCTAGAGATCGACCGACTGATCGGGCTGGACTCTGTCAAGGACGAGATCTTTTCGATCGCGGATTTCGCTCGGGTCGTCGCCCTTAAGAAGGAGCGCGACCTACCAGTGTCGAACCTAACCTTCCACATGGTCTTCACCGGACCCCCTGGCACTGGCAAGACCACCGTCGCGCGGTTGATCGGCAAGCTGCTCTACGAGCTCAAGCTCCTACGCAAGGACAAGCTTGTCGAAGTCGATCGGTCGGTGCTCGTCGGCACGCATCTCGGCGACACCGCCCGACTCGTGCAGGACAAGGTGAAGGACGCCCTCGACGGCGTTCTCTTCGTCGACGAAGCCTATACGCTGGCCGGCGGAGGCGGCGCGACGGCGCGGACCGATCCCTACGGTCAGGAGGCGATCGACACCCTGCTGAAACTGATGGAGGACAATCGCGAGCGGCTGGTCTGCATCTTCGCCGGTTACACCTCCGAAATGCGCCGCTTCGTCGAGGCAAATCCCGGGCTGAAGTCGCGGATCTCGCGAACGGTGGAGTTTCCTTCGTACGACGAGGACGAGCTTGACGCGATCTTCCTAGATCTTGTGCGCAAGAACGGCTTCGGCCTTACCGAGGAGGCAGCTCGGGAGGCGCGAAAGGTGATCGCCGACATGGCGCGCTCGGCCGACGAGACATTTGGCAACGCGCGAGAGGTGCGTCAATTCTTCGAAACTCTCCAGCCGATCCAGGCCGAACGGCTGGCCGATCACCTGGACGAAGTGGGCGACATCACCGAAATCTCGAATGACATGCTGATGATGTTCGAGGATGAGGACATCCGTCGTTACGTCGACCGGCGCTGAGGGGGCGTCGCATGTCGCTTCTTCATCTCGCCGTCGGCCTGTGGCGACGCTCTTGGCCCTTTAAGGTGCTGGTCGCCGCCGCCGTTGGGATGACCGCGCTAACGCTCGCCTCGGTAAGCATGCCCGGCGGTGGCGGAGGTCAGGTTTCACCCCCGCCCCCGTCGCCGCCGGTCCCTGCCAAGCCGAAGGTGGCGCAGTTGCCGGCGCAATGCGACGCGGCCGGCGGCTTGCAGTCGCCGATGGTGGTCGGAAACCAGGTACCGGGCAATGTCACCGCGGTGGCCGGGCCCCAGACCGGCGTGCCTCTCGACACTCAGGCCCGGTTCAACCGCTTCCTTACACTCGTCGACGCAGCAGCGGGCGAGCCCCGGCTCGGCGAGCATTGCGTGCGGATGCAGGATCCGATCTCTCTGCTCGAACCCCAGGACTACGCTTACGCCGAGTGTTTCTTGGACGGTGCGGCCAAGCTCGTACAGGCACAGAAATGCGCGCAGGACTTTGCGGCGTCGCAGGCCCGCTTCGAGCGACTCGCCGACGCCGCAGCCGCGGCCGCGAGTGATGGTTCGGCCCCACAGGTTGAAAAGCTGGCGCAGGCACGGGCAGCGCTCGTTCCGTTCGACGAGACCCGCGAACGCTGGAAGGAGGCCGCCGAGCAGGTCGCAGCGGGGGATCGCGCGGCCAACGAGATTGCCGCGTCCGACGCGCGAATTGCGGAGCTGGAGCGTGCCGCGGGCGCGGCGAAAGGCGACGACGTCGCCGGCATCGCCGCGCTCGCCAAGGCAGCGGCTCTCGCCTCACTGGACCTCGGTAGGCTCGACCCCTCCCAGAAGAACGCCCTCGACCAGGCGCGGGCTGCGGCTACCCGGGTCGCCGAGAGCGACGATAGGCTCGCCGCCCTCTCGACGGCGCTTACCACGACCCGTGCCGGCGAGGCAGGAGGCCGCCAAGCACTGATCGGCGCCGTCAGCGGATTGCAGGACTTTGATGCCGCACGCGCGACGCCCGCGCAGAGGGCCGAGATCGACGCCGCCAGATCCGAGGCCGCGAGCTTCGCTCTGGAGGATCTGACGGGTGTCGCCCGAGTTTTCGACGCGACGACGGCGCCTCCGGCTCAATTCCAGCAACTGGCCGACCTCGCCTCGGTCGTGACGCGCTACGGTGGAGTTGTAACCCCGAACCCCGAGCAGCAGGCGGCGCTCGAGAAGGCGCGCGCCGCGGCCGCAGCGCTTGCGACGAGTGACCAGCGGTTGCAAGCTATGCGCGACACGATGGCCGCCGTGGACAAGGGCGGGCCGGCCGCGCTGGGCCAGCAGGTGCTAGAGGCTTACAATGCGATCGGCCCCTTCGAGACCGCGCGGATGAGCGACGCGGACCTCGCACTTTTCGACAAACTCGCTGCGGCGCGCGACGTGACGACGGCGACCGAACGCCAGGTGCTGACGCGATCGGTCCCGATCTTTGTGCGCGCCAACACCGACGACGTAGAGGCTCGGAATGCACTCAATCAGCTGCAGGATCAGCTGCGCGCGGCCGGTTATCAACTCGTGAACGCCGAGGAGCAATCAGCGGTCAAATTCGACCTCAGCGCCAGCGAGATGGACAAGCGCACGGTGTCGGTCGGCACCCTCAAGGTGGAGACTGCCGAGATCGACCTTACCCTGACTGGCGCCTGGACCTTCGCGGGCAGCGCCCTGCCGGTTCAGCGCGCGGACGGCATTGGCCGAGGGCATGGCGCGGAAATGCAGGCGGTGGAGACGGCGGTGGCAAAGCTTGTCGAGGCGATCGACGAACTCGCGGAACAGCCGCATGAGTAGCATGACGGCGCGGCGCACAGCGTCTGGCGAAGTGGGGCGACTGCGGATGGGCTTCTGGTCGACATTCGTCGGCTCGATTGGCCTCTGCGTGATGATCCACTTCGCCGCACCGCTGTTTGCCGACGACCAGTTCCTGCGCTTGGTCATGGTGATACTCTTTTTTGGCTGCCTGTCGTCGGCGACCTGGAGCTTCTCCCAGCCCTTCCGCGACTACTTTCGGGCCAGGCTGCGGTGGCAGTACGCCGACGCCGGGCCGGCGGTTCTCGACAGCGTCGAGCGTTATTCGCTACGGATCGCCCGCTTCGCAGGAACACTGTCCAACGTCGCGACAGTAGGCGTCGGCCTGATCGGGCTGGGCGTACTCTGCTACTGGGACCTGCTTGGTCCGATGCCGCGGTTGGGGCTTTGGTTGGTCTGGGCAGGCTTCGCGGCGCTGGCGGCAGTCCCGCTTGCCGCCCTGCTCGGTGCTGGCGGGCTGCGTGAGGCGCTGGCTCTCCGTCGGCAGTTCGAAGAAGAAGCGCACGTGGCCGGCACTCGGCTGCGCAGTGCGACCACCGAAGTCGAAGAGCGCGCGGCCGAGGCCGCGCCGCCGGTGACGGTGAGCGGACCGATGACCTTTGTGGCAGGCGGCTACGACTGGAACGTCGGCGACTTCTACAAGAACGTGGCCATCTTCGGCCAGACCGGAACGGGCAAGACGGTTTGCGTGCTCAATGCGCTCCTCGACGGTCTGCTGGGCGCCACCGCTGCCGCCGGAAAGCCGGCTTCGGCTCTCATACTTGATCCGAAGGGTGACTTTCGCGACAAGATCGGCCATCTCGCTGCAGAGCACGGACGAACGCGCGACCTAGTCGTGATCGATCCCTATGACCCGAAGCGGTCGATCCGCTGGAACCCGCTGGACAGCGACGACGATGCCATGGAGATCGCAGGGCGCTTCGCCGCGGTGATGGAGACGCTTGCTCCTTCCGGCAGCGACGACACCTTCTGGATCGAGAGCGCGAAGCGGCTGGTCCAGAACCTTATCCAGCTCCTGCGCGCCGCGCGCCCCGGCGAGCCCCCCTCTCTGGTCGAAATCTACGAGGCGGCAGTCAACGACGACCAACTCGAACATTGGGGCCGGATGATCCCGGACTCGACCTACGACGACAGCATCGATGTTCGGCGGATGGTGGGGTTTCTTCAGGACGTCTGGATGACCATGCCGACTGACACGCGCGGCTCGGTACGTTCCTTCGTCTCGAACATGCTCGGGCCCTTCCTGACCGCGCCCTACGATACGCTGTTCGCCGGGCGCTCGACGGTGCGGGTCGCAGACGTTCTCGATCGCGGCTTGCTGCTCTACGTTCATATGCCAATCGCCGACCGGGAAGTCATGGCGCGGGTGGTGTCGACGTTCGTGAAGCTCGAGTTCTACCGCGAGGTCCTTCTGCGGCTCGACAAGCCGCGACCAAGCTTTTTCCTGTGCGACGAGTTCCAGTCCTTCCTGACCGACGGGCAGGGACGTGGCGACGCGGACGCCTTTGCGCGGACCCGTCAGTCGAATCATGCGAACATCGTCGCCTTTCAGAACCTCAGTTCGCTGTTCAAGCAAACGCCCCGCCGCGAACCCGTGCTGAATTTGCTCGGCAACTGCGCGACCAAGCTGTTCCTGCGCAACACGGAAAAGGAAACGAATGAGTATGCCTCGGAACTCTTCGGCGAGCAGATCGAGATGCTGACGGCGACCTCCACGAACATCTCCGGGAGCGCGCGCGGCACGGGAGGCTCGGGAAGCGTCTCGCGTACGGCGCAGTACCAGGCCCGCATTCGGCGCGACGCCTTCGCCAGGCTTGCGGTGCCGTCGCGCGAGGACGGTAGCCAGTTCGCCGAATCGATCGGACACTTGGCCTCTCGCAGTCAGGTGGAAACTCGGCGGATGAAGTGGAAGGTCCATCCGATCGGTGAACGGTGATGCTGAGGCGCTTCCTTTTTCTTCTGCTTCTAGTCCTACTCGGCTACTGGTTCTTAAGCGGCAGTATCACGACAGCCCGCACCGCTCTCTTTTCGATTTTCGAATGGATGTTTCCCTAAGTTAAGCACCCTCTCTTGGAGAACTAAGGATGGAAAGCAAGTGGGACGGTAGAAAAAAGGCAACCTCATTGACTCCGAATTCGGTGGAAGTGGCGCTGCCTAACCCGAAAGCTACGAAACTGCTGCAGCGCGCTCCGCGCATACCCGACGACGTTCGGGCGGACTTGAAGGATTGGAAGGGAAAGAGTTGGGGATATTTTAGGCAGAAGGTCTACAAAAGGTGGCATGAATCGCTAAAGAATATCCCGCAATCCGAACGCCACCCGCTATTCACTGATCAAAACATGGAAAGGATGAGGAACGGACTCGCACCTAAGGCACCCGACGGCGAGAATGCCGGTCTTGCGACTTCTATGGAATTAGATCACGTCTCCGAAAGACAGGATGATGAAAAGAAGAGCAGAGTGTGTGACATCAACAATCTGCAGCCCCGCAGTCCATTGTCTCACGACTTAAAGATTACAAGAAAGTTTAGCTTGGAGACCGGCGCAGTAAAACCCAAGTCTGATGAGGAGATTAGACGGGCGAACGAGAAGCAGGAAGATTATGCCGCGCAGAAGAAAGAGGGCGTGCAGGGACCGTGGCACAAGCTCAACGAACGACCATCTCCTCCCAACAGGGCCAAGTCGAGGTGACCCGAGCGGAACGCTTGGCGCTGATGCGAAGCAAGCGGCCGTTTCTATATTTGGACGGTGTAGCGAGCAACGGTGCGGGCGTGTCGTTCCAAGTAGTCGATCAAAGTCGCGGGCGGTTGATGGTGGGGAGCAACGTCCTCCTGCTCTCTATGGGACTGGAGGAAGATGAGTCGGGGCGTCAAGGCTGGTTCGTGCCGCTGGCGCGTGTCCAAGCTTGGGAGGATGGCGCTCCCGTAGATCGCGAGGAGCGGACGGTCATCGCTGCGGTTCTGGGTCCCGCCATCGAGGCCGGCGGCACCTACGCAGCGATCGTGGACGAGTGAGACGTGCCACCGCGACATCCGACCCCGGACGGCTACACCGAAGAGCGCCGGGCAAACCCGGCGCAGATCACTCCTCCGCACGACGGCGCCGTTTTCTGGACCAACGGCGACCGGGATACCGCCGTTCGCTTCGCCGAACGAGAGACTGCCCTCGGACGACCGTGCACCACGCTTGAGGGGCACCGCGGCAGCGGCGCGTTCGGGACGCCGCTCGGCGCTGCCTTCGACCGGGACCAGTTGTTCGACAATTCTGATCCCGAGACTCGCGCCTTCAACATGCGCGAGGCCCAGAGGATGCACTCGGTAACGGGGAGGATCTCACTCGCCAAGGACTTAGGCGCGCGCCGTGTCTGGCGAGGGACTTCGGCGGATTTCGCTGCCCGTGCCTCCGGCAGGGTGACGGTCTTCACAAACGATTTGCCGATCTCTTCGCGCTCCTATTTTGCGCTATACGAGCGGGACGTCCTCATTCGCAACGAGAAGGTCACGGAGATCAATGGCGTCCCGCGCGCGCAGTTGGCGGAAATCCTCGACCAGCGCGACCGCGGCGAGATCTCCCGCCAAGCCGCAGACGCCGCGATAAACCGAAGAATCGAGGCCGGCGTGCCCCGTGTGCATGAGGCGACTTTCGAGAGATCGAGTCCGCGCTGGGACACGCGTGCGGATACGTCGGGTCGGGAACTCGCCCAGACCAAGTTTGGTCGCTGGGGAGGCAGGGCGATGGAACGCGGCGGCCCTATTGCCGAAGACAGGTTCTCGCCGAAGAAATGATGCGAAAGGAGCCAGGCGCTAACGCGACCGACCGTTGAAGATCTTGCTCAGTGGCGGGCCTTTCTCGGACGGCTTGGCGCCCTCGCTCTTTTGCGGCGGCTCTTGGTCGTTGCCGCGGCTCGGCGCGTGCCCTCCGGGCGGTCGCGGGCCACGGTGGAGCCCGAGGTCGTCCGGGGGGTAGGCTCGCCTCTCCTTCGACGAGTCGGCTGGCGCGGGCTTTGTCACCTCGCCCTTGGCGGCGGCATTGAAGGTCCCGCTGCGACGTTCATCCCATCGGTTATCCATGTTGCCCCTCGGGTCATCATTGTTTCGCCAAGCTACAGCTTGATCTCCGGGATCGGCTCTTCCGTCGCGCCCACTCCGTGACCGGGGGTCCGAGCGAGAGCCGCAGCGCGGGCTGGGTCGCTCAAAAGCACTTGCAGGCTCTGAGCGCGATCCGACGCATCTCTGAAGACCACAGCGCCAAGCACCTCCCCGAGCACCGCGCAGTCAGTATCATCCTGCTGCGCCTGCTGAGGGGTGAATGCCTGAGCCGGGTCGATGAGTGATGCCTCGGGAGATGCCCAAGGCTGACCGCTCGCGGCGTCGCTCCAAGGCGAGCCAGTTGCGCCGAACCCTCCCGGACCATTCGCGTACTGGATGCTCACCGGCACAGCCGCCCGCTCTAGTTGGTAGTCCTGGCGCCCGAGGCAGACGCCGTAAGCCGCTCGGTTTCCGTCATCAGGCTGGGCCCCGGTCCACAGGAAGAGCTGAAAGCTGTCGTAGATCTTGCGTTGGGCCGGTTCGCCGTAGCGGTCAATGAGCAGGCTTGTGACCGCATCGATCTTCGGTCTCGCCCCCTCGGCAAACGACTGGGACCGCAGGATCGCAGTCACGACGTCGCTGCCCTCCCGGCTGGTCTCGCCAAAGAGCGCAATGGAAGTAGCCGCTTCCGTGGCATGCAGGAGCCGTCCGCGGCCGTAGGGCGCTCCTTGCGCAAATGGTTCGGCAGCGGTGCGGTCGAGTATGAATTCACCGTCTGCCGAGATTGCTGCCTCGGCGCTCGCGGCCGATGCATCGAAGGGTGCGCCGATCGTCAGCCCGAGGATGTCCCAGTGCTTGAGGGCTGCTGCCGCCGCGGCTGCCGCCTGCTCCGGAGTATCTATGCGGTAAGAGACGACAACCTGTTTGGGATCCCGAACTGTGTCGGTCGCGCCCTCCCGCAAGAGCTCCGCCTCAACTACGCTAGCATCCAAATTTACGCGTCCATTCTCAAAACGGGCGCCTGAAATGTGGAGCAGCGCACGGACGGGGAAGTTCAGTTCAGGATGAGCGTCGAAAAGCCTGCGAGCGGCCTCGGGCTCCATCTCTAGATTGAACGCCCCGTCCGGCAGATCCAAACGAAAACGATCCGCGCCGAGATCGTAAGGCCGGAGCACCTCCATCGGACCAAGCGAGAGACGAGTAGCCGGGAATTCCCCGCTCGCCATGTCGTAGTCGCCGAAAGTAATTCGACCGGACACCCAAAGCGATTCGGGCGGCTCAGCTACGCTTCTTCCGAGCCCGACGAGTTTCTCTGCGAGATCCTGACGTTCGAACGCATTCAACTCAAGGCGCTCAAGCATCTGGCTCATGCCTGCAACGGGATCGATGCCGGCCGTCGTGAATGCTCCCATCGCAAAAGCGGCGCGGGGTGGAACGACTAGAGGGCTTAATGCAGGTGGCATTTCCTCGGCCCGGAGATCGACAAGCCCGAGGAGTTTTCCCGGTGGCGCGCCCGCGTGAGAGGACCCGCCGTCCAGAATCCTGCCCTCGTCCGGACGCACCCTGAGAAGGAGCAATGACGCGCCACCGGGCATCTCGAACGAATGCGCCGCATCTATCACGCCGGACCACTGGTAGTCGAGCGAGGTTCGTCCGTATCGATCCGCGGGTACTTCAGCGCGGTACTGCGTCGCTGGAGCGGGGAGGAGCGCGAGCACGGTCTCGTCGTAGCTGGAACCCGGAGCGATCTGTAGGGGCTTGATATAGTCAGGTGGCAAGCCGAGCGCGGCCGCAACTCGTGCCGCGAGGTCGTTCCGTGCCGTAAAGAGGGGCTCAGGGTCCTCTCCTATTCTGAAATTGGTGCTCTCAAACCGTCCTACCGGTGAGCCCTCCTCGGCGAGCAGCGCGCGGCCGTCAGCAGGAAACTGTAGACTTGGCCCGGCAACATCCCGGAGGCTGGCAAGGTCCTCGATAACGCGGTCACCGGCGTCCGGTTGTCCGCCCGCTTCGCCCGGCGCCAGCTTGCCGCTGGCCGATGCGCTAATAACCTTGGTGTAAGAACCAGGTGCATAGACCTGATAGGGCCGCGCATCTGTGATGGTAGCGACGAACTCGGGGCCTGACTCAGTGTTACGCGTACTCAGGTCAAGGGCAGCGTCGAACGAGGCGAGCAGCAGTCTCCCTTGCTTGTAAACCTCCTCCGCGACTTCCGGTGGCAATGGGATCTCCTCAGGCGGAGGACTCGCATCGCGAACGACGAAGCTAACTCCGTCAGCCTCCGCGGGCAGAAGCGCACAGTTGTAGCGCTGAACAGGACTAACTTGGCGTGAAAAATCGTACGGAAAGAGGCGGAGCGGGCAGAACACGCGCAACGGAATGGGTGGTTCAGGAAGCCCTTGCGGCATCCACGCCTCGGCGTGGGCCCGCGCAACCTCCGTGAGGCGCCGCCTCTCAAACTCGGTCATACTAACGACTGAGAACGGATCGAGACCGCTTTGAACGATTGTCTTTTGATCGGCCAACGGTCCGAGGCCCACATCCGCTTCTTCGAAGACGTCCAGAATGGTACCTATCGGCTGGCGCCGAAGCAAGCTCATGACAAAGCCGTCGTCGGACAAGACGTCTGGTTGAATCTCTGCCCGGTATTGAAAAAGAAGTTCGAGAAGAGGCCTGGTCAAATCGACGCCCCTGAGGAGATTGTTGCTTGCAAGATACTCCGAAACGCCGCCATCAAATGCTACGGCGATTCGTCCGTCGATGTAGGGGATCCCGTCCTCTACTCGGAGCTCGTCACCGGACGACGCTGCGGGGTGGAACTCATAGACGACATCACTTGCCGACCCCTCAGAATAGAGCCGTAGACCGGGAAGCCGGTTGACAGTGACGTCTGCAGTCGCAACGCTTGAGCCCGAAGCGTCGAGTTCAGCGTCGAACGAAGCCAGATAGCGCTTGGATCGGTTTCCTGGCTGGAAGATCTTCGCCTCGTCAGCTTCCATGGGTAAGGAACTGGGCACGCTGGAGGCCCCGGCGAACTTGGCACGCTCCGCGCCAAGCACTCGCATCCCACACGAGTCGCTGGTGACGCGAAACGAATTACTGGCAAAGTCGTAGGGGCTTAGGTCAATCGCACAATAGACTCTTATAGGCACCGGCAACACTGGAAGATCCGCCCGTACTATTCGGGATGCGTTGGCCTGCACTGCCAATATGACGTCCTGCGCTTCAAATGGACTGAGACTGCGCACCAGATTGCCGGCGAGGTTACGCTGCACGGAAACTTGCTGTTGCTGGGTGAGCGGCCTTTGGAGACCCTGCTCCAGTATCTCAATTGCCAAAGCCGGAGGGATGAATCCGATTGCCTCCAGCGCCGCGTCATCCTCCGCCAGCGGGTCGGCCGCCAGCCTGACTGCATATGCGAAAATGAGCCGGCGCAGGCCCGTCCCCAAGTCCACATTCTTGAACGCGCTCGTGTGTTGGAGCGCGCTGATCGATGTCTGGCCTTGGGTGACTGCCACCAAGCGCCCGTCTACTACCGGTATGTCGTCCTGCAAGACGGCAAGCGTCTCCAACGTAGTCTCATGCCTGCCTGCCGGCCGTTCGCCCGCTGGCGCCGTGGCGTTGCTCGGGCGTTGGGCCTCCGCGGTTACGTTGACTGGACCGGGTGTCCCGCGCCGCGCCACTTGCAGCGCGCCCATCAACTCAGGGTCGACCGCGGCTCCAGGGGCCAGGCCGAAATCGCTTCGAAACGCCGCAATGGCGCTGCGGGTGCGCGGTCCCGGCTGGCCGTCCACTGGACCGGCGTCGTAGCCTAGGCTGTTCAAGTACTCTTGGACCTGCCTGACCTCCTCGCTCTGCTGTCGCTCTGTAGGAGATGCTACCGCTCCCTTTTGCTGCCGCGGCTGACGGGGCGGTGTAGTTTGTTGCTGCTGCCGCTGTTGTAGTTGGTTCTGCCGTTGCTGTTGCTGTTGCTGCAGGGCGTTCAGAACGCCAATGCCAGTAATTATCGCCTTGAGCGCGTCGTCATCAGCCCTTGCAAACTTAGGCGCCGGATTAGCAGCGAGTATCGCTGCAAGTGGCAGACTTAGCATTTGCGTACGGATCATGACGGTCGCCCCCTCACGCCGCTGTGCATCACCACGATTCCCCTGACGATGTTAGGGGCGATGCATCCGCATTCAAAGCAAACATTCTGCCGACCCCCACAACTTGCGCGGAGACCGAACGATCACCGAACGATTCCTGCAGGCTTGAGTTCGGCAAGCAAACGTGAGATTGGCTCGAACGACAGAGCGCAGCGATATTCGGCAAACGCGCACCGGTTGGCGATGGCAGACGCCCCCTTTGGCAGCGTTCATGACGTCTCAGTCGGTCGCTCCGCTCAGAAATCGGTCTCAAGATAGACGCCCGCGCACTCGAAGCCGATGGCGGCCGCGGTGGCTCCATTGTTCATGAAGAGCCGTGGCGCGAGGAATTGGTTCGCCGCCGGCAGGTCGCCGGTAACCTCCTGCTCGAAGGCGGCGCCGCTCACCTCGTCGACCACGCGCACCCAGACCGACGGGGCATTCGGCGATGCGGCGATCGTCAGCGTTAGCACGCCGCCGGTTGCGATGGCGAAGCTCGCGCCCATGTCGACGAGCGTCGGCGCGCCGCTGGCGTCGTTCGTCACCAGCTGCCAGCGGGTATGGGTGCCGCCCTGGAAGCCGATACCGACGCAGCTGACGACCGCGCTCAGCGTGAGCGTCGGCGCGAATGCCCCGGTCGATCCGCAGAGTCCGAAGAAGGCCATGCCGGTCGGCTGGACGGTATCCCTCCGGCGGCGGCCGTCTGACTGAGCGCGGGTGCTGCGGGTAAGAGCATGCCTTATGGCATGCGCAAAGGTCGTCTCCGATTTTGAGCTTCTGACGGTTGAGGACGCGGGGCGT
>Ga0075163_10008198_pt1 | contig 13793 bp, 9 predicted proteins | sample JI1023141ADNA_FD_71478 | JGI IMG/M metagenome (GOLD analysis project Ga0075163, IMG submission 71478) | Wastewater effluent complex algal communities from Wisconsin, to seasonally profile nutrient transformation and Carbon sequestration -... | ecosystem: Engineered > WWTP > Effluent > Algae...
GAGTGCGTGTAGAGGCTTCAAAAAACAAATTAATTATAGTACGACCACGTAAGGAAGCATTTTTTTTAATTGTACGGTGAGAAACTTCTTTAAAAATCTGAGCAGTATCTAAAATAGTTGTAATCTCTGCTATTGAGAGAGTGCGAATAGTCAATAAATCTTTATGATTAAAAGTCACAATGATTAGAGTAATCCAAGTTTTATTTAGTTTTAATCTATCCAGCCTTTAAAGGCTGGTATTTTATCAAATGTCTTATTAAAGTCTTATAGTTTATTGTTCTTCTGCTAGTTCAACTACTATAGCTTGTTCGGTTTCGTCAAAGCCTTCTAACATCACTTTAACGATTTCTGATTGTTTTGTAGCAACTTTTTCACCAACATAATCAGCATGAATTGGTAATTCACGATGGCCTCTATCTACAAGCACTGCTAAAAGAACTCGACGAGGACGACCAAAATCCATAAGTTCATCTAAAGCAGCACGAATAGTACGCCCTGTGTAAAGAACATCATCCACTAAAATTATTGTTTGACCTTCTACGCCTCCAGGAATGTCTATTTCTTGAACAACTGGCTTTTCATCTACAGTAGAAAGATCATCACGGTAAAGGGTAATATCTAATGTCCCAACTGGTGGACGTATCCCTTCTAGTTCTTCTATTTTAGTAGCAATACGTTCTGCTAGTGGTACACCACGACGACGTATTCCTACAATTACTAATTTATCTGTGCCCCGATTACGCTCAACTATTTCTGAAGCTATACGTGAAAGAGCGCGATTTATTCCGGCAGCATCCATTAATTGAAACTTTTGTACAAAATTCATCAATCTTTCTCCATAATTAACAAGCTAAAAGCTACTATAAAGCCGATTTTATAACATATAGAAATAACAGATAGCAAGGTAAGTAGAGATATTAAGAACAGAGTTATTTGAGCAAATATTAATATTCAAGCTCTGTAATTTCTACAATAGCTTGTCCTTCTACTCTTATTTTTAGTCTTCCTTCAATTAAAGGAAGTAAATAAGTTCCTGTTCCCCCACTAGAAGCAGTAGCATTAGGATCAAGATATGTTCTTAGCTCTTCTGGTAAGTGCCGCATCATTAAATCAAGATCTGGAATACGTCGCTTTTTACCAAAAAGTAGAAACACATCTTCTGAAAGTTCTACAGGCAAAACAATACCCTGGATTATTTTTTTTACCTCAGACATAAGCCAATCTTATCTTTCCTAAACAGTATAAAAACCTGTTTAGCATTAATTTTATAAGTAAAGGTTTAATAACATATTAGAAGATCTTCCTGCAAGTCTATCTAACATTACTAAACCTAGAGTTTTCTAAATTCAGCCCTTTAAACCTACTTGTGCTTCCAAACAGGTTTACGCTTTTCCATAAAAGCTTTTAGCCCTTCATGTGGGTCTTTTAAGCTCATTAGTTGCAACAAGTATTGCTCTTCTACTTTAGCCAGCACTTCCTCAAAATCTGGATAAAAACTAGTAAAAATAGCTTTTCTAGTTATTTCTAAAACTGAAGCGCTGCTTTCACGAAAACAAGATATTACTTCTAAAGTACGCTCTTCTAGCTGTTCTTCACTAACAACAAAATTAACTAGTCCCATACTTTGAGCATCAATAGCATCAATAGATTCTCCAGTTAAAATCATTTCTGTAGCTCGTTTAATACCTACTATTCTTGGTAAAATCACAGCAGCCATTGGAGGAAACACCCCTAAGCGAATCTCAGGTTGACCAAATTTAGCCTTTTCCGAAGCAATAACCACATCACAAAAAGCTACTAATTCACATCCACCCCCTAAGGCAGGCCCATTAACTACAGCAATTGTTGGTTTAGAGTAGGAATGCAAAAGACGGAAAATATTATGAAAATTTTCAATCATTTGATAAACAGTAGCTTGTCGATGATCTTCAATAGAAACCCCAGCAGAAAAGGCTTTAGAACTAGGGTTAGCAGCAAAAACAATTGCACATATATAAGGCATTTTCATTAAGCGATTAATAGCATCATTAATCTCTTTCATCATGCCAATGGTAAAAATATTTAATGGTGGTTTGTTAAGTATCAGATAAGCAACTCGATCAGCTACTACAACCTGAATAGTTTCATAAGTTGATTGCCCAAAGTCAGACTCTATATAATCCGACATGCCACACTCCACTCTATGTAATACTTAAATTAATACTTATTGTTATTTCTTCATACTTTGGTTTAGATATTAGTTTAGATATTAACCTAAACTTTTTCTTAAAGCTTGCTCTAGTTTAGCAGCAATTTCTTGAGCACGCTCTAATAAAGTTTCAGTTTTTGTTTGACTTTCTTTAACAAAATCTTGATCAGTGATAGAGGATAAATTAGTCAAAACATTATAGTAAGCCCCGCGTATGGCTACAGTGGCCAGTTGCCCGCCTACTGCTACATCAGTTAACACATTAGGATTACCAATTTCAGCTAAATCATCTAATAATTCTAGTACGGCAAATGATTTTTCTATTGTACGTATTGGCACTGTAACAGCATGTTTAGTAGCTTCTTGAATAGCATTTTCTCTAGCTAATTTTTCTGCATCTGTATTTTTAGGCAACTTCATTGCCAGTAGCACACCATTAAAACTCTCTGCATCATCTTCAATAGTTTGTTTAAGAATTATTTGTAGCTCATCTAATTGTAAGAGTATATCTTTTACTTGCCATTCTACAGCAGCAAATTTTTGTTTACCAACTGTAAGATTTCCCATCATTTGCCCTAAAGCTGCCGCCATCATTCCACAATAAGCAGCCACACTACCACCACCAGGGGCAGGTGTTCCTGCTGAAACCAAACCAGGAAATGTTCCAATAGAACTAGCAAGTCCATGGTCTTCATCTGATTTTCCAGAAATAACTCTATCTTGTTCAGCTAAAGCCGCTTGTAAGCGGTTTTCTAAAATTTGTTCTTCATTAAAATTTTCTAGTTGTAGATAAAAATCTGAGCAAGCATTTAATGCTGATTGAGGAACAAGTCCAACAATTTCACTACCTAAAACAGCTACACCATAGCGCTCTGCTTCACGCTTAACCATTTCAAAAGCACGAAATAGCGGTGTGCCTTCAAAATTAACCATATTCATAGAAACTTGTACAATGTTACGATCTTTTAGTTCAAAACCAAGAGCTTTAACATAACGTAGCCCTCCACCTCCAAAACGTACAACCTTAGCAATTTTCTTAGCTACACTAATATCACTAGTGGCTAGGTTTACATTATAAGCAACTAATGGAGGTCTAGCACCTACTACTGTGCCGCCTGCTGTAGGGTGAATTTTTGCCTCACCAAAATCTGGCTTGCGATTAACATTAGTTTCTATTTCTTTTTTTAATAACTCAAATTCTCCTTTACGTACATCAGCTAGATTTACTCGATCTGGTCTAGTAGCTGCCCCTTCATAAAGATAGACAGGAATATTATGTTCACTAGCAATACGTCTACCAGTTTCACGAGCTAAGCGAACACAGTCTTCCATTGTTACTTTAGAGATTGGTACAAATGGGATAACGTCTGTTGCCCCTAGGCGCGGGTGTTCACCCTGATGAGTGTTAAGGTCTATTAGCTCAGCCGCTTTACCTGCGGCTCTTACAGCAGCCTCTACACATGCATCTGGCTCACCAACAAAAGTTATTACACATCGATTGTGGCTTGTGTCCATTTCGCGATCTAATAAAACTACACCGGGAACGGATTTAATACTTTCTACAATTGCATCAACAACTTCAACTCTACGACCTTCGCTAAAATTTGGGATACACTCAACAATCTTTTCCATTAAGTAATTTACCTCCTATAAGCAACATTGCCATTCTTAATTACTGTATTTACAAGGTTTGTTCCAAAGAAATATGGGATTTGTCTATAGTCTTGACAATTAAATATTACCAGGTCTGCTTGTTTTCCTACTACGATAGAACCTATTTTTTCTCCACGACCAAGACTATAAGCAGCATTAATAGTACAAGCTGTTAGTGCTTCAGCCGGAGTCATACGCATTTGAGTACAGGCTAAACTCATTATCATAGGTAAGCTTGGTGTAGGAGAGCTACCTGGGTTAAAATCTGTTGCTAAAACAATTGGTAGCCCCGCTTCAATCATTTTTCTTACTGGTGGATACTGTTTTAACCCCAAATGAAAAACTGATCCTGGAAGCAGTACAGGCATAACTTGAGCCTGCCTTAAGGCTATAATTCCTTCTTCATCAATATGTTCTAAATGATCTGCTGTACTAGCTCCTAGCTCTGCGGCAAGCTTTGCCCCTCCAGATAAAGTCAATTGATCTGCATGTAATCGTAGTTTTAAGCCATTATTTTTTGCTGTAGTTAAAATTTTTCTAGATTCATTTATAGAAAATACATGGCTTTCACAAAAAATATCACAATATTCAGCAAGTTTTTCACTGGCTACAGCAGGAATCATCTTTTCTATCAATAAATTAATATATTCATCACGGTTATCTCTATATTCATCAGGTATTTCATGAGCACCAAGAAAGGTAGGAACTAATTCTACTTTACCTGTTTGGTTAATTTCTTTAATCACTCTTAGGCTTTTTAATTCATCATTAAGAGAAAGCCCATAACCGCTTTTTGCCTCTACAGTAGTCGTACCATGTGAAAGTAGTAAATCTATATGTTGATTAGATTCTATTAGTAAATCCTGCTCAGTGGCTGCACGAGTACGTCTAACACTAGAGCGTATTCCACCACCAGAAGCAGCAATTTCTTGATAAGTTTTACCTAAAATTTTTAATTCATATTCTTGTTCTCTAGTACCTGCAAAAACTGGATGAGTATGAGCATCAACTAACCCTGGTGTTACTACTGAGCCTTTAGCATCTATTACATTACAACTTTCTAGCTTAGGTAAATCAGCTAGTTTACCAGTCCAATTAATTAAACCATCTTGGCAAATTAGCGCAGCATTTTCTATTATTGCTAACTCGCCCAATGCCTTTCCTACACGAGGAGCAGCTAAACCTTCTAAAGTAATTAATTGACCAATATTAGTAACTACTAAATTTTCCATAGCTGTCTACCCTACACTGAGGTTAAAGTTAGGTCAAGTTAAATAACCATTAAGAATATATAAGAATAAAAGCCCACTTAGTAGCCTTCTACCAGTGAGCGAAGTTGTGTTTAATATAAAAATTTTTAATTATGTGAACCTGATAAACTTACTAATGTTGGAGAAGTAGTAGCTTCATTATGTGCTAAAACAGAATCTAGCTCTGCTGATAAGTCAGCAACTCCACTTGAAAGAGCCTTAAAATCAAAAAGTTTATGATCCATCATATGTGAAGGAATTATTCTTCCTAAAGCAGCAAACATAGATGTCCATACTTTAGGAAATTCTGATTCAAGTTCTTTGACTAAACGTTTTACTCGTTTACGTTTTAAGTTTTCTTGTGAACCACATAAATCACAAGGGATTATAGGAAAATCTTGAGTAGCAGCATACTCAGCAATATCACTTTCCCGACAATAAGCTAAAGGACGAATTAAAGTATTGCGACCATCATCGCTACGTAGAAGAGGCGGCATAGCTTTCATTGTGCCATTAAAAAAGAAATTTAAGAGAAAAGTTTCTAAAATATCATCTGCATGATGGCCAAGAGCAATTTTTGTACATCCTTGCTCAACTGCTGCGTTATAAAGGATTCCCCGACGCAACCTAGAACAAACTGAACAGGTTGTTTCACCTTCAGGAACCAATCTTTTAACAATAGAATAAGTATCTTTCTCAATAATTTGAAATGGTACATCTAGTTTAGTTAAATATTCAGGCAATACATGTTCAGGAAAATTAGGTTGTTTTTGGTCTAAGTTTACAGCCAAGATTTCAAATTTTACTGGTGCACGTTTTTGCAAATGATAAAGCAGAGAAAGTAGTGTAAAGCTATCTTTACCACCACTTAAGCAAACCATAATTTTATCACCTTCGCTAATCATTTGGTAATCTTCAATAGCTTCTCCTAAACGCCGATAAAGCCTTTTCTGTAATTTTTCTGCCTGCTCATTAGTAGTTCTAGTAATTTTAGTAGTTCTGGTAGTTCCTTCCAACAAAGTCATATCTCCTAATTTTTCAACTTATATTTTAATAAATAGCTTAAACCTTATTGTGATAATCGCCGGTTTAATTCTTCCTCAAAAGCTTTTAAGTCTTTGAAACGAGTATGTTTAGAAATCGATATATTAATATCAGAATTTTGTGATAAATCTTCTAATAGAGATATAGCTGTGTTAACACCTCGTTCACAAAGCAATTCCACCGCAGCTAACGAATAAGCATAAGCAACTTGAGCTTGGTCTGGTGTAAACCTAATAAAAGAACCGCTTAGAGCCTTTAAGTTTAAAGAAGGATTATTTGTAACTACTGTAGCTAATTGGCTACGGTACTGATTAGAGCTTTCACCTTCCATAAGCTGGGCTAAGCCTTCATTAAGCCAAGTTGGGCATTTTCCACGTGACTTAAAATAAACAAAAGAATGTGCTAGTTCATGAGTAATAGTTTTGGCTAACTCAGCATTTACCCCTGTTAAACCTCCTATTGGAACGCGAAGTTTGCCATCATTTAATGCCCCTGCCCAACTAGGCGCACGGGTAATATCTGAAAAGGTTTGTTTGGTATAAAAAATTGCGCTAATTCTTTCCTTTGGCTCAAAGTCAAATTGTCGTTTTAGCTTACTATGACTCTCTTCTAAAATAATTAGTAATTGGCTTTCTAACCCTAGATTTGCTGAACCACCTTCTAACACAAGATTAAAAAACCTATTACGCCCGCTACTAAAATCATTTACTCGTGCTAGCTCTTTTTCTGCTTTTTCTAATGCTGTTTGTATAACGACATTTTGGCCTAGTCTTAATGCTGCTCTCCATGAATCTACTGCCCTAGGTAAATCTTCTAGATTATAGTAAGCGGCTCCAAGATAATAATGTGCTAGCTGATTTTTAGAATCTACAGACACAGCTTTATTTGCATGTTGGAGAGCATCACCATAACTACCTTCTCCTATTTCAAGGCTAGCTAGTCCAATTAAACTATCAATATTACTTGGCTGCCAATTTAATGCACGATTTAACAACTCTTTTGCTTTACTAATCTGCCCTGCTTGAGATTCTGTAAAGGCAACTATATTTAGTGCGTTAACTAGCTGTTCTATTTTTGCCTTATCTTGAGGATTATTTTTTACACTAGCTTCTAATTTTTCTATAGTCTCTATATTTGGCGTTGCATCTATGGTTCTAATTATTGGAGGTCTAGCGCTTGGCACAAGAACCCTTTTGCCAGGCTCACCTGTAACACTAGCCCTATTTTCACTTAATGGTTTAGTACTAGGACTTAATGCTTCACCTTTTTGATTATCACGCTCAATACGTTCTACTTTCTCACGAGAAATAGTTAAACTTGCTTCACCAATCCAATAACGAACTGTAGCGCCTTCTTCGCGAACAGTATCACACTTTATTGTCCGTCCATCTTTAAGCACAATTGTGTCAGCTAAAACAGGAGTAATAGAAAGAAAAGATATTAATCCAAACAAACTATAAGATAAAAAAATTTTCTTCATAAGTTTTTCCTAAATAGCAATAAAGGAGAAAACTTTTGGTTTTCTCCTCATTATAAAACATTAAACTAATTAGATAACTGTTAACTTATAACTACTATAACTACTATAACTACTAATAAGTTGTAGCAATAAAGTCTGTTACAGCTCCTTTTGATTTTAGCTCTGAGCCTGCTTTTTGTGCTTCAGCAAAACTCTGGTAACGACCGACACGAACACGATACCAAACACCTTTTGCACCTAAATCTGCTTTTACTACATAAGCTTCAGCACCAGAACCACGTAATTTTTTACCTAAAGTTTCGGCTTCTCCTTGGCTTTGAGTAGCACGAACTTGAAGAGTAAATTTCCCTGATCCAGGAGCAGAATCTGGTATATTCCCAGCAGCAGGTTTATCAGTAGCCTTTGGCGTTGGTGTAACTTTTGGCGTTGGTGTAGCCTTTGGTGTCTCACTAGCTTTAGGGCTTGGTGTAGCTTTTGGTGTTTCACTAGCCTTAGGGCTTGGTGTTGGTGTAGCTTTTGGTGTCTCACTAGCCTTTGGTGTTGTTGTACTTGTTGCTTCTGGAGTAGGTTTATCAGGTGTTTCAATAACTACAGGAGTATTTTTAACTATTTCTGTATTTGCTGGGCTAGGAGAAGAAGTTGAAGTAGATGGAGTTCTAAAAAAGCCCCAACCAATAATAAAAATAAGTGCAAGTGATGCTCCAACTAATATACCTTTAAGCCATCCACTACTAACACTAGCAGGCTCTTCTGTTGGAGGAGGAGAAAAAATATCTGGGTTATAAACAGGTGTAGGTAGATCCTCTGTCTTTATTTCCTCTCGTTTAGCCTCTTTCTTAGGTGGCTCGGCCTTAGGTGTTTTAGGAAGCTCAACCTTAGGCGTTTTAGGCACTTCTGCTTTTGGTGTTTCTGCTTTTGGCGCTTCTGTTTTTGGCGCTTCTGCTTTTGGTGCAGTTGTAGCAGATTCAGCAGGTTTATTATCTTTAGCTTCTGATTTTCTTAAGCTTGGAGGCGGAGGTATTTTAATATCTGATTTCTTTTCTTCTAATGGGAAGTTGTCTAGCGGTTTAGCCGCAGGAACTTTTTTAGTCATTAGATCATTTTCAGAAGCTGATGAGGGAATTTCCAATAAAGGAGGATTACCTGTTGGAGTAAAACTAAAACTAGGTTCAGCAGCTTTAGGTTTTTCAATCTCAGGTTTTGTTTCTTTAGCTGCTTCAGAAGCTTTTGGCTCAAATGTTTCTGCAACAGGCTCATCTAACTTAAAAGTAAAAGATGGTGAAAGAGGAACTGTTTTATTTTTATCAAGTTCATCAGCTATTCCTGTTTCTTTTACAGCAGGTAGACTAACTTCTGTTTGTGCATCAAATACATTGATTGGAGATGGTGAACTATCAGAACTTTGAGCAGCAGGTATTGCAGTAGTAGCATTTGGGTCATCTGTCATTGGTGATACTTCTGCGTTTTTAGTCTCGCTAGTTTCACTAGATGCAGATTTATTTAAGTCAAAATTAAAATCAAATGATGGTGTAGTACTAGGCTTTTCTTCTGTATCAACCTTAGTACGAGACTTTATAGCAGAAGCAATATCAGCATTATTCATTGCTAATGTGCTATTTACATCATTTAAATCAAAAGAGGGTTCTGAAATTTTTTCTTTATTTTCTGGCTCTATCTTTTGGTGTTTTCCAGAGTCTTTAGAAATAGTAACTGCTGTAGGAGTGGCATCATCAGTAGAAAAATTAAATTCAGGCTTGGCAGGTTTATTTTCTGCCTCTGGTTCAACGAAATTAAAACCTGCTTCTGGTTTATCTGTAGAATCTTTTACAGTGCTATCAGTAAAATCAAAACTAGGTGTTTTAGGTGTTTCATTAACATCTTGACTAGTATCAGGTAAACTAAATCCTATCTCACTTGATGCTTGAGCTTGTTGGCTTTCTTCTTGAGCTTGCTCTATGGCTTTTTTAGGTGAACCCATCACCATAGTTGATTCACCCTCAAACTCTGTTGCACTCTTTTCTTCTGTATCAAGTTTAGCTGGTTCTTGCTCTTCTATTTCTTTTCTAAGACTAGGTTTAATGCTAAATGGGCCTGTAATTGGCCCAGGTCTATTTAATTCTTCTTCAGTTTTAGGTTTACTATCTGTTAGGTTTGCTACTAGTCCTGCTCCTGGCATAGTAGGTTGTGCAATAGGTGGGGTTTGATATCTGCTAGTACTAATTTTTTGCCCACCAGCATCACTTGCGGCTTTATCATCTGACTTTTGATTAGGGCGTACTTCTATACGAGCCTGACAATTACGACAAGTAAATTTTCCACCACCACCAGGAATCCGTGATGGATCTATACGGTATTCATGTTGGCATTTTGGGCAAGTAATCTTTAAGGGTTGTGGTTTTAAGGATCCTGTCTTTAAAGCACCTGTTCCAACAGTATCTAATGAACCTGTTGCAGTACTCTCTAGCTTAGAACCAATTAAAGGTGCTGTTTTAGCACTTGACATAGGTTCACTTTTTGCTGGTGCAGAGGTATCGGCTTTTGCTGTGGCTGATTTTCTAATACCTGGCCCAGTAAAAAAACCTTCATCTTCTTTATCAGCATTTTGTATATTGCTAGATGCTGGTGTTGGCATATTGGCAGCGGCTTTTGCTTCTGAAACAGCTTGTTTATGCTCTTTTAGATCTTTGCTTGATGGAGCTTCAGTAACAGCAGCATCTCCTTGTCCAGCTTGTAGTGGTCTAACTTCTACTTTTGCTTGACAGCCCCAACAAGTAAACCTTGCCCCCTTTGAAGGTATGCGCGAAGGATCTAGTCTATATTCGCGCCCACATTTTGGACAGGCAATTTTCATGACAGCCTCCTCAACCTGATTAGCTCAAAATCTAATACAACCTTCAAGCTTAATGATCGTTAACTTTATTTAAGTTCTAGCATTGATGTTTCCCACTCTTGATAAAGTGATTCTAGTTTTTGAGTAAGCTCGTCATATTCCATTTGTAATTCGGCTAAACGTTCTGGATTACAAGCTGCTTCTACACTAGCTAGAGACTGAGAAACTTCTGCAATTTTTGTTTCTAAATCCGTAATTTCTTGTTCAATTACTACAACTTCACGTAATACCGATTTGGTATTTTTAGGTTTGGTATTTTTAGTAATGATGCGAGTTTCACGAACAAGTTGCGCACGTTGTTTAAGTTCTATTTCAGCACGTTTGCGACGTAGGTCACAAAACTCAGAATATGTGCCAGAAAAAACTTCTGCGCTATTGCCGTCTAAGTATACTATTTCTGTAGCCAAACGATCGAGAAAATATCGATCATGTGAAACAACTAGTACCGTACCAGCAAAATTATCTAAAGCATTTTCTAAAGCTTCTCGAGAAGCAATGTCAAGGTGATTAGTAGGCTCGTCTAATACTAAAACATTTACCCGACTATAAACTAGTTTTGCAAGTGCTAAGCGCCCTTGTTCTCCACCACTAAGATCTTTTACTTTTTTAAATACATCATCATTACGAAAATTAAAAGTACCTAAAAATGATCTTAGTTTTACTTCTTCAGCAAATGGTTCTAGCTCCCGTAACTCATCAATTACTTGATTTGATTGATTAAGTTCATTAAGCTGTTGGTCATAGTAACCTATGCTAATATTACTTCCCCAGCGAATTTCTCCAGAGAGAGGTTCTTGTTTAGCAAGTAAAGTGCGTAGCATAGTAGTCTTTCCTGTACCATTGCCACCAATAATAGCTAATACTTCCCCTCTGCGTAAAGTAAAGTCGATCTTTGAGGCTAAAGAGAGCTTTTCATAACCAATACTTAAATCTTTTGTGTTTAATACTATATCACCACTACGTGCAATAGGTTTAACAGAAAAATTAGATGTGGCTTCTTCTGATTGTACACCTTGGATTCTGTCTAGTTTTTCTAGCATTTTACGACGTGATTTAGCTTGTTTGGTTTTCTGTCCAGCTAAGTTACGCCTAATAAATTCTTCTGTACGTTCAATAAGTTCTTGTTGTTGTTCATAGGCATTTTGTTGTGCCTTACGTCGTTCTTCGCGCTCTGATAAATAAAAAGAAAAGTTACCAGGATAATTACTAATACGTCCAGCGTCTAATTCTAAAATCCGGTTTGTACATTGATCTAACATAAAGCGATCGTGGGAAATAATAACATAGGCTGAAGGATAGGAGGTTAAAAATTCTTCTAACCATTCTATAGCACGAATGTCTAAGTGATTTGTAGGCTCATCTAAGAGTAAAATATCAGGTTCACCTAGTAATAGTTTTGCTAGACTTAATCTTGCTTGTTGCCCTCCACTTAAGTGAGTAACTGGTAAAGAAAAGTCTTCTTTATTAAAACCTAGACCTAACAGTACAGCCTCAGCGCGTGCTGAAGTGGTAAAGCCGCCTTCAAGCTCATAAGTGTGTTGTAGTTCGCTATATTGGGCTAAAGTCATATCTAAAGCATCTCCAGAGAGTTCACCCATGGTTTGCTCTAGTTTTTGCATTTGCTGCTCTATTTCTCTAAGCCTAGTAAAAACACTAAGAGCGCTTTCTAAAACGTTTTTGCCTGTTACTGAACGATGTTGTTGGGCTAACAAACCAATAGATAGGTTATTAGCACGTATAACTTGACCTTTATCTGGGACTTCTACTCCCATTAAAAGACGGAAAATAGTAGTTTTGCCAGCCCCATTACGGCCAACTAAGCCTACTTTTTCTTTGGGGTTAATTTGAAAAGTTACTCCAGAGAGAACTTCATCTGCGCCATAAGATTTATAAACTTGGTCAAAGCGAAATAACATTTTAACTAAACCAGTTATAAAACAACCAGTAAAGAGCACTAAGTAAATATTAGTGCTTTACAATGGTTGCTTTTCCTCAATTTTATTTTTAAAACTACAGTTTTAAGATGACTTATTTATTTTTCTCTGACTTATTTTCTTTGTCTTTTTCTACAGTGTTACTTTTGTCATCTTTACTATCCTTAGTAGGCTCACTTGCCGTTGGAGTTGGGGTTTCTTTAGTCACCTCTTTACTATCTGCAGGCTTATTATCAGTAGCTTTACTATCTTTATTTTCTGTAGTAGTTGACAAACTAGTAGGTCGCAAGGATCCAAAAGTATCAGGATTTTGCAAAATACGTTGAGCTAAGAAATTTTCTGTTCTAATTTGGTTCATTGCAGTTGTTTGCAAAGCGTTACTAAGAACAGTTTTACGCTGTTGTAAAAGCAGTTGAGAAATTTGTGCTTTAACTTGAGGGCTTTCTAGGGTTAATTTTTCCTCTTGAGTGCGTTTTGCAGTAAGTTTAAAAATATACCAAGTACCTTTTGACCCTTGTACAGGTGGGGTAATATCCCCTTCACGCATTTGGTAAAATGCTTGAACTAATTGTGGAGGAAAACCAGCTTGTTGTAATTCTTGCTCACTTAAAAAACCTAAATCTCCCCCTTTTAACGCTGATGGATCTTCAGATTGAGAACGTGCTACAGTAGCAAAATCACCACCTGTTTTAAGCTGATTAAAGATAGTTTCTATTTTTTGTTTGGCTTGATCTTCACCAATAGCATCATTTTTAGCTTTATTATCAGCAGCATCTACTGTAACTCGGCTTAAACTAAGCCCTTTACCAACAGTAAATTGTGAAGGGTTACGTTCATAATAATCAGCTATTTCACGATCTGTTGGGGGTTTAACTTGTCCTACTTTATCTACTAACTTTCCAATTGCCATTCTACGACGTTCATCTTCACGAAATTCTTCTTCTGTGATTCCAGCGGCTTTTAATTCTTTTTGAAAATCATCAGCAGAAAGCCCTTTTTGTTGAATCCCATTTTGAATTTGTGCCCGAACATCTTCATCACTAATTTGAATGTTTTCTTGTTTAGCACGTTGGTAAAGAACTTCATCAGTAATTAGTGAATCTAGAACTTGTAGGCGTGCTGAAGCTAATTCTACAGGGTTAAGATCAGTGATTTTTTTCCCTGATTGATTTTGTTGTAATCCTTGTTCAATCATCCTATCTACTTTAGAAAGAGGGATTTCTTGGCTCCCTACTTTAGCAGCAACTTCGCCCCCGCTAGTAGAACCTGATGAACCTGCTTTGCTACCTTGTTCACAACCGATAGTTGTTAATGAAAGTAATAAAACCAAAGAAAATAAAAGTAGTTTGAGTCT
>Ga0075163_10008200_pt1 | contig 13791 bp, 12 predicted proteins | sample JI1023141ADNA_FD_71478 | JGI IMG/M metagenome (GOLD analysis project Ga0075163, IMG submission 71478) | Wastewater effluent complex algal communities from Wisconsin, to seasonally profile nutrient transformation and Carbon sequestration -... | ecosystem: Engineered > WWTP > Effluent > Algae...
CTTTTTTAGGTACTTGCAAAGATTTTATATCATTGAATATCTTGAACTGATCTTTTATTATGAGTTATTCGTTATTAAATAATTTATAAAAGATAAGGGGTTAGTCCTTTCAATCATCATGGTAGAAACTTCTGACCTTTCTCGTATCAGCAACCGATTGGTGGTCCAGCTTCTGCAACAATTGCAAATTGACCTAAAAATTTACTATCACCCTCCACTACCAACCGTTGCGGCGGCTAAAGAACATCGTGGCATGATTGATGGCTTACATCTCAAGAATCTGTTTTTACGGGACAATAAAGAAAAAATGTGGTTGGTGGTAGCTCCCGAGGATCAGAAAATTGATTTAAAAGAGCTTGAAAAAAAATTGGGTTGTGGCCGCCTATCTTTCGGCAGTGTGGAGCGTTTGCAGAAATATTTAGCTGTTATGCCCGGTTCTGTAAGCCCGCTGGCAGTTATTAACGATCCCGAATGTCACGTACAAGCCATTTTTGATGGGCAGTTATTGGATCATCCTTTGGTCACCTGTCATCCCCTACAGAATGACATTACCTTATCACTACCGATTGAAGGGTTATTAAAATTTATGGAAGCTGCCCATCACCCGCCTCAGTTTCTTAAATAAAATAAAAAAAATGACATTGCCCCTTTTTGAACGACCCTTCGCAATCTATTTTTATATCATCTGCAAAAATACTTTATTTTAATACTTCATAAGAGATAAATCATGGAACAACTGATCGGCTTAAAGAAAAATACCCCTGCTCAACAACCCGCTTCAGGACAGGTTTTAATTAAAGATAGCGACACCAAAAATTTTTTGGCAGATGTTATAGAACCTTCGCAGCAAACACCGATTATTGTGGATTTCTGGGCAAGTTGGTGTGGACCTTGCAAACAATTAGGGCCGATTTTAGAAAAAGTTGTCCGCGAAGCTAAGGGGCTGGTCCGATTGGTTAAAATTGACGTTGACCGCAATCAGGATTTAGCAGCCCAGTTGCAAATTCAGTCTATTCCGATGGTATATGCTTTTTATAAAGGTCAACCTGTTGATGGCTTTATGGGAAATGTGCAAGAAAGCCAAGTGCGGACTTTTATCGAAAATTTAAAAAAATTAGCTGGCGCCAATAAACCGGCAATTGCACCCACGGTTGAGGCCTCGTTAACGGAGGCACATCATTTGTTGCAACAACAACATTTTGGCACCGCAGCAGCCATTTATAGCAAAATTTTACAACAACAACCGCATCATTTAACGGCAGCCAACGGGTTGGTCAAAAGTTATTTAGGATTACAAAAACTGGCTGATGCTCAAAAAGTATTGGATCAATTGCCACCGGAAAAATCTTCTGATCCTTTGGTTAAAAATGCAAAAACAGCGATTGAATTTACAGAATCCTTCAAAAATATTGGTCGCACTAAAGATTTAGAGGCCAGATTGTCTGGAACCCCTAAAGACCTGCAATATCAGTTTGATTTAGCTATGGCTTACTTCCGTGATCAAAATCCGGGGGCAGCCATTGAACAGCTTTTAGGGCTTATTCGGCAGAACCGTACCTGGAACAATGGTCAAGCGCATCAGCAATTGCTGAAGGCTTTTGACGTTTTGGGTGCCTCACATCCCTCTACCTTAGATGGAAGGCGGAAATTATCGTCTTTATTATTCTCATAAATCCCTGCAGGCAATATTTTTGATCCATTTTTTGACGAATGCCCCCTCATTTTACCGGTTTTTCCTTTGGCTAGGGTAGAGTAAGCCATGCCTGCACATTTTCTGCCGGCCAGGATTATCCGAGAGCAATCCTTGCATAAACTCTACCACCACCAACCATTCCAAATCAAAGAACGCCGTGCCCAAGCCCCTACCCACCTGTTTGGGGTAGCCCCCAGCTTAGCAATTTCAATGCTAAAAGTAACACCCCTTTTGTGATCTTACCTTTAACAGCCCCCTGCTGCGTTGAAGCTTACTAAGCATATGAGATGAAATATCCTAAAATTTCAAGGATGCCCCATCAATAACCCCATGGCTTGTTTCATCAAGATTTTTTTCAAAGAAGGCATCCGGTCGACCATACCCATCCCCGCATCTCGGACATGGCGCAACAGTACTGACCTATTGGAAAACAACCGATCCAAAAAATCGGTGGTAGCAATTAACAACAAATTATCAGGACGGCGACTTTTTTCATATTCTTGCAACAAAGCTGTTTGCCCGTAATCCAAGCCTAAATTTTGGATTTCCTGTAATATTTGGCTAAGCGCCCAACAATCACGGATACCTAAATTGAACCCTTGTCCGGCAATCGGGTGAATAACGTGCGCAGCATCCCCAATCAACACAATCCGTTGATTGATATAACGAGTAGCATGCAGCCCCGATAACGGATAAATTTTTTTCTTCCCCTCTATTTCGATTTTCCCCAAGGTTGCCGAAAAATGCTGCTGCAGCAATGTGGCAAGAATTTGGTTATCCTGCTTGTAAAGATAGCTTGCAGCATCTGGTTTATCCGTCCAAACAATGGCGGAGCGATACCCCTCTTGTGAACACATCGGCAATACCGCCAGTGGCCCACCAGGCATAAAATGTTCCAAAGCCACAGAGCGGTGAGGTAATTCATGACGGATATTAAACACGACGCTACTTTGTTGGTAAGCCCACCTGATAACAGGGATGTTGGCCATATTTCGAATCTTTGAATGCCGCCCATCGGCAGCAATTAATAAATTTCCTTGGATATTTGTCTGATCCGAAAGGAAAACTTTCACCTGTCTCTGCCCTTGATCCTGCTCAACTTTTGTTACTTTGACACCACCATAATATTTGATTGAAGGCGCATTGATCATTTTTTCAAATAAAGCGTGATGTAAAATCTTATTTTCCACCATATATCCCAGCGGTTGCTTGGGAGACAGAGCATCGGCCGGCAAATCATTTGCCTTAAAATGCAGAAAAAGGCTGGATTTGCGGGCAGGGTTTCTAGCCTGGTCAGACACCCGGATTTCCCATATTGGTTGCGCCTTCCTCACCACCTCATCCCATACACCAAATTGTTTTAAGACAACTGCCGAACCAGCGGTTACCGCGGAACAGCGGTTATCAACCGAAAAATCCCGCTGCATGGGGGGATCCCGATGTTCATCTATAATAGAAACGGGGATTTGATGTCTTGCCAATCCGATTGCCAAAGACAGGCCTACCATGCCCGCCCCTGCAATAATAACCTGATCTGTCAAATCATTGTCCTTATAAAAATACCATGTCAAAGTAGTTTCTGCATTCTACCACTTCGGCTTCGTGAACATCAATAAATTTGATTGCTTACCTGCTGCTGGCTTTTAAATCGCCTTGATCATAGATATTGCTTGAGAAACATCGGCGTTTGGAAAACCGGATTAAAGGGTAAATATATTGTATCCAAGAGAGTTATTTGCTATAAATATGAAGATTTTTTTAGCAAAACCATGAAAGCAAATGAACCCCTATAACGACCCCCAACGCAATCCTTTCTTATCTCCCGCCATGAAATTTTTCATCCGGAAAAGAGCTATCGAGGCTGGTGGCGTAGCCATATGGCTACTAGCATTAATTTTGATGTTGAGCGTTGTTTATTTTGATCACAATGATGCTTCCTTCAACAAGATAACGAATCAGGCTTCGGTCAATATTTTGGGGTATTGGGGGGGATATATTGGCGATTTATTTTTGCAATATATCGGCCTTGCAAGCAGCGCAGTGATCATGATCATGATGATTTGGGGGTGGCAAATTATTTCAGCAACCCGCTTAAGGAATTTTGGGATTAAGCTAGTGCTAGCCTTTTTCTTTGTTCTGGTCACCTGCTTATTTTTTTCAAACCTGCACCCTGCCAAAAATTGGCCTGATATGCTTGGCTGCGGCTTAGGAGGTTGTATCGGTTGGTGGATGAATACCCAATTGCAGCCTGCAGGGATGGATCATTCTTTCCTGATGATGGCAATATACCTCGCGATCTTGGCTACTTTATTTATTTATATTGCGGATATACCCTGGGCTACCTACAGGAATTTTATTCAATTTTTAGCCCGTTTGTTTAAAGTCGCTCTGAAAAAATTATGGGCGTTTGTCGCTTGGACATATCGGAAAATAGCGGCTATTTCTAGCCCCCAAACAGCTGATAAGAAAGTTGCGGTGAATGCCCCAAGCATAAATGTTGGGGTAGATAGTCGGATGCAAAAACCAACAGCTATTCTAAGGAAACCGCTTACCGCAACGCCCATTTTACTAAATCCGGCAACCCGAGCATTGCCAACAGATCAACCGGCACTGCCTGTTAGACCTGAAATTTCGGCGGTAGAAAAGTCTTTGGCCGAAGCAAGCAGTCCTAAAAAACCAGTTAGAAAACGGTTATTTGATAAAAAACCTTCGCCCGAAAAATTGGTGGCTGAGCCTATGCGGTCGTCTTTCGAGCTTCCCCCTGTGGAATTAATGGCGCCACCCGCATCCAATGACAAAATCCAAAAATTGAATGTGGAAGGTCTGGAAAAAAACGCCCGTTTACTCGAATCGATTTTAAACGATTTCGGTATCCAGGGGGATGTCGTGAATGTTCGCCCTGGCCCCGTTGTTACGCTTTATGAACTTGAACCTGCACCGGGGACTAAGACTAGTCGGGTCATTGGCCTTGCTGATGATATTGCAAGATCGATGAGTGCTGTCTCCGTGCGCATCGCCGTTGTTCCCGGCCGCAGTGTCATTGGCATTGAAATGCCTAACCCAAAACGGGAAATGGTCAGTTTCCGCGAACTGCTTTCGGATGAAAGTTACAAAAAAAATACAGCCAGCTTGGCTTTAGCGTTAGGTAAAGACATTGGTGGTGGCCCTATTGTGGTGGATTTGGCTAAAATGCCGCATTTGTTGATTGCCGGAACCACAGGGTCAGGCAAATCGGTTGCCATCAATACGATGATCTTATCGCTTTTATATCGGCTATCGCCGGATCAGTGTAAATTCATTATGATTGACCCTAAAATGCTGGAATTATCTGTTTATGATGGTATCCCTCATCTGTTATCACCGGTGGTAACCGACCCTAAGAAGGCTATCGTTGCCTTAAAATGGACGGTACGCGAAATGGAAACAAGATACCGAGCCATGTCAAAATTGAGTGTGCGTAATATCGCTGGTTATAATGAGCGGATTGCCACAGCCAAGAAAACCGGCGAGATCCTAATGCACCGGGTTCAAACAGGATTTGACCCTGCTACAGGTAAACCCATCTTCGAAGAAGAACCTTTTGTCCTTGCTCCTTTGCCTTTTATTGTGGTGGTGGTGGATGAGATGGCGGATTTGATGCTAGTGGCCGGGAAAGATATTGAAGCAACCATTCAGCGCCTAGCCCAAATGGCCAGGGCTGCCGGTATTCACATTATTATGGCTACTCAGCGACCCTCCGTTGATGTTATCACCGGCACTATTAAGGCCAATTTTCCAACCCGGATCAGTTTCCACGTTACGTCAAGGATCGATAGCCGCACTATTCTTAGTGAACAAGGCGCTGAACAATTATTAGGTCAGGGCGATATGCTGTATATGGGCCAGGGCGGCAAAATAATCCGTGTCCATGGGCCATTTGTTTCTGATCAAGAAGTTGAAAAAATCGTGCGGTTTCTCAAAGACCAAGGCCAGCCAAATTATATTGAAGAAATCACGGAAGACGAGAATGAAGCCGGAAATACCGACGATGCTTCGGAAACAGATAATGGGGGAGACGATTTATATGACCAGGCCGTCTCCATTGTATCGCGGGAAAAGAAAGCTTCCACCAGTTTTATCCAACGCCATTTGCAAATCGGTTACAATAGGGCCGCAAGGATTATGGAGAAAATGGAAAAAGAAGGTGTGGTAAGCGCGGCAAACCATGTGGGCAAACGCGAGGTTTTAGGACGTCATCATCAAGAGGAAATGCCATGAGAAGATTATCCGTTTCTTTTATTTTACAGCGATTTGTTTTTATCAATTTATTGTTGGCAAGCCTTTTCAGCAGCCGGTTTTCCTTAGCTGCCCCCCCCGCAATCTCTTTGACGGAGCAAGATATAAAAGATTTGAACAAAGTCGAGGAGTATTTTAATAATATCCAAACCTTGCAAGCGAATTTTAGCCAATATACCAAGTCAGGGATGTCTGCAGGTACAATTTACATACGTAGGCCCAACCAAATGCGGGTAGAATATAACCCGCCCGTCCCCGTGCTGATTGTCGCCAGCGGCCGGTTGGTCAGCTATTATGACAAAGAGTTAAACCAATTAACAGAAGCGCCTTTATCCTCAACCCCATTGGGGTTAATTTTAGCACAGCCCTTTAGTTTGCAAAAAGGCACAACCATTACGAAAATAGCGCATTCCCCCCAGGAATTGCAGGTGATCTTATATCAATCCGATCAACCAGATGCGGGCTTACTCGAATTGGTTTTTACCACTACCCCTTTCCAGATAAAATACTGGCGGGTGATCGATTCGGCAAATCGCGGTACCCAAGTGGTGATTAGCAATATCAAGTTGAACAATCCCTTAAGCAACAATCTGTTTACTCGTCCCTCTAAAACAGAAAATGATACCAGGTAACCGCTTTAAGGGAATCACTATCAAAAAGCACGCTCTTTTGCTTGGATGCCCCAACATAGCAGAAGAAGATTTGACGAACGTTTTATTTTCCCATAAAATCCTTCTGTGACATTGTTTTAACTTCAAATATTTTGGTCAATCATGGCAAAATTGTCTGTATCTGCACCTGTTATCGGAATTCCAGCTTGCATCAAGGAAATTGAACTAACCCCTTTTCATGCCGTTAACCAAAAATACATTATGGCGGTTATTCAAGGACTGGATGCTACTCCTGTGGTCATTCCGGCCATGGGCGATGTTTTGAATTTTGATGGATTGTTAGCCAAAGTTGATGGGTTGCTTTTCCCCGGCAGTATTTCCAATATCCAACCACACCATTATAAAGGGAATGCAGACAGGCCAGACAGCCCACAAGATCCCGCCCGTGATGCCACAACCCTTCCCTTGCTACGGGCAGCCATTAACCAAGCAAAGCCTTTCTTATGTATTTGCCGGGGCATGCAAGAACTGAACGTTTCGTTGGGGGGTAGTTTATATCAACAAATTCACCAGGTCAGCGGTAAAATGGACCACCGGGAGGTAGGCACGACTACCAAAGAAAAATATATGCCGCGCCATCCCATCCATATTCAAGACCATAGTATACTGTCCAAAATTTATGGCCAACCTACAGCGAAAGTAAATTCGCTGCATTGGCAGGGAATTAACCAGCTGGCCACATCCTTGCAAATTGAGGCCACCGCCCCAGATGGCATTATTGAAGCAGTATCGGTTAAAAATGCCGCAACCTTCATGATGGGGGTACAATGGCATCCCGAATATGATCTGGACGACCCTTTATCAAAAGCTATTTTCCAAGCTTTTAAAAAAGCGATCAGGCCAACAGACTCCAAAATGACCAAGCCGAAGGCCGCTTAAAACCCTTGACTTGGTCAGGTGTGTGAGAAACCGATTTCCACCATTTCAGAAAGTCTTTTGGTCTTGCGAATTACCACATGGAATGTCAACTCTGTTCGTTTGCGCCTGCCCTTGTTGGTTGCCTATATCCAGCAATCCCAGCCTGATGTCATCTGCCTTCAAGAAACCAAGGTGGTTGACCAGGCTTTTCCCCAAGAATTTTTCTGGCAGTACGGCTATCACCACCAATTGGTTTCCGGTATGAAAAGCTATAATGGCATGGCCGTCTTATCAAAAATTCCCTTCCATCCTTATCTTAAAAGATCGTGGTGCGATTTAGAAGATTGCCGGCATATTTCGGTAAAGCTTGAAAATAATAGGATTATTCATAATTTTTATGTCCCCGCAGGCGGCGATATTCCCGATTCCGCGGTCAATAAAAAATTTGCCCATAAATTGCAGTTCGTCCAGGAAATGGCTGCTTTTCTTAAAACCACTCACCTGCCCAGTGACCCAGTGATTATTTTGGGAGATTTTAATATTGCCCCCTTGCCCCAAGATGTATGGTCCCATCAACAGCTGCTGGGGGTCGTCAGCCATACTCCGATAGAGACAAATCATTTGGAGAAAGTCCGGGAGTCCCTTGCTTGGGTTGATGCCGTTCGCCAGTTTTTTCCTGCTGACCAGAAATTATATAGTTGGTGGAGTTACCGGGCAGCTGATTGGCAAAAAAGCAACCGCGGGCGCCGGTTGGATCATATTTGGGTGACCCCGTCTCTAAAGACTTATCTCCACCATGCTGAAATTATCACCCATGCCCGGGGGTGGCCCACTCCTTCTGATCATGTGCCCGTCCATATTGATTTGGGGAATTAGGACTTGTCATTTATGACGCATCATAGATAAGTTTATATTTCCGAGACGTTCTATCCATCGTCACATGCAGAGGAAATCCCCCTTGCAGTTTTTGCCGCAGCCTGTAAATGTGGCTCTCCACTGTTCGGGTTTCGATATCATTGGCATAACCCCAAATTTCTTTTAGTAAATCCTTGCGGTTCAACCCTTCCGGCCGATGATGCAATGCTTTTAAAATGGCTATTTCTTTTTCTGTTAAATAGACCTTTTTATTGTTCTTTTTACAAAATACATATTGCTGCAAAGGATCAAAAAGATAGAGATCTGTCTCAATTAGTTTCCACTCATTGTTTTGCAACAACAACTGTAAATGCTCAACCAACTGCTGCAAGCGCAATGGTTTCTGGAGCCATTTGATCCCGCCTTGACGATATTCAGCCTCCCTACCAGTGGCCGCACTGAGGGTAAGGAGTGGGTGATCCGGGCTGGCATGTCTAAAATTTGCCAAAAAATCATCCATAACCCGTTGATCGAAGCCATCAAGATCCAAAACAATGACAGGCTTATGAGGACGTGGTGGGTATATATCAGATAGCTCTTGGGTGTAATCAACAGCAATTCCTAATTTATTACCTAAATCAGTTTTTAATAATTGGATCAAAAAAACGTCATGGCTTACCACAATGATTTGAGCGGGGATAGCTTTGTTATTTCTTAAATGGCCCAAATTTTCTTCCTTTTGCTCCCTGCAGCTAATTTTTCTTAACCATTCTTATCGTAATATGTCATATATTATAAAAGTGATTATGAAACAGTGCCAACATTTTCTTTTAAACGATAAGAACCCATGACTGCGAAAGAACCACAGCCCTACATCTCAGCCTCTGCCCTAACCTACCGTTGCATCAGCGAAATAAAGCGCGGCAATCCTGTTATTTTGCAGCATCCAGCGGCCGCTTGCTTTTTTATAGCTTTAGACAGCTTGTCGGCTGCCGGATGGCGCCAATTATCCGCCCAATTTTCCGCAGATTGGCGTTTAGTCATTAGCCAGAACCGGTTATCCAGCCTGGAACAACAGCCGCTTCCTCCTCCTGCGTCTAACCAGGCAGTCGTCCGATCCTTACCAACCTGTTCTTATCAACAGCTCCGTGAATTATTATCGCTGGATGCTTTACCAACAACAGCTTACATTTCATCTAACACTCTTACTGTTGACATAGCCGAGAAAACCGCCCTTGCTTTGTTAAGACAAGCCGGTTTAATGCCCGTGGGAATTAGCCAATTTTTGCTGGCTGAATCGATTCCTTCTTATACAGGAAAGCATCATATTCTTTCCTTCAGTCTGGATCAATTGCAACCCATAGGCTCAGCCAACAAAGAAGTGGATTTTGTAGTGGAAACCCTACTGCCCCTGACTGCTGCCGAAGAAAGCCGCATTATTTTATTTCGGGAAAAAGGTGCTGAAACAGAACATATGGCCGTCATTATCGGCAATCCTGATTTCACCCAACCCACGCTTACCCGGATTCATTCATCCTGTTTAACGGGGGATGTGCTGGGCAGTTTACGCTGTGATTGCGGGTCACAACTGCAACAATCAATTGAATATATGGCAAAGCACGGGGGCGGGGTTTTAATTTATTTATTACAAGAAGGCCGAAATATCGGTTTGGCCAACAAGCTTCGTTCCTATCATCTGCAAAACCAAGGCTTAGATACGTTGGCAGCCAATTGGCATTTAGGGTTTTCGGCAGATGAACGCTCTTTTGAGCTGGCCACCATTTTGCTGAAACATTTGGGGATTTCGTCTATCCAACTGCTATCTAACAACCCCTTGAAATCACAGGCCCTGCAAGCAGGCGGGATAAAAATTGACCGGATGGTGCCGATGCTGGGACGCCGCAATGCTTTTAATCAGGATTATTTAAAAACAAAAAAACAAAAAATGGGACATCATTTGTCATAGAAGCTGACACCTGACCCTTTTTTTTAAGCACTGTAGCCATAAAAACGGTTGGAGGATTTTATTGCTTAGCATCGATTTTGGTGGTTTTTCATCCCTAGTTATTTGGGAGACGGGGGCCAAAAATTTTTGTCCCCAACCTTAATTGAGTGGAACCTAAGCGAATCGCGATTGGGTAATCCTGGCTCATCCCCATGCTTAGTTCTTTTAAGCCGCAGCGCTGGGCTAAACCATATAACAGGCTGAAATGCGGGGCAGGATGTTGATCTGCGGGCGGGATGGCCATTAATCCTTTAACTTTTAATCCCAAATTTTGGCAGAAACTAACCAATTCTTGGGTTTTTTGTGGCGCAATCCCGCTTTTTTGGTCTTCATTTCCTGTATTTACTTGCACAAAATATTCTTTTTGCAGGGATTGTTTCTGTTGTTCTTTGGCTAGCATTTCTGCCAATTTTGGTCGGTCTACACTTTCAATCACATCAAACAGGGATAAAGCAGCAGCAACCTTATTGGTTTGTAAAGGGCCAATGAGGTGTAGCCGCAATTTAGGATAGGATAAACGCAAAATGGGCCATTTCTCCAACGCTTCCTGCACATAATTTTCCCCAAACAATTGATGGCCTGCTTCCAATAAGCTCTTTATGAGCTCCGCTGGCTGTTGTTTGCCAACCACCAATATTTCGCACGAATCACTCGATCGACTTGCTTGCATCAGCAAAGAATGAATTTCTTGTTGGGTTTTTTGGTATGTATCAATCAAGCTATTGTGCATGGCCTGCTTCATCATTCAAAATGTTTGGATAAAAACCTACCTGAGGCCCTTTACCAATAAAAAAGAGGGGACAAACTATGCCCCCTCTTTTCATCCTAACGATATCAAAACTAGAAGCCGATCGTCATACCAAATTGGAAGGTATACGACTTATAGTTATCATTTCCAGCAATCTTTGCCTTATAAACATCATGGGTAACCGCGCCATCTAAAGTCACGCCAGTTCCTAAAGCATAAGAGGTGGTGATCATATAAACATCATGGGTATCTTTTTTGGAGACATTGTCCAAGTCATACCAAGCGCGCAGCCAGGTAAAGCCGAACTTGAACGCGTCCATTTGCCATGTGCCTGTTAAACCAAAGGTTTTGCTGTCCAAAGTATGAGCGCTACCCAAGTTAAATCCTTGTTGATAGCCCATGCCCAAGCTTAAATTGCCGAAGGTAACCGCACCACCAAACTGGTAGTAGCTGGCTTTCCCGCTGCCTTTATTGGTTTCAGGGTCAAATGCTTTTTCCCAACCGGCATAGGCGCTAACGCCAAAGCTGCCAATGGTCACATCATAGGTAGCCCCTAATGACCATTCCCTGGAATCACCACTATTGCCACCATTCAGACCGCCTGCTGACCCATCCGGGAAGTTACTGGCATCATCTTCGGTATCATCAATCATGTAAGATGTGGCCACGCGGAACCCGCCGAAAGATGGCGAGAAATAGGCAATCTTGGTTCCTTTATCGTTAATAGTATTGCAAACGTCTGTTGAGTCACTATTAACTAATTGCAGACCGTCTCTACCCAAATTGCTGAAATTCATGGCGCCAGCAACCGGGAAAGCATCGGAAGCTGTGCTTAAACCACCGCACAATAACCCAGCAGCGCTGCCAAAGTTACCAATACGCACTTCACCCAAGCCACTCTTTAAGTAAGCATAGGTGGCATCGATTTGATCGCCCTTTGTTTGACCTTCCAACTCGAATTTAACGCCAGCTGTGACCCCGATATCCATCGTGAATTGACCGCTAAAATGAACTTCGGTATTTTGCTTTAAATTGGCGTTGCGACGGCCATCACCTTCGCTATATTTACTATCAGCGGTAAAACCGAGGGCTGCGTGATAAAAGCCAGAAATACCCAATTTTAACGGCTCGCCTGCATTAGCAGCCGAGAAAGAAGCAACACTCATCAGTAATGTGCTACCCAAAAGAATTTTTTTCATCATCTTTGGTTTCCCAAGTTAAAAGTTAATTGATTTTAAAAATTTTACCTGAAAAAGTTTTCCCTGGAAGAAAAACAGTGTCCCTGCAAAATTTTTAACAAAACCATAAAAATATATAAATTCTAAAGCCCAGGATGCCGCCTTATTTGTTATATTCCCAAATGCTGATACCAAGCATTTTAGAATAAAACGTTAGATATTTCGCACAAACCCCTGAACAATAAGAAAAGATTATATCTTTCATGTTTCACGATTTGCTATCCTATCCAGCTAATTGGCATGGTCAAGCGTATTCTATGCCGAATCCCACCATATTATAAGATTTTTTCACTGCTGTTGCAGTTGTGCAACATTAGGCGGCTTAATACATAACAATGTATTGATCATCATGGGGAGAAAAGCTGCCTGTTTTTTAATAATTAGCCCGCTAAGCAACAGATGATTATTGCATGGCACCTTGGCCAATGTTGGTGGCCTTAACGTTTTTTTCTGCCCATACCACCATGCTCTTGATGATGTGCCCGAAACCTTATGACACTTATATTAACGCCTAAATCATACCGGAATGCTGCCCCTATTAGCCGGTTTATTTTGTAAAGGGGTTGATATGTTTCGTAAAAAATACTACCACTTCCTATATAATTGTGTATTGTTGAGCCTATAATATGATTTTTTCAGGAGTATCCGATGTTGACCACCCCTTCTGTCCCGGAAAAGCTTTGCTTAAACACCTCTTTTTCATACCGTGTCTGCACGAAACTTTTCCTGGTTTCTTTCGCCGGTTTTATCCTGGCCAATTGTTCTGCTGGAGATCCAAATGATCCGGGGATCCAAGGGGCGACGGGGGCGGAGCAACGGCGCATTCGCAACAGCGGCAATCAAACGGTTTGGGGCGATGGCGGCCTGACCTTGTTTGGCAAAAACAATAAGGGGCCTGTCGTGGTTGAAGGGGTTGGCGTCAACAGCTTCCTGTGGCGCGCCTCCCTGGATGCTATTTCCTTTATGCCGCTGGTTTCTGCTGATCCTTTTGGCGGTGTCATCATTACCGATTGGTATAGCAGTCCGGAACTCCCAAATGAGCGGTTTAAGGTGAATGTACGGATTTTAACCCGTGATCTGCGGGCAGATGGGATTAGCGTTTCCTTATTCCGCCAAACCCGGACAAATGCTAATGCCGCATGGGCAGATGCCGTTACCAGCAAAAAGGCTATCCGCGATTTAGAAGATGCGGTTTTGGCACGCGCCCGTGAATTACGAATCGGCGCCCGTTAATTCCGTTGCCTAAAAAAGGTCAAGGTTTTGATTAATCCCACCATTATATCCAAGGCATGTCTTGGATATAATGGTAGTGGCAAGGATATAGGCAGCCTGGTATGAAAGGGTTAGGTAAATTGGCCTTTTGGACCAGAGCGGTTCATAGTTATAGAATGGTTTTATTTCAGAGCGATGGGGCAAATGTCTCGATATAATTTCAAGGAAGTTGAACA
>Ga0075163_10008201_pt1 | contig 13789 bp, 14 predicted proteins | sample JI1023141ADNA_FD_71478 | JGI IMG/M metagenome (GOLD analysis project Ga0075163, IMG submission 71478) | Wastewater effluent complex algal communities from Wisconsin, to seasonally profile nutrient transformation and Carbon sequestration -... | ecosystem: Engineered > WWTP > Effluent > Algae...
GAACGCCTGGTCAGCATTAATCGTGTTGCCAAGGTCGTGAAAGGTGGTCGTCGCTTCGGTTTCGCCGCCCTGATGGTTGTCGGTGATGGCCGCGGTCGCGTCGGTTTCGGTACGGCGAAAGCCCGTGAAGTGCCGGATGCCGTGAAGAAAGCAACCGAGCAGGCAAAACGCAACATGGTACGTGTACCGCTGCGCGAAGCCCGCACAATCCACCACGATGTCGTCGCGACAGACGGTGCTGGCAAGGTTTACCTGCGCTCCGCTCCGTCGGGTACGGGTATCATCGCCGGTGGCCCGATGCGTGCGATTTTCGAAGCAGTCGGTATTCAGGATATCGTCGCGAAAGTGGCGGGTTCCAACAACCCGCACGCAATCGTGAACGCAACGATGGCCGCGCTGAAGAAAATGCAAAGCCCCCGTCAGGTGGCGGCCCGTCGCGGCAAGAAAGTCAGCGATGTGATTGCCAACCGCGAAGCCGCACGTTCGGCAGCGGAAGTGGCAGCAACGGCAGCTGAAGCGGAATAATTTTAACGTTAAAAGGTTGATTTGAGGTCGATCATGACTGAAGAAGCGAAGAAAAAAGCCCCTGCGAAGGAAACGGCAAAGAAAGCAGCAGCCCCCAAAGCTGCGCCGAAGGCCGCTGCAAAAAAGGCTGATAAAGCACCGAAATCCGGTAAGACAATCACCGTAGAACAAATCGGCAGCCCGATCGCCCGTGAAGCATCGCAGCGCGCGACGCTGATCGGTCTTGGCCTGAACAAGATGCGCCGCAAGCGTACGCTGGAAGATACACCGGCTGTTCGCGGCATGATCAACAAAGTGCAACATCTGGTCCGTGTCGTAGACGCGGCCTAAGCAAGATAAAGAGTGAAAGGCACACAGCCATGAAACTGAATGAACTCAAACCGCAAAAAGGCTCGACCTTCAACCGTATGCGCGTAGGCCGCGGTCTTGGTTCCGGTAAGGGCAAGACAGCCGGTTCCGGTACGAAGGGGCAGAAATCCCGCTCCGGTGTTGCGATTGCCGGTTTTGAAGGCGGTCAAATGCCGCTGTACCGTCGTCTGCCGAAGCGCGGCTTCAAGAACATTTTCGCGCTCGATCTGGACGAAATCACACTGGGCCGTCTGCAGGCCGCGATCGACTCCAAGAAAGTCGATGCGAAGAAGCCTCTGGATCACAAATCTCTGGTTGCAGCAGGCGTTCTGCGTTCCTCGACCGAAGGTTTCCGCATTATCGGCGGTGGCGAACTGAAAGCCAAAGTCGAAGTCACCCTGCATGGCGCAACCAAGACAGCGCAAGAAGCGATTGAAAAAGCGGGCGGCAAGCTGACCTTCGTTGAAGTGAAAAAATTCGTACGTCCGGGCAAAGAAGGCAAGAACAAAGGCAAGGGCAAAAAAGGTCGCAACAAGAAAGCGGCTGCGACGACGGAAGAATAATTCTCCGATCGATTACGGATTGACGAAACGGCGCTGTGATCAGCGCCGTTTTTTATCGTATCCGGCATGCCGCCCGCGCGTGTTTTTAGCTGTTAGATTCATAGATAATCTTGTGTGCAGGGCTTGTTTCCCCACAGTGTTTTCTTTATGTATTTAAGCTGCATATCACTTCACGTCTTAGAGGATTTTTCAAGATGGCATCAGCCGTTGAGCAACTCGCCAAGAACGCTAACTGGGGCACACTCGCCCGCGCGACCGAACTCAAGCAACGCATTCTGTTCGTGCTGGGCGCGCTGATCGTTTACCGTCTGGGCACCTATGTGCCGATCCCCGGTATTGACGTGGCAGTCTGGAAAGACATTTTCAGTCAAAAGGGCGGCGGCATTCTCGACATGTTCAACATGTTTTCGGGCGGCGCGCTTCAGCGTATGACCATCTTCGCATTGAATATCATGCCGTACATTTCGGCCTCGATTATCATGCAGCTGGCAACGGCGATCTCCCCGCGTCTTGAGGCGATCAAGAAAGAGGGCGAGTCGGGTCGCACAAAAATCAACCAGTACACACGTTATCTGACAGTGCTGCTGGCCGCGGTTCAGGCTTATGGTCTGGCTGTCGGTCTGGAAAGCCTGCAAGGCTCGAGCGGTTCCGCCGTGATTGATCCGGGCATGTTCTTCCGCGTCTCGACGGTGATCACAATCGTCGGCGGCACCGTGTTCCTGATGTGGCTGGGCGAGCAGATCACAGCGCGCGGTGTCGGTAATGGCATTTCGCTGATCATCTTCGCCGGTATCGTCGCCGAACTGCCGCGCGCGATTGCCAGCACGCTGGAACTGGGCCGCCAGGGTCAGTTCAACCTGCTGGAACTGGCTCTGATCGCCACCATGGTTGTTGCGATCATTACCTTCATCGTGTTCATGGAGCGCGCACAGCGTCGCATTCTGGTCCAGTACCCGAAACGCCAGATGGGCAACGGCGCTCCGGTCGGCACGCAGAACCATATCCCGCTCAAGCTGAATACCTCGGGTGTTATTCCGCCGATCTTCGCTTCTTCGTTGCTGTTGCTGCCGATGACAGTCGTCGGCTTCAGCGGCATGGATGGCGGCGGCGGTGATATCATGGCGACGATCTCGCGTTATCTGGCCCATGGTACGCCGACCTATATGGCGCTTTATGGCCTGCTGATCGTGTTCTTCTCGTTCTTCTATACAGCCGTGGTCTTCAACCCGATCGAGAACGCCGAGATGCTGCGCCGTCACGGCGGCTTTATCCCGGGGATTCGCCCCGGCACGCCGACAGCCGATTACTTTGATTACGTGCTGACACGCACGACGACGATCGGCGCTTTGTACCTGACATTCATCTGTCTGTTCCCGGAAATGCTGATCGCTCAATACGGCCTGCCGTTCTATCTCGGCGGCACGTCCTTGCTGATCGTCGTATCGGTGACGATGGATACGGTCGCGCAAATTCATTCGCATATGGTCGCGCACCAGTATGAAGGTCTGATCAAGAAAGCCAAACTGAGAGGGTCGAAACGTCGATGATCAATCTGATTCTTCTGGGCCCCCCGGGGGCCGGCAAGGGCACGCAAGCCAAGCGTCTTGAGGAGAAATATGGCCTCAAGCAACTCTCGACCGGTGACATGCTGCGCGCTGAAATGGCAGCCGGTTCGCCGCTGGGCCTGAAAGTGAAGGCGATTGTCGATTCCGGCTCTCTGGTGACGGATGAGATCATGATCGAAATGATTGCAAACCGCATCGAACAGCCTGACTGCAAGAACGGCGTGATTTTTGATGGCTTCCCGCGCACCGTCGCGCAGGCCGAGGCGCTTGATAAAATGCTCGATGAAAAGGGCCGTCCGCTGTCTGCCGTGATTGAGCTGAAGGTTGATGAGGAAGCGCTGGTCAAGCGCCTGAACAACCGTATCGCCGAAACCAGAGCGCGTGGCGAAGCTGTGCGCGGCGATGACAACGAGGAAACACTGCGTAAACGTCTGCAGGTGTTCCGTGAACAAACGGCGCCGATCATTCCGTACTATGACAGTAGGGACATGCTGCAATCGGTTGACGGCATGGCCGCCATTGAAGTTGTAGAGGCCGAACTGGCGAAAATTCTGCAAAGCGCCAAGGCCGCATAGCCTTAGGTGTATTGTCGTATCCGATTTGAAAATCCCCGCCATAACGCCGGGGATTTTTTCTTTGGCTGTCATGGCCCCACCCATCGCTTTCTCGTTAACCCCTCGTTAAATATTCTGGCAAATAAATTGCAAGGCTTGCTTCATACAACAAGGGAGTAAGCCTCATGAGTGTCGCAATCAACGCCGTCAGCACCGGGAATATCATTGAGTTTCAATCCTCTCAGTTCTTAAGTGCGGCTGAGATTGACAATTTGCTGGTCAAACTGGCCCGGGGGCACCTTTCCACCATGCAGGAAGAATATGCCGATCTGAAGAAAATGATCTGCGGCGTCTGAAGAACCTCCGATGGCACAGGTCAGCGGCATAAGGCGCGCGGAAACGAAAAGAGACCGGAATAGTTCGTTCGTCGATTTCAGGCTTTGTTGTTTGATGACGCCGGATCGTTGTAAGCGCAACAATTGGCGCACCTGTTTCAGGAATTCAGCCTGCACACGTAAATAATGTTTGACCGTTCGGCGTTCGGCCATGACCGCGGCGGACCGGCGGCCATGTTTGAGCGCGTTCATGCGCGATATGGCTTTGCCGCGCGCGGTGCGCGGCCCGGTGGATTGACGCCATGGCTTGTGGATGTGAACAGGATGAGGGGCCGCCGCCGCGATGGTCACGGCGTGTCTTTCTGACCGGTTTGTTGCCGGTCGGACTGTTGCCGCCACTGGCGCAAGGCACGGGTGGTGGCCTGGCATTGCGCTTGTGCGCGCAGCGCCACATGGATGCGGTCTTCGCTGAACCTGCCGATTTCAGCATGTGCCAGGTATTGGTGAAATATCCGGTCGAGAGTCTGGGTCTGTTCCCGCAGCAGCTTTTCAATGGTGCTGCCGGGATCGGGGGATGTGTTGCCGGGCGGGGCGTCGTCGTTGTTCTGGTTCATGCAAGAATTATAGGACTATAATCCTGTTTTTGGCAAACCCACACATACGATGGCAGGTTATCGGCAGGTCAGGCAGGAGACATCCGTGACGCGGAAGGAAGGGGAATTTTATTGTCATAATTCACAGGTAAAAACAGCGATTATCCACAGGTATTTTGATTGACTCTCGTTAAGAAATTCATATAATCCGCGCATCTCCCTATAAGGAGCTTGCGTTTTACGCGCCCGTAAGTGAAGGGCGTGAGAAACGGCTTTTTGGTATACGATCTGGCGTTTTTTGAATGGGTCTTTTCGCCGTCCGCGTGAAGGACATCAAAAAATTTTACGGATCGGTTGGAAATCAAACGAAAATAAGGAGTAAAAACGTGGCCCGTATTGCTGGTGTTAACGTTCCTGACAATAAACGCGTGATCATCGCGTTGACCTATATCCATGGCATTGGCCGCACATCCGCGAAACGTATCGCCGATGATTGCGGTATCACACACGACCGTCGCATGAATACGGTGACGGAGGATGAGCTGAACGCCATCCGCCGTGAAATCGAATCCGGCAAGTACGTGATCGAGGGTGACCTGCGCCGTGAAATTTCTCTCAACATCAAGCGCCTGATGGACATGAAGTCCTATCGTGGTCTGCGTCACCGCCTGAACCTGCCGGTTCGCGGCCAGCGCACCAAGACCAACGCGCGCACCCGCAAGGGTCCGGCGAAACCGGTTGCTGGTAAGAAAATCGTCAAGAAATAATCTTTGAGAGATAAAGGAATTTTGAATCATGGCTAAAGAAGACGCCAAGGCCGTAAAAGGCAAAAAGAAAGTCCGTAAGAATATTTCTTCGGGCGTTGCGCACGTGAACTCGACGTTCAACAACACGATTATCACGATCACCGATGCGCAGGGCAACACAGTGTCCTGGGCTTCCGCCGGTATGATGGGCTTCAAGGGTTCGCGTAAATCGACACCGTATGCCGCCCAGCTGGCTGCTGAAGATGCTGGCCGCAAGGCACAGGATCACGGCATGCGCGAACTGGAAGTCACGGTAAAAGGTCCGGGTTCGGGTCGTGAGTCGGCACTGCGTTCGCTGCAGTCGATCGGTTTCACCATTCGTTCGATCAAGGACATTACGCCGGTTCCGCACAACGGTTGCAAACCGCGTAAACGCCGCCGCGTATAATTACCGCAGGGCGCCCCGGTGAAAGCCGGGGTCCCGCTTTTTTAGTTTTTGAGTTTTTAGTAACCAGAGGCCGGCTAAGAACCGGATGACGTTAGAAAAGGAAAGACGATTATGATCCAGAAGAATTGGCAAGAGCTGATCAAGCCGAGCAAAGTTGATGTAGGTCACAACAAGGATACCCGTTCCGGTAAAGTGGTTGTTGAGCCGCTGGAACGCGGATTTGGCCTGACACTGGGTAACTCCCTGCGCCGCATTCTTCTGTCTTCGCTGCAAGGCGCTGCGGTGACCGCGATCCAGATCGACGGCGTTCTGCACGAGTTCTCCAGCATCGAAGGCGTGCGCGAAGACGTGACGGATATCGTTCTGAACATCAAGGCGATTGCCGTGCGCATGCATGTCGAAGGTCCGAAGAAAATGCGTCTGCATGCTGAAGGTCCTTGTGAAGTGACCGCCGGCATGATCGAAGCCGGTGCCGACATCGAAATCATGAACCCGGATCTGGTGATCTGCACGCTCGACAAGGGCGCGAAGCTGAACATGGAAATGACTGTAAACACCGGCAAAGGATACCGCCCGGCATCGCAGAACCGTCCGGAGGAAGCGCCTGTGGGCCTGATCCCGGTCGATTCCGTATTCTCGCCGGTACGCAAAATCTCCTACGAAGTGGAAGATACGCGCGTGGGCCAGATCACGGACTACGACAAGCTGACACTGCATGTTGAAACCAATGGCGTGATCGCGCCGGAAGACGCTGTTGCTTATGCCGCGCGTATCCTGCAAGACCAGCTGCAAGTGTTCATCAACTTCGAAGAGCCGAAAACAGCGGAAGCCAAGGAAGAGCGCAGCGAACTGCCGTTCAACCGCAACCTGCTGCGCAAGGTCGACGAACTGGAGCTGTCTGTCCGTTCGGCAAACTGCCTCAAGAACGACAACATCGTTTACATCGGCGATCTGGTCCAGAAATCCGAAAGCGACATGCTGCGTACGCCGAACTTCGGTCGCAAGTCGCTGAACGAGATCAAGGAAGTTCTGGCAACCATGGGTCTGCATCTGGGTATGCAGATTGAAGGCTGGCCGCCGGAGAACATTGAAGACCTCGCCAAGAAAGTTGACGAGCCGTTCTAATCGCTTACCGGTGACAAGCCCTTCATGAAGGGCTTGTCGCTGAACAAAAGGGCATGGTGCCCATTTCCGTCTTCTATGATTGTCATGCTGACGGAATACAAAATGGTTCTTCTACGGAAGGCCGCTTTATGAAAGGAAGACCGCGATGAATCACGGTATTAAACAACGTAAACTCAACCGTACAACACCTCACCGTCAGGCGATGTTTGCAAACATGGCGGCTGCCCTGGTCAAGCATGAGCAGATCATCACCACGTTGCCGAAAGCAAAAGAGCTGAAGCCGATCGTGGAAAAACTGGTCACACTGGGCAAAAAAGCGAAAGCCGATCCGAAAACAGCCCTGGCAAACCGTCGCCGCGCGATCTCCATCATGCGTGATAAAGACCAAGTTGCAAAACTGTTCGATGTCATTGCTGAGCGTTACGCAAAACGCAACGGCGGTTATATCCGCGTCTTAAAAGCCGGTTTCCGTTACGGTGACGCAGCACCCATCGCTGTGATCGAATTCGTTGATCGCGATGTGTCTGCAAAAGGCAAAGACAGCGGCCCGACGCAATACGCTGACGAGGCTGAATACAAAGCCGCGCAAGAAGCTGCAAAGGCCGAAAAAGCCGAGAAAAAAGCCAAAACGAAAATCGAAAAAGGCGACAGCGCCAAGGCGAAAAAAGACGCCGGTGCCGCTGGCGGCAAAGCGACCGTTCGCAAGGCATCCCAGCGCGGTAAGTAATTGGGCGGTAAGTAATCGCTCCGGAAGTAATGATTTTGGGAAAGGCGGTCTTCGGGCCGCCTTTTTTATGGCTTGTAAGAGATGTGCAGGGTCTCTTGTTCTGTACCCGGGGCGCATGTTAGCCTTGGGCACCTGTTCCTGCCGGAGAATTCGTCCATGCGTCTTCATAAAACCTGTCTGACCCTGATGCTGGCAACAGCCTTGTCATTGACCGTTATTGAGCCCGCCCATGCCTATATCGACATGGGAACGGGCAGCTTGATTTTCCAGATGCTGGTGGCCGGGCTCGTCGGCGCCGGTTTCACAATCAAGATGTACTGGCACGCCCTGAAAGAGCGTGTCAATCGCATGCTGGGGCGTTCTGCGACGGCCCCCAACGCCCATGTTCCCGGGTCTGAGAGCATTTCGCATACATCGGGCGATAATCACACGACAGGAAGCGGCGATGGCGGCGGTTCTTCAGACGATTAAATCATCTTTCCGCGATCCGGGAAGTCAGGTTTTTGCGGGCGGAGATGAGGGTGGGGTTTACCGCCTGATCCGCGCCGAAGCTGTGCCGCATTACCGCAAGCTGATGGAAAGTGGTTTGTACGCAAAGCTGATAGCAGAAAAGCTATTAGTCCCGCATGAGGATGTAACGCAGCAACGAGCCTTTATGAAGGAAAACGAGGGCGATATCATCATTCGTCCGCATACAGTTCCTTTCATTTCCTATCCGTTTGAATGGAATTTCTCTGCGCTGAAAGAAGCCGCACTGAACACTCTGGCGATTCAAAAACTCTGCCTCGATCATGGTATGACGCTACAGGACGCAACAGCATTCAACATGCAGTTTCTGAACGGTCGCTGGACGATGATCGACACCGGATCGTTCCATCAGGCACCGGTTCTGACGGCATGGGGTGCCTACCGCCAATTTTGCCAGCACTTCCTGGCGCCACTTTTGCTGATGACGTATGGCGATACCAAATTGCTTTCACTGTTTGCCCGCAATCTGGATGGTATTCCGCTGGATATCGCGGCGAAACTGTTGCCGCTCAAAGCACGGTTACAGCCTTCCATTTACATGCATATCGTCATGCATAGCCGTTATATGGCGCGTGATTTCAGCAAAAGCGAGAGCGCCACTGCTATACAGGCGCGCCCCATCTCTCGTGCCTCAGCTTACGGTCTGATTGATCAACTGGCAGGCATGATCCGCAAGCTGAATATCCGTAAAACGGAAACCGTTTGGACCGAATACGAAACCAGCCATACATACCAGCCACAGGAATTTCTTGATAAGGAATCGTTTATCGCTAGCTCGTTCGCCAGAATAGGGACGGGCAGACCACTAAGTGTATGGGATCTGGGTGCGAACACCGGGCATTTCAGCCGTTTGATGGCGAATATCGCCCCGCAAGGCAGCAGTATCGTGGCGTTTGAATATGACGACATGACGGTTGAGGCCGGATATGCCGCCAGCCGCTCCTGCGATAAAAACAAACCGCTTCATCTCTGGATGGATTTGCTGAACCCGACACCGGATAGCGGATGGGCGCAGCAGGAATGGAAAGGGCTGATCGAACGCGGTCCTGCCGATATGGTTCTAGTTCTGGCGTTGGTTCACCACCTGTGCCTGTCCGGGAATATATCGTTTCCCCAGCTTGTATCATTCCTCAGCCGGATTGCCGGTCATATGATCATTGAATTCGTGCCCAAGGATGACCCGCAATCACGCCGCTTGTTGAAAACGCGTAAAGATGTTTATCAGAATTATCATCAGGCCGCATTTGAATCAGCGATGTCACAGCATTTTACTGTTCTAGAGACAAAGACAGTGTCATCGACCGGGCGCACGCTCTATCTCATGAAAAATCATGCCTGATACGCCGTTTTCAGAAAAGAAACTCGGGGGCGCCGATATCGGCGTCGCCTTTGGTCTTCTCGCGGGATATTTCAGTCTCGACGCCGTCATGGAACGTCTGGGGACGTACTGGGGCATATCTGAATTTATCCAGCCGTTTGTGATTCTTCTGGCGTTTCAGGTTGCGGTATTTTTGTGTCTTGCAGCGGTAGGGTTGAAACGTAACAAGTCATTGTGCCTGACGCTCTTCATCTTCTTCGTGTTGTTTCAATTTGCACATCTGGTTGATAAGGGGTTAGCGGTAACCACCTCAGTTATGACGATTTCCGTCATTCTGGTCGGGGGAATTGTGCTACTTGTGCGCGCTCCAAGATTGCGTGAAATCTTTCGTTCGGCGCTTATGTTGTATATGGCAATCTTCCTCTGCCTGAATGTTGTGAAGTCATCCGTTCATATGACCAAGAACATCTACGACCTCACTGCAATTCCGCCGAAGGCGGATATTTTGGATCAGGCACGTGTCGATCCGGCAACAGCACCGGATATCTATTTTATCGTACAGGATGCCTATGCCTCAGCGGATACGCTGCAACGCCTTTTTGGCATAGATAATACGCCTTTTATCGGGTATCTGCGTGACAAGGGATTCTATGTCGCAGAAGATAGTCATTCTTCCTATTCGCAGACGATGCTATCGATCGCATCGACACTGAATCTTGATTACATCCAGAGCGATATCGTCTTGCCGCATAGTGACTTCTCGGATCGTCGCCCGGCAATCGATCATTTCATGCGACCTCGTCTGGTCGAGTTTTTGATGGCGAACGGCTATGATATCAGAATGGCATCGACGGGCTATGATCTCGATATCGATCCCGACCATCAGGAACACGATATCCGTGCCCATGATTTCGATCTATCGGCTCTGGATATCCTGATCAACAGAATGCCGGTTTATGGATTCCTTGATATGGCCTTCGGGCGTGAGCGTCTGTTTCTGAACCCGCATCGGAAGCATCACCGGAATATTTCTGATGAATACGAATTTCTTAAGCAGAACGCTGAAATCAAGAATCATGACAAGCCGCGTTTCATCTATGCGCATATTCTGCTGCCGCACCCGCCCTTTGTTTTTGACAGCAAAGGCAATTTCAATGTTTCCGGAAACCTTGATGAGTTCAGCTACAAAGATGGTTCTTACAATGGCCATACCCATTTATATGAAGGGGGATGGAACGACTATTACAAGCAGGGATATGCCGATCAGGTACGGGCAGCCAATTATTTCCTGACCGATTTCATTGACACGGGACTGGCGCAATCCTCTGCTCGGCCAAAGATCATCATCATTCAGGGCGATCATGGTTCGCGCCTGAAGAAGAATTTTGACAGCCTGGAGAAAAGCGATCCGGCGGAAATTTTCGGTATTATCAATGCTGTCTATTATTCTGATGGAAATTATACGGGTTTCCAGCCTGATATAAACCCCGTAAACACAGTTCGCATGACAGTGAACCGGTATTTTGGCACGAACCTGCCCATGCTGGAAAATCACAGCTGGTTCTCTCCATGGCGGCGGCCTTATAAATTTACGGAAGTCGAACGCTCACCCTGAAAAAGGCCGCTTGCGGAACCTTCATTTTGCCATCTTGCCACCCTATATTGAATGCGCTGATACATAACAAGAGGCTTAAACCCATGATGAACGCACTCCGGACGATTTTGCCCGTGATGTTCCTTCTGGCGATGACGGCGCCGGCCAGCGCCCAGACGGTCCCGGCCAGTCGCGCCGAGATCCAGCTGTCTTATGCGCCGGTGGTCAAGAAAGCCGCTCCGGCGGTCGTCAATATCTATACGACCCGCACCGTCGTCCGCAGTTACGGCCATCCGTTTATGAACGATCCGTTCTTCCAGCAGTTTTTCGGCAACGCGCCCGGCGGCATGAGTGGCGGGCTGCGTAAGGAACAGGTCGAAGGCGCGCTGGGGTCTGGTGTGATTATCAGCGAAGACGGCCTTGTGATAACGAACGCCCACGTTGTGAAGGGCGCGGAAGAGATCAAGGTCATTCTGGCTGACGGGCGCGAATTCCCGGCGCGCATTTCCCTTTCTGATGAGCCTTCCGATATCGCGCTTCTGCGCATTCAGGATGCCCGCGGCAAACTTCCCTATGCGGAGCTGCGCCCGAGCGAAGAACTGCAGGTGGGTGATCTGGTGCTGGCGATTGGCAACCCGTTTGGCGTCGGTCAGACGGTGACCAGCGGCATCGTGTCGGCGCTGGCGCGTTCGTCCCTTGATATCAACGACTATAACTTCTTCATCCAGACCGATGCGGCGATCAATCCCGGCAATTCGGGCGGGCCGCTTGTCGCCATGGATGGCCGGGTGATCGGTATCAATACGGCGATTTTCTCAAAATCCGGTGGTTCCCTCGGCATCGGTTTCGCGATTCCGTCCGAAATGGTGCAGTCGATCATCGCCGCCGAGGCGGGTGGCGGCAAGGGCGTGGTGCGGCCATGGCTAGGTGTTTCGTCGGAAGCCGTGACATCGGATATTGCCGAAAGTCTGGGCATGGAAAAGCCGACCGGGGCGCTGATTTCGGGTCTGCATAAATCCAGCCCGCTGACCAAGGCGGGGATCAAGGTCGGCGATGTCATCACCTCGCTGAACGGGCATGTCATTCGCGATCCGGCGGAAATGAAATTCCGCATGGCGACCCTAAAAATCGGCGATACGGCTGATATCGGCATTCTGCGCAAGGGCAAGGAAATCAAGGCTCAAGTGAAGGCCGTGCAGCCGCCTGACACCCCCGCCCGCGATGAAACCACAATCGATACGGGAATATTCCAAGGGGTGCGTGTTGCCAACATCAACCCGGCGGTTGCCTATGAACTGGGGATCACCGATCAGGATATCAGGGGCGTCATCGTCACCGGAACCGACGGCCAGTCCGGCTATGGCGCACGCCTGCTGCGCAAGGGCGATATCATCCTGAATATCAACAACCGCGATATTACGGATGTGGCGATGCTGAAAAAGACACTGATGATGCGCATGGCGATGCTCAGCCTTGTCTTCAGTCGCAACGGGCAGATTCAGCAGATCGCCATTCGCTAGGGCGTGATTGCCTTTGTTCATGGATTGTTCTATATACAATCCATGCCTGACTTGTTCGCCAAAGACATTACAAACGACGATATGCCGCGTCCGCTGGCGGACCGGCTGCGTCCGCGCGTGATCGATGATGTGGTGGGGCAGGACCACCTGACGAGCCGAGGTGAAAAAGGCGGGGGCGGTGTTCTGCGCCGGATGGTCGATCAGCGCAAAATGTCGTCGATCATTCTGTGGGGGCCGCCGGGATGCGGCAAGACCACATTGGCGCGCATTCTGGCCGACCACACTGATCTTCATTTCGAACAGATATCGGCGATTTTTTCCGGCGTGGCCGACCTGCGCAAGGTTTTTGATTCCGCCCGGCTGCGCCGCAGTCAGGGTCGGGGAACACTTTTATTCGTTGATGAAATTCATCGCTTCAACAAATCCCAGCAGGATGCGTTCCTGCCGGTGGTCGAGGACGGTACGATTATCCTGATCGGCGCGACAACGGAAAACCCGTCGTTTGAGCTGAATGCCGCCTTGATGTCGCGGGCGCAGGTGGTCGTGCTGAAGCGTCTGGATGATGCGGCGATTGAAATGCTGCTGCAGCGTGCGGAAGATGAAGAAGGCAAGCCTCTTCCATTGACCAGAGATGCGCGTGAGTCATTGAAAGCAATGGCCGACGGGGATGGCCGTTATGCATTGACGATGGCAGAACAGGTTTTGAATCAGGATATTGAGCTGGATGTTGCCGCGTTGACGGCTCTGGTCAATCGTCGTGCCCCCCTCTATGACAAGGCTGACGAGGGGCACTACAACCTGATATCCGCCCTGCATAAATCGGTGCGGGGCTCGGATGTGGATGCGGCGCTCTACTGGTTTTGCCGCATGCTGAACGGCGGCGAGGATCCACGTTTCATCGCGCGCCGTATCGTGCGCATGGCCTCCGAAGACATCGGGCTGGCCGACCCGCAGGCGTTGGGAATCGCCCTGCAGGCATGGGAAACCTATGAACGGCTGGGCAGCCCGGAAGGTGAGCTGACCATCGCGCAGGCGTTGATCTATGTGGCGACCGCGCCCAAATCAAACGCTACTTATATGGCTTATAATGAGGCCCGCCGCACCGCGCAGGAAACCGGTTCCTTGATGCCGCCGATGCATATCCTCAACGCACCGACCAAGATGATGAAGGACATCGGCTATAGCAAGGGCTATGAATACGATCACGACACGCCGGAAGGATTCTCAGGCCAGGATTACTTCCCCGAAGGTCTGGGCCGCCGCCAGTTTTATAACCCTGTCGAGCGCGGTTTTGAACGCG
>Ga0075163_10008202_pt1 | contig 13788 bp, 12 predicted proteins | sample JI1023141ADNA_FD_71478 | JGI IMG/M metagenome (GOLD analysis project Ga0075163, IMG submission 71478) | Wastewater effluent complex algal communities from Wisconsin, to seasonally profile nutrient transformation and Carbon sequestration -... | ecosystem: Engineered > WWTP > Effluent > Algae...
CCGCCTCCACGTCGACCTGTCCTCCGGGACATTACGCAAGGACCAGGCCGACCTCTCCGTCGAGCTCTCGGCGATCGCCCCGGGATACGCCGCCGACCGCATCGCCGCCGGCCTGCGCGCCGCCGGCCACGACCGCTTCCTCGTCGACGTCGGCGGCGAGATGTTCGCCGGCGGCCTCGCGGCCCACGGCGGCCCGTGGCGGCTCGGCATCGAGCGACCCGACACGGCCGGCGGCGTCGTCCACGACCTCGTGCTCGTGCAGGACCAGGCGCTCGCGACCTCGGGCGACTACCGCAACTACTACGAGCAGGACGGCGTCCGCATGTCGCACACCATCGACCCGCGGACCGGGCGCCCGATCGCCCACCGCCTCGCGTCCGTGAGCGTGCTCCACCGCACCGCCGCGCTCGCCGACGGCTGGGCGACCGCGCTGAACGTGCTCGGCCCCGACGCCGGCCTGGCCCTGGCCACGCAGCAGGGCATGGCCGCGCTGTTCCTCGTCCGCGCCGCCGACGGCAGCTTCGAGGAGCGCCGCACGCCCGCGTACGCGGCCTTGCATGCCGGCGAGCGAGCGGCCACCCTGGAGACGCCATGACCACCATCCTGCTCACCATCGGCGTCCTGGGCGCCGTCATGCTCGGTATGGCCGTCGGGGCCATCTTCGCCGGCAAGACGCTGCGCGGCTCCTGCGGGGGCGTCGGCACCAGCTGCGACTGCTCCGCGACCAAGCGGGCCGAGTGCGCGACCAAGGCCCAGTAGTGTCCGCGGCCCTGATGGCCGGTGCGAGCATCTGGGAGGCGTGCGCGGACGATATGGCACGGGCCGGGGCGGGGCCGGCTTTACGCCCGCGCAGCCTGTAGAAGCCGGAAAACGAAGGGGGCCTCGCCCTTCGGACACGGCAAGTGACACCGTCGCTGGCGGCGATGTTCGGGTCTACGCCGGACTTGGTCGAGGCCCCCTTCGCTTTCCGGCACCCAGGCTCACGCTGAAGGACGATGCGGTCGGCGTCGCCGAGAGCCGGCCACCGCCTCGGCCCTGAAACTTCCGCCTGTCCACAAGGACATGTCCCTTCGGCCAGCGTCGCGTCGGTGAAAATGGTTGGTCGCCTCGACAGCGTCGCCCGCAGAACAACTCGTGCGTGCGTGTGTGCGAACCCGTGCGCCCGCGAGGGCGCCCTCTCCATGCGGCCACGCGGCATCTCTCAGGGTCGGGGCGGGCCGGCCTCGACGACGTCGACCGCATTGACCTTTAGCGTGAGCGTGGGTGCCGAAAAGCGAAGGGGGGTCCGACCAAGTCCGGCGTAGACCCGAACATGACACCCGGCGACGGTGCTGCTTGCCGTGTCCGAAGGGCGGACCCCCCTTCGCTTTTCGGCTTCTACACGCCGCGCGGGCACCCGGCCGGCCCGCCCCGGCCCGTGCCATATCGTCCGCGACCCACTCCCACCATCAACTCGAAGCCGACGTATACCCCCGCAGCGCCCGCAGCCACAGCACCCGCGCCACGAGCATCAGCCCCGCGCTGGTCGCCAGCGCCGTGACCACGGTCGACCCTTCCAGTCGCCCGAGCAGCGCCTCCGCCGGGTACGTCGTCATCACCGCGAGCGGCACCACGAACGTGAACACCATCCGCAGGAACCCGCGAAACACCTGCGCCGGCCAGCGCGCGAAGTCGAGGATCGCCTCGATCAGGAACGTCAAATTTTGCAGCTGCACCGCGCGAAAGCTCGCGCACAGGATCATCACGCCGAACGCGTACAGCGCGACCATCCCGGCCACGCCCATGCCGAGCGCCGAGAGGATGTCGAGCGCCGCCGGCACGCGCCCGATCTCGATCATGCCGACGACGATCAGGATCAGCCCGCCGAGCGCCTCCACCAGCCGCCACGGCGCGAACGCGGTGACGAGGCACAGCACCAGCGCGTCGGCCGGGCGCAGCAGCACGTAGTCGAGGGTGCCGCGGCGGATGTGGTTCATGCTCTCGTTGAGCGCCGGCTGGATCAGCGCGCCGAACAGCCCTGAGACCAGCGTGAAGCAGCCGGTCAGGACCACCAGCTCCCACGCGGTCCAGCCCTCGACGGTCTCGAGGTGCTCGACCGCGACGAGCAGCGGGGCCATGCCGAGCGCGCTCCAGACCACGCCGAGCACGCCCTCGGTCCAGAAGCCGAGGCGGTACTGCAGCGCCGCGAGCACGCTCATGCGCAGCTGCCCGCCGATCAGCCGCAGGTAGTACCCGGGGCTGCGAGCGCCTGTCCCCGCGGCCAGGTCCGGCGCCGTCACGCGCCCACCGCCCCGTAGACGCGCAGGCCGCGGCGCCATAGCCACAGCGCGAGCGCGCCGAAGACCGCGAGCCACAGCAACTGCAACGCGAAGCCCGCGGCGATCTCCGGGCCCGAGAGCCGCCCGATCGTCAGCTCGACCGGGAAGCCGAGCGCGGCGTGAAACGGCAGATAACGGACGACCGCGGCGAGCCCGGCGGGGAACAGCCCGGTCGGCACCGCGTAGCCCGAGAGCACCATGTAGAGCCCGAGCCACAGCTCGAACAGCGACGCCGACGAGGTGACCCAGAAGGCCAGGCAGGCGACCGCGATCTGGACGCTGACGTTGAGCAGCCAGGCCATCAGCACCGCCGCCGGCGCGAGCAACAGGTGCAGCCCGGCGTCGGCCTCGACGTCGCCGACGAAGATCAGCACGACGAGCCCGAGCGGCACCGCCAGCATCATCCGCACCGGCAGCGCCGCGAGGTTCGACATCAGGTGGTGCAGCAGCGGGTGGACCGGGCGCATCAGCAGGGTGCTGAGGTCGCCGCTGGCGATCTGCGCCGCGAGGTCCCAGACCACCCAGCTCGCGGTCATCTGCCGGATCACGAACGCCGCCAAAAAATACGCGGTGAACTCGGCCCGCCCGTAGCCGCCGATCGCCCCGCCCCCGGCCAGGCTGTGCCACAGCGCCAGCGAGACCAGCGGGAAGGTCGTCGTCAAGATCCACACCAGCATCGCCGCGCGGTACGCCAGCGCCTCCGACGCGCCCAGGCGCCACATCGCCGCGGTCACCCGGCCGAGCCGGCGCAGACCGCCTGTCTCTCCGGACATGTCTGTAGCGACATGGCTCATCGGCCAGGCTCTCCTGTCCTCACGGACATGGCCGCAGAGACATGGCTCATCGGCCAGGCTCCGCGCCGGCCTCGCGGCGGAACAGCTCGCGCATGACTTCTTCGAGCGGCGCGTCCTGGACCACGAGGTCCTGCGCGCCCGGCAGCGCGATCAGGGCCTGGACGACCGCGGGCACCCGCGCGGGCTCGACGTCGAGGACGAGGCGCCCGCCCTCGACCTCGACGACGCGGCCCATCCCGGCCAGCGCCTCGGCCGACGGCAGGCTGTCGGCGCGGACGCTGGCGCGCCGCAGCGGCCGGATCCGCCGCGTCAGCGCCTCGATGCTGCCGTCGAAGCGCAGCTGCCCGCCGTCGATCACGAGGATGCGCGGGCACAGGGCCGCGACGTCCTCCATGTAGTGGCTGGTCAGGATCACCGTGGCGCCGTGCTCGACGTTGTAGCGGCGCACGAACTCGCGGATCGACAGCTGCATCGCCACGTCCATGCCGATCGTCGGCTCGTCGAGGAACAGCAGCCGCGGCGCGTGCAGCAGCGCGGCGACCAGCTCGCACTTCATGCGCTCGCCGAGGCTCAGCTGCCGCACCGGCCGGCGCATGACCTCACCGACCGCGAGCAGGCTCACGAGCTCGTCGAGGCGCCGGCGATAGTCGCGGGCGTCGATGTCGAAGACCACGCGGTTGAACTCGAAAGTGTCCACCGCCGGCAGATCCCAGCTCAATTGGCGCTTTTGCCCCATGACGAGGCTGATCGAGCGCAAGAACTCCGGGGCGCGCTGCGCCGGCACATGACCCGCGACCTGGACCGCCCCAGAGCTCGGATACAGCAATCCGGACAGCATCTTCAGCGTCGTCGTCTTGCCGGCGCCGTTGGGTCCGAGGAAGCCGACCCGCTCGCCCGCGCCGAGCGAGAAGCTCAGCTCCCGCACGGCCTCGACGGTGGTGTACTGGCGGCGAAACAGCGCGCGCAGCGCGGCGCCGAGGCCGGCCTCGCGGCGCGGCACCCGGAACTGCTTGCACAGCGCGCGGACCTCGACGACGGGCTCCATCGCCAAGGGTCTCCTAGCACGGCTCGGCGGCGCGGGCGGGCAGGCGCAGCGGGACGAAGCTGCCGGTCCCGATGCAGTTGTGGAGCCCGAAGCTGCGGCACACGTCGGGGCGAAAGCCGTGCACGCTGCAGCCGCGCTGGAAGTACGGGCACGGGCTCGCGCCCTTGGACAGGTAGCCGGCGAGATCCTCGGGCTCGTCCTCGGCGCCGTCCGGGGGCAGCAGGGGCAGGCGCGCGACCGTCGTGCCGAGGTTCTGGGCCAGCCGGCGCGCGTCGCTGCGGGTGATCGGGATGCGCAGCGTGCTGCAGCATGGCCCGCTGCAGTGGCCGCACAGCGCCATCATGCGCGTGACGACCCCGGTCTGCTCGTCGACGGTCGTGGTCTCCGCCAGCGCCGCGAGCGGCACCCGCCCGGCGCGCATCGCGTTGGCGAGCTTGTGCAGGCGCGTGAGGGGGTGGTGCCCCACGTTGAGATCCATGAGCGGGCCGATCGGGTCGCGCTTTTTCGCCATCGGTCCGTACCTACCCCCACCGGCCGGCCGTGTAAACGCCGCTCTCGATCTTGCCCGCCGGGGCGCATGCGGCTAATTTGGCGGACGCGGGCGTTACCCGCCCTGGAGGACTCCGTGGCTCTCAACCAGCAGCAGCAATCGTACTATCCCGAGGCCGGCGGCCGCACGGCCACGGCCGACGTCGCAGCGCGCGCCAAGTTCATCGAGCGCACCTACCTGCACCTCGCCGGGGCCATCGCCGCCTTCGTGGCCCTCGAGTACGTGTTCCTCGGCCTGCGGCCGATGCAAGAGCTCGCCATGTCGATGATGTCGACCCGCGCGAGCTGGGGCCTGGTGCTGCTCCTGTTCGTCGGCGTCAGCTGGATCGCCGACTACTTCGCGCGGCACTCGAGCTCGCGCCCGATGCAGTACCTGGGGCTCGGCCTGTATGTCGTGGCCGAGGCCGTCATCTTCGTCCCCCTCCTCCTCATCGCCCAGCACTACGGCGGCCCGGACGTCATCATGACCGCCGGCGTCAGCACCCTCGCCATCTTCGCGGCCCTGACCGGCATCGTGATGGTGACCAAGAAGGACTTCTCGTGGATGCGCGGGGCCCTCGCCATCCTCAGCCTCGGCGCCCTCGGTCTCGTGGTCTTCAGCCTGCTGTTCGGCTTCAGCCTCGGGATCTTCTTCGTCGTCTTCATGATCGCGCTGTCGGCCTGCTACATCCTGTACGACACGTCCAACATCATGCGGCACTACCACACCGAGCAGTACGTCGCGGCCTCGCTGACCCTGTTCGCCTCGGTCGCCCTGATGTTCTGGTACGTCCTGCAGTTCGTCATGTCGCTCACCAGCCGCGACTGATCCGCCTCTCGTCCCCGTGACGCCCGACGGGCCAGGTGTACGCACCTGGCCCGTTTCGCTTTCGGTCTTTATAGTGGGCTGCGCTTGCCCCTCCGCCGCCTCCTGACCAGCCTCCTCCTGCTCGGCGCCTGCATGTCCAGCCCACCGTCCGCCCCCGTCCCCGCGACCCCACCGGCGACCCCGCGGAGCCTGCCGCCGCTGCCGGTCGCGGGCCCGGACCCGCACTCGTTCGCAAGGCCCGGCGAGGCCCGCGTCCACCACGTCGGCCTCGACCTGCGCGTCGACTTCGAGGGTCGCACGCTCGCGGGCACCGCGACGCTGCACGTCGCCCGCGCCCCCGGCGCGCGCGAGCTGGTGCTCGACACGCGCATGCTGGAGATCGAGGCGATCGACGCCGCGACCCTGCCCGGCCGCGCCCCGAACGCGCCGCTGCGCCTCGCGGGCGTGCCGGGCCTCGCGTGGTCGCCGACGACCTGGCGCCTCGGCGGCGCGCACCCGGTGCTCGGCACCCCGTTGACCGTCGAGCTCCCGCAGGGCGCCGACCTGCTGCGGATCCGCTACCGCACCAGCCCCGACTCGCCCGCGCTGCAGTGGCTCACCGCCGAGCAGACGGCCGACCGCGCCGCGCCCTTCCTCTACACCCAGTCGCAGCCGATCCACGCGCGCGCGTGGGTGCCGGTGCAGGACAGCCCCGGCGTGCGCATCACCTTCGACGCGCGCGTCACGACGCCGGCGCCGACCCGCCCGGTGATGGCCGCCGAGGCCCTGTCCCCCGAGACAGGTCCCGAGGGACAGGTCGTGCACCGCTTCGCGCTCGACCAGTCGATCCCGCCGTACCTGCTCGCGCTCGCGGTCGGTCGCCTCGAGTCGGCGTCGACCGGGCCGCGCACCGGCGTGTGGGCCGAGCCCGGCGTGCTCAAGCGGGCGCGCGCCGAGTTCGCCGACATGGAGGCGATGATGACCGCGACCGAGCGCCAGTTCGGGCCCTACGCCTGGGGTCGCTACGAGGTGCTCGTGCTGCCGCCGGCGTTCCCGTTCGGCGGCATGGAGAACCCGCGCGTCACCTTCGTGACCCCGACGGTCCTCGCCGGCGACCGCTCGCTCGTCGCCCTGATCGCCCACGAGCTGGCCCACAGCTGGTCGGGCAACCTGGTCTCGAACGCGACCTGGCGCGACCTGTGGCTCAACGAGGGCTTCACCGTGTACATCGAGCGCCGGATCCTCGAGGCCGTGTACGGGGCCGAGCGCGCCGAGATCGAGGCCGTGCTCGGCCGTCAGCACCTCGAGGGCGAGCTCGCCGCCATGGCCGGGCGACCCGGCGATCAGGTGCTCCACGTCGACCTCGCCGGCCGCGACCCCGACGACGTGTTCTCCGACGTCCCGTACGAGAAGGGCTACCTGCTGCTGCGCCGGCTCGAGCAGGCCTACGGACGCCCGGCCTTCGACGCCTTCGTGCAGCGGTGGTTCTCGGCCCACGCGTTCACCAGCCAGACCACGGAGCAGCTGCAGCTGTTCCTCATGACCGAGCTGATGGACACGCACGCGCCGCTCGCCGGCCAGACCGCGCCCGACGTCGCGCTGTGGTTGTCGTCCCCGGGTCTGCTGCCGGACGCCCCGCAGCCGCGCTCGCAGGCGCTCGACGCGGTCGCCTCGGCGGCGCGATCGTTCGCGCGCGGCGAGACGCCGGCGCGCAAGCTCGACACCCGCGGGTGGAGCCCGATGCACTGGATCTACTTCCTGCGGGCCCTGCCGCTCGTCGGGGTCGACGCGGTCCGCGTGCTCGGCGACGTCGACGCCGCGTTCCACCTGACCGCCAGCCGCAACGACGAGGTGCTCGCCGAGTGGTTGTTGCTCGCCGCGCGCCACGACTACCGGGCCGCCGACGCGCGCACGGAGAGGTTCTTGCTCGAGGTCGGCCGCCGCAAGTACGTCGCCCCGATCTACGCCGCGCTGCTGACGACCGCGGCGGGTCAGCAGCTCGCGCGCGCCGTGTACCCGCGGGCGCGCCCGGGCTACCACGCGGTCACGCGCGGCACCGTCGACGCGATGCTCGGCCAGGCCGCGCCGGCGGGCGTCGAAGCGGCCGGCGATCGCTGAGGCCGGGGCGCGCCCGGGCGCACGCCGGCCTCGCGCGGCCGTCAGCCCGCGGACTTCGGCTTGCCGGCGGGGGCCGCCGCCAGCGGCTGGCCGAACTTCTTGGTGCAGGTCGTGAGCAGCGTCTCGACGCGGTCGCGCCCGATCTCCGGCGACGCGTTGGCGAACGCGTTGTGCTGGCAGGCGGCGACCTTCGCCTGATTGCCGGTCACGCAGGCCTCGACGACCTTGTCGAGGTCGAGCGGCTTCATCACGTTCCAGCGGTCGAGCTCGACCTTGTCGCCGGCGAGGCGCTTCTGCATGAACTGGTCGTAGGCGCCGCGCATGCCCTCGCACGCGGCCTTGATGTCGTTCGGCGCGTCCGCGGCGGGCGTCGTGATCTTGTCGATCTCCGCGAGCACGGCGGCCTCGGCGTCGGCGGCGACCTTCTCCTTGAGGCGGCGCATGTCCTCGTCGGCCTTCTTGGCGTTGGCCGCGGGGTCGACCTGGTTCTCGAAGGCGGCGGCGATGCTGCTCTTGCTGGCCTTCGGCTTGCTGTCACCGCAACCGACCGACAGGCCCATCGACACACCGACCGAAACACAGACCAGCAGGGGGAGCTTGGGGAGCGGGCTGAAACGATGCATGGGTGCGATCCTCGGGAAGCGCGATCGCGGCCAGCATGCCATGACCCCCCGGCGGCGCAAGATCCATGCGCCGGCAACGAAGTCCGGCCCGGTCGCCCCCGCGAGGCGTCCGCACGGCAGGGTCCAGGCCGCGGGCGCCGCCTGGAGCCCCCCGCGTCGGCGCCCGGCGGGCCGCATCCGCAACGTCGTTCGCGTCGCGCACCTGGCCGCAGGGCCAGGTTGACGCTCAGCGAGCCAGGTTGACGCTCAGCGAGCCAGGTCGACGCTCAGCGAGCCAGGTTGACGCTCAGCGGGCCAGGTTGACGCTCAGCGAGCCAGGTTGACGCTCAGCGAGCCAGGTTGACGCTCAGCGAGCCAGGTCGACGCGTCAGCGCGGGCCGCCGAGCAGGCGCAGCGCGGCGAGCACGAGGTTGACGAGGTCGAGGTAGAGCTTGAGCGCCCCGACGACCGCGAGGTTGTCGCGCGGGCCGTGGGCGCGGTAGATCTGCTTGATCTTCTGGGTGTCGTGGGCGACAAAGCCCGCGAACACGCCGCACAGCAGCGCCTGCACGCCGCTGTCGAGGCCGCGGACGCCGGCGCTGCGCAGCACGAACAGGTCGACGACGATGGCGATGATGCTGCCGAGCAGCGCGGCCATCAGCGTCGGGCCCCAGCCGCTGAGGTCGCGGCGGGTGCGGCTGCCGAACAACGCGAGCGCCGCGAACACCCCGCCGGCGACGCCGAGCGCGACGCCGAGGCGCGCCGGGGTCAGCGACGTCACGGCGCCGATCCACGCCAGCGCCGCGCCGAACAGCGCCGAGAACGCGAGGAACGCCGCGCGCGCGAGCCGGGGCGAGAGCTGGTGGAGGCGCGTCCCGCAGGCCAGGGCGAGCACCGCGAGCGCGGGCCACATCAGGCCGGTCCCGGGCGCCTCGCGCAGGGCCTGGACGGCCGCGGGGCTGTGCCCGAGCAGTCCCGCGGTGGCGGCCGTGAGGGCCACGCCGGCGAACGTCCACGCGTACACCGCCTTCATGAACCGGGCCACACCGCTGTGCAGCTCGATCCCCAGTGGATCTCCGTGCAGGTCCGCCATACGAGCCCAGCGAAACACATGCGCGCGGGCCGGTCAACCGCCGCTCGCCACGCGCGCGCCGTTTGGGGCACACTGGCGGCATGCGCCGTGTCCCGCAGCGATCGCCCAGCCTGGCGGTCCCCCGCAGCGTCCCCGCCGCAGCCGCCGCCCGGGCGCTGGTCCTCGGCCTCGCCACCGCGTGCGCCGCGGCCTGCTCGCAGGGCGCGCGCTCGAACAGCTCCTACCGCTACCCGCGCGAGGTCGCCTACGGGCGCCCATCGACGTGCCCCGACGTCCGCCTGCCGCCGCTGCGCGACGGCAACGTCTCGCCCGACGCCGCCCGCTGCTCGTTCGCCGACGCCAACGGCTCGAAGGTCTCGCAGTTCGCCGGCAAGGTGCTCGCCGAGGGCGGGCCCGGCGACCCCGGCACCGGCGTCGCCGACGTGAAGATCAGCGTGCACGCCGTGCCGGGCGCGGCCTTCGACCCCGCCAACCCGGGCCCGCGCGTCGCCCACGCGACCACCGACGCCCAGGGCAACTACAGCCTGCGCGGCCTGTTCATCCCCGGCGACTACGCGCTCGTCGTCCGCGAGCCGACCGGCGAGGCCCTCACCTACCGCGTCGTGCGCGTCGAGCCCGAGGCCATGGGCGCGCTGCGCGACCTGCGGGTCGTCATCCCGATCGACCCGCGGCTCAAGGCCGAGGCCGCCGAGCCGCCGCTGCCGCACCCGGACGCGCGCTTGCACCCGCACACGCCCGCCGCGACCGCGACCGCGACCGACGCGAAGCCGAGCGCGACGCCGCCGACCGACGCGAAGCCGACCGACGCGACGTCGAAGCCGGCGCCGACCGACGCGACCCCGCGCAAGCCGGCGCCCGCGGGCCTGCGCATGCGCCCGCCGGCGCCCTGACCTGTCCCCGCGGACAGGTCGAGCCGGCGCTCGTCACGACCTGTCCCTGCGGACAGGCCGCGGACCTGCCCCTGCGGACCGGTCAGCCGCCGCCCATGAACTGCAGCGCGAAGTTGCGCAGGCGCAGCACCGAGGGCACGCCCTCGCGGCTCTGGAACGTCAGGACCTGGCTGAAGGTGACGTTCTCGGCGGTCTTCCAGGCGACGTAGGCGCGGCCGGCGGGGCTGCCGAGGAGCGCGTTGATCTTGGTCTCGAAGTCGCCGCGGACGGCGGCGACGTCGGCCTCGCCCTCGGCCTTGAGGCGGCCGGAGATGCCGTCGGCCTCGGCGGTGACGCGCTGCTTGTACTCGAGGGTCTCGGCCGAGATGTTCTGGATGCCGAGCAGGTAGGCGTCGCTGATCTTCTCCTTGTCGTCGATCTCGAGCACCTTCGCCGCCTCCTCGCGCAGCTTGTCGAGCTCGGGCGCGGCGAGGCCGGTGAGCTGGCGGCGGGCGGCGCCGGGCGTGCGGTCGGCGTTGGGGTCGAACAGGAAGCCGACCTGATACGCGCGCTCGAGGTCGGCCTGCTTCTTCACCCAGTCCTGCTGCAGCGCGTTGGCGAGGGCGGTCGTCTTGAGCTCGAAGTTGTCGAGCTCCTGCTGCTGCTGGGCGACGCGCTGGCGCGCCCCGTCGAGCAGCTTGTTCTGCTCGTTGAGCTGGATCGCCTGGAGCTGGACCTCGTACTCCGGGCGGAAGCTGACCGCGCGGACCAGCACCGCCTGGGCCTCGAGGTGCAGCGGCGCGAGCTCCTCGTTGAGCACCTTGAGCGTGTCGGCCGCGACCGCGAGCCGCTTGTCGGTGTTGTAGAAGTCGGCCGAGGTCAGGTTGGCGAGGTCCTCGCGCAGCACCGACACGGTGGTCTCCGCGGCCAGGCGCTGGAACCGGAACGTGTCCTTGCCGCTCTGCAGGTGGTTGCCCGCCTTCATGATCAGGTGGGCCTCGCCGGGCTTGATGCGGTACGGCACGGTGACGTCGACGAACACGTTGTTGTTGTCGCGCGTCCGGATCTGCAGGCCCTGGCTCTCCTCGGAGCCGTAGTCGAGGAACAGGTAGCGGCTCGGCAGCAGCGTCAGGCTGTGGACCGACGCGACGTTGAGGTGCCAGCCGGGCTCGAGGTCGGCCTCGAGCACGCCGGAGAAGTTGCTGCTGCGCACGCCGATCGTGCCGAGCGGCACGGTGCTGATGAAGCAGGTCGGCGCGATCAGCAGGGTGAGCGCGGTGAGGCAGATGACCTGCGCGATGCGAGTGATGCCGCTCATTGGGTCGCTCCGATCTGCTCGACCTCGACGCGCGAGGGGGCCGCGTCGCTGGCCCACGGCTGGATGGAGATCGTGACGCCCTTGAGGCGCTCGCCGAGGCGCTCCATCACGCGCTCGACGGGCTGGGTGCGGAACGCGTCGATCTCGGCCTTGCGGCCGCGGTACTCGGCGTCGAGCTGGCCGCGCAGCTGCTGGGCCTGCTGGGCCGCCGCGCTGCGGACCGCCTGGCCCTGGCCGATCGCCGAGATCTTGTAGGTGTCGGCCTCGCGGGTGTTGTTGGCCTGCTCGGCGACCGCGGTCGCCAGCGCCGACTCGAGCTCGGTCCGCTTCTCCTGGATCAGGCGGTTCTGGTCGCGGTTGACCTCGGCGAGCTTGCGGTCGCGGGTCGTCTGCGCGGCGGCGAGGTTGCTCTTGATGACCTCGAGCTGGTTGCCGAGGCTGTTGCGCTCCTCGATCAGCTTCTCGTACTCGTCGTTGAACTGCGGGCGCGGCGTGACGATCTGCGTCACCGTCACGCCGTGGGCCCCGAGCAGCTCGTTGAGCCGGTTCTTGGCCCGCTCGGTCGCCTCGCCGAACTTGGCCGGGTTCGACACCGAGATCGTCGACTCCTTGCCGAACTCGTCGCGCAGGATCGCCCGCGCGTACGGCCGCATCCACTTGAGGTAGCCCTTGTCGTCGCCGGCGTCGCGGATCACCTTCACGGCCTCGTCGCCGACCATCTGGAAGATGATCGTCGTGTCCTGAAAGTGGAAGTTCGAGCCGTCGCTCGCGCGCACCGTCAGCTCGCCGACGTTGAGGTCGTCGGTCTGCTTGTTGCCGTGCATCGAGAAGGTCTGCGGGCTCGCCTCGAGCACGTGCACGCTGTGGATCCCGAACGGCAGGCGCGTGACCAGGCCCGGCTGCGTGACCGTCAGCTGACCGCCGGTGAGGTTGTTGACGCGCACCGCGACCTGGCCGGGCTCGATCGAGGTGAACGACCCGAACATCACCGCGAGCACCGCCGCCGTCGCCCCGCCGATCCACACCCAGTCCAGCCACGCCCGGCCGCCGCCGCCGCTCCCGCCGATCTTCGCCTTGATGTCGCCGATCAGGTCCGCGGCGCCGCCCTTCCCCGTCGTTCGTCGTGAAGTCGCCACTGCAATCGCCTCCGCGGCGTGCATGTACACGCCGCCGACCGCATCGTACACCACCGCGGGCCGCCCCCGGCCCGCGCGCTTACGTGTCCGCGGACCCCGGCCGCGCGGGCGGATCCGCGGCCGGCGCGGCCACGACCGGCGGCGCAGACACGACTGGCGGAGGCACGACCGGCGAAGCGACCATCTGCGGCGCGGGCACGACGTTCGGCGCGGGCACGACGTTCGGCGCGGGCACGACGTTCGCGGGCACGACGTTCGGCGCGGACACGACGTTCGCGGGCACGACGTTCGGCGCGGACACGACGCTCGCGGGCGCGACGTTCGGCGCGAACGCAGGCGGCGCGGCGACTGCGGGAGGCAGGGGCGGCGCGGCCGACAGCGGACCGCTCGCCGGGCGCATCGCGGCCTGGATCGGCCCGCTCACCTGGCGCGCGAGCGGCCGCATCGTCCCCGGGGGGATCGTCGCGGGGCGCAGCCCGCTGGGCTCGCGGATCATCGGGCGCACGCCGCTGGTCTCCGGCGCGGCCGTGAACACGTCGCTGGTCTCGGCCGCGACCGGGAACACGCCGCTCGGCTCCGGCACGCGCGTCCGCGGCAGCACGAACGCCGCGAGCCACCCGGCGATCTGGTTGTCGCCGGACGCCAGCGCCCGGATCTGGACCACGCGCTTTCCGTCGCTGGCCTTGATGTCGGCGGCGAGCTCCTCGGCCTTGACGAAGCGGCGCGTCATCAACGTCTTCGCGGCGACGCGCACGAGCGGGGTCAGGCGGTGCAGCTCGGCCTCGTCGGCCGGGGTCAGCGTCGACGCGACGACCTCGCCGTCGATGCCGATCATCGCCGCGGGGGTCGGCCAGCGGTTGAGCAGGCCGACGAGCACGCGCCGCTGCTCGAGCAGGCGGCCCTGCATCTGCGACTCGAGCTCCTGCTGGCGGTCGAGGGCGGCGTTGAGCTGGCGCGCGACCAGGCCGAGCTCGTCCTGATAGAAGTCGCGGACGCGGCGGCGGCGGTCGCCCGCGGCGATCGCCTCCGTCACGTGGCCGACCTCGGTGAGCCGGCCGAGCACGTCGCGCTGCAGGCTGCGCGACAGGAAGCCGAGCGAGAGCAGCGCGATCGTGACCATGACGCCCAGCAGCACCGCGCCCTCGATCGCCGAGCGCGA
>Ga0075163_10008204_pt1 | contig 13788 bp, 12 predicted proteins | sample JI1023141ADNA_FD_71478 | JGI IMG/M metagenome (GOLD analysis project Ga0075163, IMG submission 71478) | Wastewater effluent complex algal communities from Wisconsin, to seasonally profile nutrient transformation and Carbon sequestration -... | ecosystem: Engineered > WWTP > Effluent > Algae...
CATCTGCGAGCGCGTGACAAGCGAGGGCTCGTCCACATAGATCGCGAGCATGCGAGCCTCGTATTGCCCGGCTCCCTTGGTGTTCCAGAGTGCGTCGGCGAGGGCGTGGTTGTACTCACTGTCTTTGGTGCGAGCCTCTTTGGCAATGCGTTGGATGTGTCTCATGCGAACGCCGAGGGCCGTGGATGCGGTCTTGCCGGAGATGCCGTACCGCTCGAACATGTCCTTCTTGTACGCGGGACTGGCGTGCTTGCGAGCCAACGCGAGAAGTTCTCGGGCCTGTGCTTTGGGCGAGGGGTGCTTTGTGTTGGTGTCGGCCGCGCCATTGCTGCGCCTTTGTGATCTGGGCATGTGGCGAGGGTAGTCGCAACCGACGATCTGCTGTGCGGGATGTGAGGAAGACTCCCGCAATTTGGTGCCCAATGCGGCTCCTCTGTTTGCGAAAAGGCGTCATTGGCGGACTGTGTTGAAGGGGGATTGAACGCCGTCCGATGAGAGGCGAGGCGTTGCGTGCGCGACGACCGGGCATGTCGAGTGATTCGCGAAGGACCGCGAGAAGGGCTGTGGAACGAGCATGGAAGTCCGGCACATCAACGCATTCCTTGAGGCCACGAAGGCCGTGTTCGACACAATGATTAAGGCTCCTGTCACCTTTGAGAAGCCGCAGATCGCGAAGGGTCGGGCCAACTACGACGTGTCGGGCGTGATCGGCCTCTCGGGCGACGTGGTCGGCTCGGTGATCGTTGGGTTCTCGACGGAGAGCGCGACGAAGATCGCGTCGGCGTTTGCGTGCTCGCCACTGCAGCCAGGCACGCCGGACTTTGCGGACGCGATCGGCGAACTCGCGAACATGATCGCGGGGGGTGCGAAGGCCAAGTTCGAGGGGCAGGCCGTGAGCATCGGCTGCCCGTCGGTGGTCGTGGCACCTGCCCATCAGATCTCATCGCCCAGTGGTTCCGCAAGCATCTGCATCTTCTGCAACACGTCGATGGGCCGCTTTGCGATTGATGTCACGATGCAGTCGTCGGTTCAGAAGGCAAACACCACGAACAACGGCGCGGCTGGCGTTCGAGCGGCCTAATAGCGAGTTGGACGTCGTCCGCAAGGACGAACAGTCAGTTGAAGGAGCGGATTATGCGCGTTCTCGTTGTTGACGATTCGAAGACCATGCGGAACATCGTGAAGGGCGTGCTCACGGGCATGGGCGCTGCCGCGATCGAAGAAGCCGGCGATGGCCAGGACGCGATGAGCCGCGTTGACGCGTTCAATCCCGATCTGATTCTCCTGGACTGGAACATGCCGGTGATGGACGGGATCTCATTTGTGCGTGCGTATCGCGGCCGCAAGAAGACCACGCCGATCATCATGGTAACGACCGAAGCGGAGAAGACCCGCGTTCTCGAAGCGATCCAGGCGGGTGTCAACAACTACGCGGTGAAGCCCTTCACGCCCGAGAGCCTTTCTAAGATCATCGAGGCGACATTGGCGAAGGCCGCTCCGAAGGCGGCGTGATCGAACCGACTCGCTGCAGTTACACGACGCTCGGTGGATGCCGAGCGTTGTTGCGCGCGGGCATGGCGTGCCCCATGCGATGATTGATGAGTCTTGCCCATCAAGAGGGCTGCCTCATTCCCCGAAATATGGGAACCGGTGGCACGCGATCGGCTCCGTTTGTTCGCTTCACTCACGCGAGGATGCCGTCGGGCCGAAGTTACAACGACTCTCCACATTCCAAGACGAGGTGACTGTGTCCCATCTTCCCACGATCAATGAGTTGGCCAAGCAGAGCGTTCTTGCGGATGAGAACGATCTGCCCGCACTGGTCGGGATGCACGATCGCCTCAAGGCCCTCGGTGCTGAACTCTCCACCGATCTCGGCCCGGTGTCTGACTGTCTAGAACATGCGGCAAACCTCCTCAAGGAGATCGTGTACCGCGAGGCGCAGGACGCGCAAGCGACACTCGACCTTGTTCGTCGCGGGATTGAGTATGCCCAGCGCGCAGTCACCGCCGACCAGGAAGGCAAACCACTGAGCGAAGTGGGCCCGATGCCCTACGACGCGGATGCGCAGGCACAGCCCAGGGCGGAAGCAGTGGATCGCGAACTGCTGCAAGCGTGGGTCAACGAGAGCGGGATCGCTCTGTCCGAACTGGAATCACAACTCGTTGCGGGCCCGGACCAAGAACTCTCTGCCGAGACGATCGCCGAAGTTCGCCGCCGCTTGCACACGTTTAAGGGCGAGTGTGGCGTGCTCTCACTGCACGTCGCCCAGTCGCTGTGCCACGAGGCGGAGTCCAGCATCGATCGGTGCACCTCTGAATCCAAGCCCTTGCCGATCGACGCGCTCTTGAGCCTGGTCGACTGGCTTCGCGGCTATGTGTCGGCACTTTCCAAGAACGCGCACGCCCCCGCCCCGGCGCACGAGGAACTCCTCAGAATACTCTGCTCGACCGACTCGGCAGCAAAGCCGGTCGCAGCGAAAGCCGCAACTCCCGCGAGCGCACCCGCTTCGATCCCTGCGGCGTCAACGGACTCGAGCGACGAGGACCCCACGCCCGTCACGCTCTTCGCCGACGGGGACATGAAGGACAACCTCAACGACTTCCTCTGCGAGTCGCGTGAGCACATCGCCAACTCTGAGCAGGCGTTGCTCGAACTCGAGAAGAGCCCGGGCGACAAGGAACTGATCAACACTGTGTTCCGTGCGTTCCACACGATCAAGGGTGTGGCCGGGTTCATGAACCTCGCGCCGATCGTCTCGCTCGCGCACAGCGCCGAGTTCCTTCTCGATGGCGCGCGCAACGACAAGATCACCCTGACCTCGCAGACGATGAGCATCATCCTCAAGACCTGCGACCTGATGGGCCAGATGATCCGCGTCTTCGAAGGTGCAACGCCCCCCACCACTGGGCAACTCAAGTCACTGATCCGCCAGTTGGAAGCGGCGACGAATGGCGAGGCAGCCCCCGCGAGCGCGCCTGCCCGTGCAACCGCCCCAGCGCGGCCCGCAACCCCGGCAACGCCATCTGCGAGTGTCGAGGCCAAGCCCGCCGCCACCGGTGAGGTCCATCCTGCCGCCGCGACGTCCGCCGCCGCTCCGAGTGGTGCCAACAACAAGCGTGCGGACCAGACGGTCAAGGTCAGCACGTCGCGCATGGACACGCTGGTGGACATGGTCGGCGAACTGGTAATCGCGCAGCAGATGGTGGTGCAGGATCCCGCCGTGCGCACGCTCAACGAGCAGCGGCTGCACCGCAACCTGACGATGGTTGGCAAGATCATCCGCGACCTGCAGGAAGTGTCGATGTCGCTGCGCATGGTGCCCGTGAAGGCGACGTTCCACAAGATGGCGCGCCTGGTGCGTGACGTTTCCGCGAAGGCGAACAAGAGCATCACGCTGCATACCGAGGGTGAAGACGTTGAACTCGACCGCAACGTCGTTGAGGAAATCGCCGACCCGCTGGTGCACATGATCCGCAACTCGTGCGACCATGGTGTGGAAGGGCCCGACGCCCGCCGCGCCGCGGGCAAGCCCGAGATGGGCAACGTCTGGCTCCGCGCGTTCCACTCGGGCGGGTCAATCGTGATCGAGATCGAGGACGATGGCAAGGGCCTGGATCGAAACAAGATCATCAAGAAGGCGATCGAGAAGGGAATCTACACGCCCGATCGAACCGTGGAAGAGATCCCCGACTCCGAGGTCTTTGGCCTCATCTTCCTTCCCGGATTCTCGACGGCCGACAAGGTCACGGACATTTCAGGGCGAGGCGTGGGCATGGACGTCGTCCGCCGAAACATCGAGGCACTCCGCGGCAAGATCGACATCCGGTCAACCTTCGGCAAAGGCACGACGTTCTCGATGCGTCTACCCCTCACGATGGCGATCATCGACGGCATGGTGATCCGCGTGGGCAAGCAGCGGTACGTCGTGCCGACGCTCTCGATCGAGCGTAGTTTCCGCCCGCAGCCCAAGGACCTGCACACGGTGGTGGGCAAGGGGGAGATGGCGATGGTGCGCGGCGACTTGCTGCCGATCTATCGCCTCAATCAAGTGCTCAAGCACGACCTGGATTCGCCGTGCGATCTGTTGATCGTGGTCGAGTCGCAGAATGGACGGGCCTGCGTGGCGGCCGATGAGATCATCGGGCAACAGCAGGTCGTGATCAAGACGCTGGGGCAGGCGACGCAATCGATCCGTGGCGTTTCCGGCGGGGCGATCCTGGGGGACGGGCGCGTGGCCCTCATCCTCGACGTCGGCGGGATTCTCAACGAAGCAACGGCGCCCGTGGCCGCCTGATTTGGTTCACCACAACGGCAAAAGGAGCCGCGCATGACGACAGCAACAGCCTCATCCACCCGCACCCAATCCCGCACCGAGGACGGCAACCAGGACAAGTTCCTGACGTTCTGCCTCGGCCGCGAGGAGTATGGCCTGCCGATCCTCGCCGTGCGTGAGATCATCGGGCTGATCGACGTCACGCCGTTGCCGCAGACGCCGTCGTACGTGAAAGGTGTCATCAACCTGCGCGGCAAGATCATCCCCGTGATTGAACTGCGTGCGAAGTTCGGTCTGCAGAACGTGCCGTACACGGCGGAGACATGCATCCTCGTCGTCGAGGTTGCGGCGGAAGAGGAGAACGGCACGCCTTTCCAACTCGGCATTATCGTCGACTCGGTGCGTGAGGTCCTCGACATCAACCGCACCAACATCGAGCCCCCGCCCAACTTCGGCACGAGCGTCCCCCTCTCGGCGATCCAGGGGATGGGCAAGGTCAAGGACAAGGTGGTCATCCTGCTCAACATCGACAGCGTCGGCGCGAAGCAGGGCCTCGAGAAGATCGGCAACGAGCAGCCAACGCTCCGCGCTGCCGCCTGACCTTGCACGACCTCGAACGAACACTCTGATCCCGTGACCCACACAACGCTCCTTCGGGAGCGTTTTTCGTTTCAGCATTGACCCCGCCCCCACTCGCGCCGCAGATGATCCGGTTGACCAATCCCGGTGCCACACGAGACCCAGCGCTCAACACTCGTTGATTCGCGTGACCTCTAAATCACCCCGCGCCGGCATATACCCGCCTTGACGCTGGTTGCATTGCATAGATGACGCCGCCAACACGACGGCGGAGTTGTTCTCGTCACATCGCACAGATTCAAGTCAGTTTCGCGACGCACGCGCGTTGAGTGACACAGTCCTGAGTTTGCTGTGTTTTCAAGCGTGAGTTGCGCTTTACGCGGCACTGAAGCGATACGCGCCCCCATGTTGGGGGATTCGTTGATCCTCTGCACGCGTTTCGTTGCCACTTCTGTCACTCCTTGATGTGTTTCGCTTGAGTGAGACCATGACCTGCTCCGATGCCGACGCGCCCGACCGGTCACGCTTGGCTGGTGCGTGTCTGCACACGATTGAAAGGATTGACCCATGTTCCACAAGATTGCGTCGCTCGGCCTTGGCATCCGAATCACTGCTTTGACCCTGATCGTGCTGATCGCGGTGCTCGCCGTCAACAACGTTGTGTTCGTGAAGAAGTACGAGAACAGCGCCGAGAACGCGATGGTGTCCAAGGCGCACTCGTTCATCGCCCTTGCCGACGAGACCAAGGCCCACGTCAGCAAACTCCATGGCGACGGAGCGTTCCATGAGGAGCAGTTGCTCGAGGAACTGAAGGCTGACCAGGAGGCGGGCAAGCCTTACAGCGAGTCCAAGATCTTCGGGACGATCCCCGTCGTCGCGGGTTGGCTCGCCGCCGATGCCGCCGCTGAGAAGGAAGGGATCGAGTTCCATACGCCCGCGTTCGAGGCCCGCAATCCGACCAACGAGCCTAAGGCGGGCTCGTTCGAGCACGCCCTTATGACGGACCTGACGAGCCAGGCTGAGCACAAGGGCGAACTGGACATCCACCGTATCGATACCGCGACCAACACGCTGCACTACATGCGTGCGATCACCCTCGACCAGTCGTGCATGACGTGCCATGGCGATCCCGCGACCAGCCCCACCAAGGATGGCAAGGACATCCTGGGCTTCAAGATGGAGAACTGGAAGGCCGGCAAAGTGCACGGCGCGTTCCACATCGCGATGCCACTCGCGCCCGTCGATGCGCAGGTCGCCTCGTTCGTCACCAATGGCATGATGTGGACGATCCCGCTGGCCGTCGGATCTGGCGTTCTCATCATGTGGTTGCTGCGCCGCACTCTGAGCGCTCCGATCGCAGCTCTCGTGGCAAGGCTCAAGGACATTGCTCAAGGTGAGGGCGACCTGACCCAGCGCGTCGACGAGTCCAAGAAGGACGAGATCGGGCAACTGGGCAAGTGGTTCAACCAGTTCGTGAACAAGGTCGAGAGCGTCATTCGCGAAGTCAAGGCTGGCACGTCGCAGATCGACGCTGGTGCCGGGCAGATCTCCGCCGCGAGCCAGTCGCTTGCGGAGGGCGCTTCGCAGCAGGCCGCGAGCCTTGAGCAGATCAGCGCGTCGATCGAAGAAATGTCCTCGATGACGCAGCAGAACGCGGAGAACGCACGTCAGGCCAACGCGATGAGCGAGACGTCGAAGAAGTCCGCCGACAAGGGTCAGAGCGAGATGAAGCAGATGGCGTCGGCGATGCACGAGATCAAGCAGTCGTCCGCCGAGATCGCCAAGATCATCAAAGTGATCGACGAGATCGCGTTCCAGACGAACCTGCTCGCGCTCAACGCCGCGGTCGAGGCCGCCCGTGCGGGCGAGGCGGGCAAGGGCTTCGCGGTCGTCGCGGAAGAAGTGCGTTCGCTCGCGCAGCGTTCCGCTGAAGCCGCGAAGAACACGTCGAGCATGATCGAGCAGTCGACGAAGCGTGCGGACAATGGCGTGGAGATCGCGAGCCGCGTTGGTCAGGCGCTCGACGAGATCGCCGACGCGACGAAGAAGGTGAACACGCTTCTCGCGGAGATCGCTTCCGCATCGTCCGAGCAGGCCAAGGGCATCGGGCAGGTGAACACGGGCGTCAGCGAACTCGACAAGGTGACGCAGGCCAACGCGGGCAACTCCGAGGAACTCGCTTCCGGTGCTGAAGAAACCGCGTCGCAGGTCACGAGCCTGCAGGAACTGGTGAGGCAGTTCAAGACCACGGAAGACGCCTCATCCCCAGTGCGCGGGGGTGTAACTCCAAAGCGGACTGAGGAGAAGTCAAGTGCAGTTCGTCCCTCCTCAACTGTGGCGCGAAAGGGACCGACGAAAGGAACGGTGTCGAAGCGACGCGCCATGGCGGAGTCGTCAAAGCACACAGCAGCATCGACTGCTGAAGACCTTCTGCCCATGGGGGAGTCGGGCGACGACACCTTGGAATCGTTCTGAAGGCGGATCGACCTCGATGATTCAGTTCTGCACTCTCAACAAGTGACCCCATGACGACACTCGCCCCCAACCAGTTCCAACGCATCGCGAGGATCGCACAAGACCGTTGGGGATTGCACCTGACGGAGAAAAAGGTGCCACTGGTCTCGAATCGCCTTGCGTCGTTCCTTCGGGAATCTCCGTTTGCATCCGTCGAGGCGTATCTCGATCACCTCGAAACGGACGCAACCGAAGAGGATCGCCTGGTCTTCTTCGACCTGCTCTCAACGAACGTCACGAGTTTCTTCCGAGACAAGCCTCACTTTGATTACCTGGAGCGCGAGTTCTACACACCCTTGGCGCGCGGCAATCTCACGCGACCGGGTCGCAAGATCCGCCTGTGGTCCGCCGCGTGTTCGACTGGCCAGGAGCCCTACTCGCTCGCGATGCACGCGCGTGAGCACTTGCCAGACATCGACGGGTGGGATTTCAAGATTCTCGGCACGGACCTTTCCAACTTCGCCGTGCAGTCGGCGAAGGCGGGCGTGTACGAAGAGGACAAACTCGACGGGATCAGCCCCGACCTCAAAGCCCGATACCTACACAGGGGCACCGGCGCCGCCAAGGACAAGTACACGGTCGCACCGTCCCTACGTTCGCTTGTCTCGATCGCTCGCCTAAATCTGATGGAATCGTGGCCTTTCAAGGGAAAGTTCGATGTCATTTTCTGCCGAAACGTGATGATCTACTTCGACGCCGAAACGCGCCGAAAACTCGTCATGCGGTTCTACGACCTGCTCCATCCGGGAGGAATCCTGGCGATCGGCAGCGCGGAGACACTCGCAGGGCTCAACACACCGTTCGCGGCGGCACAGGCTTCCGTGTACCTCAAGGCTTGATGGGAGCACCGCGTGGGAGCGACGCCGGGAACTTTTTCGAAGACAGAGGTCGACGGCAAACTCGTCGTCGGCGTGGGCGATCTGATCGTCACCAGCGATCCGAGCGCCACCGTCGTGACGTACGCCCTTGGCTCGTGCATTGGCGTCACGGTCTATGACCCCGTCGCTAAAGTTGGCGGGCTGTTGCACTTCATGCTTCCATCCGCCGACCTCAACAAGGACAAGGCCGCCGCCAACCCCGCGATGTTCGGCGACATCGGAATCCCCCTGCTCTTCAAGACCGCCTACGAGCAAGGTGCCAAGAAGGAGCGCTTGATCGTTTGTGCAGCAGGTGGAGCGGAGGTACTGTCCGATGACGGGCACTTCAAGATCGGCTCGCGCAATCGCACGCTCGTCCGCAAGATCTTCTGGAAGAACGGCATCCTGCTCTCGGCCGACGAGACGGGCGGGTCCAACAGTCGAACGCTCTCGCTCCGCATGAGTGATGGCGCCGTGGCTGTTCGCACCCAAGGAACGGAGCGCGCACTATGGCCGACGTGAACGCCATCCTCAGCAAACTGGACAACCTCGCGGCACTGCCAAGCACCGTGCTGCGCCTGACCACGCTCCTCATGAGCGGCAAGGCCGCCGCGGCGGAGATCGAGCAGGTCGCCCGCCAGGATGAGGCTCTGTCGATCACCATTCTCCGCTGGGCGAACTCCGCGATGTTCGGCCGTCCGGGCAAGACGTTCACACTCCGCGAGAGCATCACGCGCCTCGGCAACGCCAACCTCCTGAGCATCGTCCTGCAGCAGAAGACGTCCACCATGTTCGAGCGCGCCGGCGCGGCCTTTGGCCTTGCCCGCGGCGAACTCTGGCGCAGCGCCGTCGGCGGCGGGTTCTGCGCCCAGTCCATCGCTCGATCCCACAAGTTTGACAATCCGGAACTCGCGTTCCTCTGCGGCCTGCTCCGCGACATCGGCAAACTCGCCCTCGATGCGCACTTTGGCTCCGCGTATGCCGAGAAAGTCCAGCGGCACATGAGCCCCGATCGCTCGTTCCTCGAAGCAGAGCGCGAGGCGTTTGGCTTCGACCACGCGCAGGTCGGCAAGGCTCTTGCTCTCAAATGGAAACTGCCCGAGCGCATCGCTGAGTGCATCGGCGCCCATCACAACCCGCCGCCCACGGGTGCCGGGCATGACACGCTTATCGACATTGTTCACGCCGCCGACGTCGTCTGCCTGTGGGCAGGGCTCGCAATCGGCTGCGACGGCTTGCAGTATCGACTCGCGGAGCATGTCCGAACAGGCCTCGACCTCTCGCGTGCTCAGGCCGAGTTCCTGATCGCCTCCGCGTGGCAGGATGTCCGCTCTGCTGAGCAAATGATGAAAGATCCCGCTCCTTCGAGGAAGTCCGCATGAACTGCAATGTGCTCATCGTCGACGACTCGCCGATCCTCCGCAAGGCCATCAAGAAGGTGGTTCGCCTTGCCGGCGTTGAGGAAGACCGCATCCATGAGGCCGGCAACGGCCAGGAAGCGCTCGAGATCCTCGAGACCGTCTGGATCGACCTGGTCCTCCTCGACCTCAACATGCCCGTAATGGATGGCGAGCAGTTCGCGCAGGAACTCCGCAAGCGTGAAGACCTTGCGGGCGTCGCCGTCGTGATCGTAAGCACTGAAGCAAACAAGGAGCGCCTTGATCGCCTCAAGGCGCTGGGCATCGTCAACTCGCTGCGCAAGCCGTTCGAGCCCGAAGACCTCTGTCGCCTGATCGCCAAGACACTGGGAGTCAAACAGTGAACACCATCATCTCTCCAGACCGCCTCGCCGAACTCGCGATGAAAGCCCTCGAGCGCACCGCGTTCATGATGGCCGATCCCGCCGAGGTCTCTTCCGCATCGGTCGCGAAGGCGACCCGCCGCGCCACCATCCGCTATGCAGGACCGGCCAGCGGCCTGGTCACGATCCGCACCACCGACGACTTCCTGCGCAGCCTCGCATCCAACCTGCTTGGCGAGGAACCCGACGACATCGACCTCTCCACCTGTGGCGATGACGCGATCAAGGAACTCACCAATATCCTGGGCGGGTCGGTCATCCACGAACTGGGCGGGGCCGACAACACGTTCTCGCTGGGCCTGCCCCAGGTCGTGAACGCATCCAACGCTCAGGTTGCCATCGATCGCACGTGCGCCCTTGACTGTGAAGGGCACCCGCTCTTCATCACGTGGGATCCCGACGCCGTCGCTACGAAGAAAGTCGCCTAACAAATCGGAGTCCACGCGTGCCCGTCAAGGTCCTCATTGTCGATGATTCCTCGATCGTCCGCCGCATGCTCAGCGACGAGTTGAGCAAGCAACCCGGCATCGAGGTTGTGGGCACCGCACCGGATCCCTTTATCGCGCGAGACAAGATCCTCTCGCTCCACCCAGACGTCATCACGCTCGACATCGAAATGCCGCGCATGGATGGGATCTCCTTCCTCCGCCGTCTGATGAAGCACCATCCGATCCCCGTCATCATCGTGAGTTCGCTCACGCCCAAGGGGTGCGAGACGGCTCTCGCGTGCATCGAGGCCGGCGCCGTCGACGTCTTGTGTAAGCCCGGCGCTTCCTATTCGGTTGGCGATCTCGCGAACGAACTGGGCGAGATCATTCGTGGTGCTTCCGGCGCGCGACTTCGCCCTGTCACCCCCACTCCTGCCGCAACAGCAAAGCCCGCCGCGCCCCTGGCGTCTCGCGCCATGATCCAGACCACAAATAAGGTTGTCGCGATCGGTTCCTCAACAGGCGGAACCGAAGCGCTCCGAGCCGTCCTGACAGCGCTCCCGGCCCAGTCCCCCGGCATCATCATGACCCAGCACATGCCCGAGGGGTTCACCGCGTCTTTCGCCGAACGCCTCAATAGCCTCTGCGAAATCGAAGTGCGTGAAGCAAAGGACGGCGATTACGTCTCCCCGGGCGTCGCCCTCCTCGCGCCCGGCAACAAGCACATGCGCCTCTCACGCGACGGCGCCCGATACATCGTCAAGGTCTGCGACGGCCCGCGCGTCTGCCGCCATCGCCCTTCCGTCGAGGTCCTCTTCGAGTCTACTGCGCAGCACGCCGGCCCCAATGCGTTGGGCATGATCTTGACCGGCATGGGCGACGACGGCGCAACCGCGCTGGGCTCCATGCGCAAGGCTGGTGCCGTCACCATCGCCCAAGACGAAGCCTCCTGCGTCGTCTTCGGCATGCCCAGGGAAGCCATCGCTCGGGGCAGCGCGATGATGGTCTCGCCCCTCACCGACATGTCAAGGCACATCATGGACTTCGCAGCGGGCGTCCTAAAGCCAGTAGCGGCAGCCTCTTAAGCGACTTGCCACTTCCAGCCCGACCGACTTTGCTCCTCCTATCCTCACGGCGATGTTCCTGTGGGCAATGCTGATCCGAATAAGCGACTGGTGCATCCGCTGCTACCGGCGTCGCATCGTCAACGTGAACGTCAACATCATCGTGGCGGGCTTGCTCGCTATGGGCGTCACCGTCGCCGCGATGAAGGGCCTCGAGCACGTCGACGTCCCCGCCAAACTTGCCCGACTCGTCCGCATGCCCTGGACTTTCGGCCCGTTCACGTGGACTGAGAAGACGGTCATCAGCATCCTGACCCTCGTCATCGACCTCGTGGCCGACGTGCTGGTCTACTACGTCCTGCACTGGCTCGCGAATCACGTGCCGAAGAAGGCCGCCAAACTCGGGCACCTCATCGACGACCTGAACCCCGCCTACGCGCACCTCACGTTCGTGCAGGACGCGACGATGGTGCAGGTCGAGCGACTCGTCCTCAGCCCGCTGTTCTACATCATCGCGGTGGGCGGGCAGCAGATGATCCTGCACGCCGACCACAGCGCGGTCGCGACTTCTGTGGCCGTGCCCTTCACGACCGCCATCCTCATCACGCGCTGTATCCACACCGTCTGGATGCACTACCAGCAGAAGCGGCAACTCGCGAAGATCAAGGCCGGGGCGATTGTGTTGGCATCGAGCGTGCCCGCACCGATTGGAACGACGCCGCCGGCGGATGGCAAGGCGGAACCAGTTGTGTCCGTGACGAACAATGAGGAATCGAAGACGGAACTCGTTTCGGCTGTCGCAAGTAGCCACGACGTCGGCGGCACCACGAAATAACGTCGATCGCAAGCGAGCCTGAACTCCGTCCCGACTTCGCCTCTACTCTCTCCTCATGTGCGGCATCGCCGGAATCCTCCGCGTCTACCCACCCGGCGCCACGCCGCCGCCACACTTTGAGTCCATCCCCGAGGCGTGGCTCGACCTCCTCGACGACTCCATCAAACACCGCGGCCCCGACGGCCAAGGCCGCTTCCGCGATCGCGCCCTGCGCTCCGACGGCTGCACCGTCGACGTCGCCCTCGTCCACCGCCGCCTGAGCATCCTCGATCACAAGGGCGGCGCCCAGCCGATGGTGTCTTCTCCCAGATCCCCCTCCGGGCTTCCGGAGGGGGTGGCCGGTCTTTCGGCCGGGGGAGGCACGTCAGCGATTGACTGTCGTTTTCCCCTCCTGTTCCAAGGCTCCCCCACCGACGCCGTGCGGTACGAACCGATCGCGGGAGGCACCGACAACGTCCTCGCCGTCACCTTCAACGGCTGCATCTACAACCACCGCGAACTGCGCAAGGAGTTGGAAGCGAAGGGACACCGCTTCGTCACTGATCACAGCGACACAGAAGTGCTGTTGCATGGGTGGAGGGAGTGGGATGAGAACCTCGCCGAACACTTGGACGGCATGTACGCCTTCACTCTGTGGGACCACGCCGTCGGCTCGCTCCTGCTCGCGAGGGACTCTTTCGGCGAGAAGCCGCTGTACATGCACCATGTCGCTCGCAGCGACAGTTGGATCAACACGTTCGCGAGCGTTCCCCCACACGCATCAGGCGTCGTCGAATCACTCGGGCCGTCGCTCGTTCCAGTTCAACGTTTCAGCGGCACCGATGATTGGCTGCGCTTTGGATGGAGCACCAGCGCTCCGTTGGATGGAGCCACCTCTGTATCTTCAAATGAGGCGTGGTTCTACCACGCCGCACCCGCACCGCTTCCGGCGAGCACGACCGTTTTAGATATGACTCAGCGCGTGCCGCCAGAATCGCTCCCGCGTGGAGACAAAGTCGCCCGATTTCACGGTCACTATTCACGAAGAACCGAGACGCTCAACACAGAAACGCTCGATTCGTTGATCACGTGTGCAGTTGAGTCGCGCCTTGAGAGCGATGTGCCACTTGGTTGTTTTCTCTCCGGTGGCGTGGATTCAAGCCTCGTCGCATGGTACGCGAAGCGCCGTCTTGGAAAGCTCTCAACGTTCACGGTGCGAATGCCCGACCTCGAGTACGACGAATCCCGCTACGCCCAGGCCGCAGCGACAGCGATCGGAACGGATCACGTCGAAATTCCTTGCGAGGCCCAACCAGCGACCGATCTCGTGGACTTGATCGAGCGTCTCGGCCTGCCGTTTGGTGATTCTTCTTTGCTTCCGACATTCTGGGTCAGTCGAGCCGCTCGAAAACACGTGACCGTGGCACTGAGTGGCGATGGCGGCGACGAACTGTT
>Ga0075163_10008205_pt1 | contig 13786 bp, 2 predicted proteins | sample JI1023141ADNA_FD_71478 | JGI IMG/M metagenome (GOLD analysis project Ga0075163, IMG submission 71478) | Wastewater effluent complex algal communities from Wisconsin, to seasonally profile nutrient transformation and Carbon sequestration -... | ecosystem: Engineered > WWTP > Effluent > Algae...
GACTTCGACCTCACCCAGGTCGTGCGCGACGCGGCCGGCCCGCTGTACTTCACGGCGACCCTCGCGGTCGTCAACAGCGCCCCCGAGATCGCGCCGGCGAGCCGCATGGTTCCCGTCACGGCCGCGGTCGATCAGCCGAGCCAGGCCAAACAGGTCCTCGACATCGTCGAGCGCGTGCGCAGCCAGACCGGCAACAAGCCCGTGATCCTCGTCGCCCACTCGAGCGCCGGCCTGGCCGCGCGCGCCGCGGTGCTCACCGAGGGCGGGACCAAGATCAAGGGCCTCGTCACCGTCGGCACCCCGCACGGCGGCGGCGCCGTCCCGTGGCTCGTCGACCAGGGCATGTCGCAGGCGCTGCGCCTGCTCGCCCGCGTCGACCCGGCGATCGTCTCGACCGCGCCGTTCAAGGACCTGCTGCCCGAGCTGCTCGGCTTCATCGCCGGCGCGCCGGTCCAGGGCGCGCCGCTGCAGGCCTCGACCTTCACGCCGCCCGGCGCCGCGACCCTGCCGGTCAACTTCAAGGCCCACGCGATCGCCACCAAGCTGCCCGCGACCGGCCTGCGCCCGCGCCTCGACGCCTGGCTCAAGTCCAAGCTCGACGCCCTGCGCCTCCCGGCCAACGGCCAGCCCGCCCCGACCCACGTCGGCGTCGGCGTGCGCGTGGTCCCCCCGGCCGTCGTCCAGGCCGGCGTGCGCGTCGAGCCGACCGTGCGCCTCGACATCGCCCGCCTCCCGGTCACCGCGAGCCCGGTCAACCTCGCCAACTACCCGGCGCTCCCGCGCCTCGCCGCGCGCGTCAAGCTCTCGCGCCCCGGCGCGTACCTGGTCGGCGGCCCGGGCACCAGCCCGCGCCTGCGCTGGGCCGAGCTCGGCGTCGACCTCGACCCCGCGGCCTCCGGCCTCGACGTCACGCCGATCCTTCGCCTGTACGACGGCAGCGTCGGCGGCCCCGAGGCGGCCCTGACCCAGCTCGCGCGCGCCGCCGAGGGCTTCTTCACCGCCCCGGCGCTCGCCGCCCCGCTGCTCGACGGCCTGCTCGGCGCCCTGACCCGCGCCCCGGGCGTCCCGCACCCGCTGGCCCAGGCCCTCGGCCAACTTCTCAAGTCCCTCGAGCTGGCGATCCCCGCGACCACCGGCTTCGACCTGTCCGCCGACGGCCTGACCGCGCTGCTCGCCGACCCGGCCGTGTTCCTGCGCGACCGCCTGACCGCGGCCCTCGCCGACCCGACCCGCCGCGCCGCGCTGTTCGCCGCCGCGCGCGCCCTGCTCGGCCTCGACCTCGACGCCCTCCAGCGCCGCATCACCGCCGGCGCCCCCGAGGCCCCCTGGCTGCCCGCCCTCGGCCTCGCCCTGGAGGCCCTGGGCCTCGCCACGGGCCCGGCCGGCGCCGTCCCCATCCCCGACCCCGCCGGCATCCTCCGCCTCCTGGAGGCCCCCGGCGCCGCCCTGGTGGCCACGGCCACAGCCGCCCTCGGCGACGAGGCGCGCCGCGCCGACCTCCTGCACCGCCTGCGCACGACCTTCGGCCTCGACGACGTCGCCGCCCCCAGCGTCGAGCGCACTCTCGGCCCGATCCGCGTGACCGCGACCGCGAAGGGCCGCCTGACCCTCGCCCTCGTGCCCGCCGCCGCCCGCCTCGGCGACCGCGTCGAGCTGTCCGCGGCCCTCGCCCTCGACCTCGAGACCCGCAAGCTCGAGCTGTCCGTCGAGCTGCGCCCCGAGCGGGTCCCCGCCGCGATCGCGCTGGTCCGCACGATCGACGTCGCCGCCGGCCAGGCCCCCGCCGACAACGGCCTGCGCGTGCAGCTCCTGCTCGGCGACCCCGCGCTCGCGCGCTCGACCGTCCGCGTGTTCCCGCCGCCCGCCGACCTCGCGACCAAGCTCGGCAAGCTCGGCCTCGGCTTCGCCCTGTCCTCGCTGCTCGGCGCGGCGCTGGTCCACTTCGGCGCCAACAACAACACCGGCCTCGCCCTCGTGCTGCGCCAGCTCGACCTCGTCGACCAGGCCGCCGTCGGCGCCCCGCTGCGCCTGCGCCCGCTGGGCCCGCTGCTCGACGACCCCGCCGGCCACCTGCGCCGCGCCTTCCTCGCCCCCGGCGCCGACCAGAAGCCCGCGCCCAACTACGCCAAGCTCGCCGACCTGATCAAGGGCCTCGGCGCGCTCCAGGGCGCCGCCGACGGCAGCCTGCCGCTGCCGTGGGGCGTCGTCGTCACCGCCGAGCAGCAGGGCGGCGCGACCCGCCTGCGCGTGCGCAAGCAGGCCGCCCCGAACGCCGCGCCGCCGCAGCTCGACCTCGACCTCTCGCTCGCGCTGGCCGCCGGCGCCGACCCGGTCCCCGGCGCCGCGCTGACCCTCACCCTCCCCGGCGTCCCGCAGGCCTGGGACCCGCTGATCGTCCGCGCCGGCTTCCAGGACAACCAGCCGCAGCTCTCGCTCGGCACCACCGGCGCCCGCATCGACATCCTCCCGTTCAAGGGCTTCGACGCCGCGCTGCTGCAGCTCGCCCAGGTCGGCGTCTACAAGCTGCTGCCGACGCTGCTGCGCGCGCTGTTCAAGGCGCTCAAGGTCAAGGACCCCGGCCTCGTCGACAAGGTCGACGACCTCGGCCAGGCCCTCGGCCTCCAGCCGCAGTCGTTCGCGCCCGGCGAGGACGTCCTGACCGCCCTGCGCGACGACCCGGCCGCCTGGCTCAAGGGCCGGCTCAGCAGCGCCGACGCCCCCGCCACGGTCGGCGCGCTCCACGACCTGATCCAGCTGACCGGCAGCGCCGCCGTCACGAAGGACGGCGACCTCCTGGTCTGCAAGATCGGCGACCTCACGATCGAGCTCGGCCGCACCAGCGACGCCGACCCGACCAAGGAGAAGATCGGCGCCTGGGTCCGCCTGCCCAAGCTCAACTCGCTGCACCTCCCCGAGGCCAAGCCCGTGATCGGCCTGCGCCTCGCCGCCGGCGTCTTCATCACGGACGCCTCCGACGAGCCCCGCCTCGACCTCGACGTCGCCGTCGGCTTCATCGACGACGCGCTCAAGGTCGCCGGCCTGACCCTCAAGCCCGGCATCGAGGCGACCTACAGCGGCCCCGCGAAGATCCAGGACGTCGCCGCCTTCTCCGCCTCGCTGCTGCTGCAGGTCGACGGCGTCGACGACTTCAAGGGCCTGCGCCTGCGCGCCCTCCCGGGCTTCTCCGTCGCGCGCCTGACCGACGCCGTCAGCTTCGCCGGCGCCGACGACGAGCCCCCGACCGCCGCCGACATCCTCGCCCTCGTCCGCGCCGGCATGATCCCGCTCGCCGTCGAGATGCTGCTGCAGAACGCCTCCGTCCAGAGCGGCTTCACCAAGAAGGTCTTCGACCTGCCCGGCGGCCGCAAGCTGACCCCCGGCAAGGTCCTCGCCGACAGCGGCCTGATCACCAGCCCCGGCTACGACCACCTCACCGACCTCGCCCAGCTGACCCCGCACGGCGTGATCGCCGGCCTGCTCCACTCGGCGATGGGCGTGCTCGCCTCCGGCAACAGCCCGACCCCGCTGGTCCCGTTCGAGGGCGGCGGCCTGTTCGTCGCCGCCGACGGCGCCGGCGGCCTCGGCCTGCGCCTCCAGATCCCCGCGCTCAAGCTGTCGAGCGACCCCGAGGTCACGCTCGTGCTCGGCGACGACGCGGCCTGGTCCCAGGCCCACGGCGGCCCCGGCGGCCCCGGCGGCCTCGGCGTGTTCTTCGTGCGCAAGCCCGCCAACGCGCCCGCGACCCTGCTCGAGCCGAGCTTCGACCTGCTGAGCGTCGGCGTCGACGTCCGCGGCCGCAACCACGGCCAGCTGTTCGAGCTCGCCGGCATCAGCCTCGACGGCTTCGACGCCCGCGTCTACGTCGGCGTCGCCGTCAAGAACGGCGCCGCGACCGTCAAGTGGGGCGCGTTCGCCAAACTGGTCGAGCTCGGGCTCCCGCTCGGCGCAGGCGCGGGCGACAGCAACCCGGTCGCCCAGAGCATGATGGCCCCGAGCGGCGGCGAGAAGGGGGCCGTCAACCCGACCTTCGACATCGCCGTCGGCTACCTGTCGAACAGCTCGCTGTTCGTCCAGCTCGGCGACGACCCGACCAAGCAGGAGCTATGGTTCCCGATCCAGCGCAGCTTCGGCCCGCTGCACATCCAGCAGATCGGCGTCGCCTGGAAGCAGCCGACCAAGCAGCTCGGCGTGTTCGTCGACGGCGGCGCCAGCCTGGCCGGCCTGACCGTCCAGGCCGACGACCTCGGCGTGTGGATCCCGATCACCGACCCCGGCAACGGCAGCCTGTGGCAGCTCGAGCTCAAGGGCCTCGGCATCGGCTACGAGAACGAGTCGGTCCGCATCGCCGGCGCCCTCGTCAAGACCGGCAACCAAAACGCCACCCAGTACATCGGCGGCTTCGTCGTCGAGGCCATGAGCCTCGGCCTGACCGGCTTCGGCTCCTACGCCGAGGTCCACCCGCAAAACGCCGAGAAGTTCACCGCGCTGTTCGTCTACATCTTCCTCAAGGCCCCGCTCGGCGGCCCGCCGTTCTTCTTCGTCACCGGCCTCGCCGGCGGCTTCGGCTACAACATGGGCCTCGAGGTCCCGCCGATCGAGGAGGTCCGCAACTTCCCGTTCGTGTCCGCGGCCATGGACTCGAGCAAGATCGCCAACAACCCGCTCGAGGCCGTCGGCCAGCTCCAGAAGTACGTCCCCATCGAGCGCGGCAGCTACTGGATCGCCGCCGGCGTCAAGTTCAACTCGTTCCAGCTGATCGACTCCTTCGCGCTGCTGCACGTCATGTTCGGCAACGGCTTCGAGGTCGGCCTCCTCGGCCTCTCGCGCATGCAGCTGCCCCCGGCCGTCCCGCTCGTCTCGATCGAGATGGCCCTCAAGGTCCTGTTCTCGACCCGCAAGGGCCTGCTCTCCGTCGAGGCCCAGCTGACCGACAACTCGTGGCTGCTCGGCAAGGCCTGCCGGCTCACCGGCGGCTTCGCCTACTACTACTGGTTCGGCGGCGGCCACTCCGGCGACTTCGTCATCAGCCTCGGCGGCTACCACCCGCGCTTCGCCGTCCCCGCCCACTACCCCAGCGTCCCGCGCCTCGGCTTCAACTGGCGCATCAGCTCGGAGATCACCGTCAAGGGCGAGGCCTACTTCGCGCTGACCCCCTCGTGCGTGATGGCCGGCGGCCTGCTCGAGGCCGTGTTCCAGGCCGGCGACCTGCGCGCCTGGTTCAAGGCCTGGGCCGACTTCCTGATCTCGTGGAAGCCGTTCCACTACGACATCGAGGTCGGCATCAGCGTCGGCGTCAAGTACGGGTGGTTCGGCATCGAGCTCGGCTGCCGCCTGGCGATCTGGGGCCCCGACTTCTCGGGCGAGGTCGAGGTCGACTGGTTCATCATCTCCTTCACGATCCCGATCGGCGCCGGCGCCAGCCGCAACGCCAAGCCCCCGCTGCAGTGGTTCGAGTTCCGCGAGCAGTTCCTGCCCGCCGACAAGGACATGGTCGGCCTCGACGCCGTCTTCGGCCTGATCGACGTCCGCGACAAGGACGACCCGATCAAGCGCACCCTGCTGCTCGGCCCGGAGTTCGCGCTGCGCACCCGCACCCCGCTCGCCACCAACGCCGTGACCCTCGGCGCCGCCCCGGCGTTCGTGGTGCCCGCCCCCGACGACGCGATGAGCGCGCGCTCGCTCGCCGACGCCCGGGCCAAGCCCGCCGAGCCGCGCCTCGACGTCGACATCCGCCCGATGCAGGTCCCGGACGTCACCGCCAGCCACACCGTCAAGATCGTCGACAAGAACGGCGCCGATAAGACCTCGCAGTTCCCCGACAGCGCGATCACCCTGATCTACGACGGCGTGCCCGCGGCGCTGTGGGACTTCGAGGCCATCGACGCCGCGCTCGCGGCCCTCGGCGCCAAGTCGGCCGAGGCCAAGACCGTCCCCAGCCTCGTCGGCGTGCAGCTGCGCGCCCAGGTCCAGACCCTGATCCCCAGCGGCGACATCCCGGTCGTCCAGTGGGAGATGGACCCGGTCCACCGCAACCCGCTCGCCGAGCCGCGCGCCGTGCCCAAGGCCACCGGCAACGTCCTGATCCAGCTCGGCATCAGCCAGGCGACCCCGGTGTTCACCGCCGCCAGCCGCCTGCTGTCCGGCCCCGGCTTCCAGGGCCGGCGCAGCAGCGTGCTCGCGGCCGCCTCGGCCGAGGGCGTGGTCGTCCCGCTCCACCCGGAGCTGAGCGTCAGCAGCGCCCGCCTCGCCCGCCGCCGCACCGCCCCGCCCGCGATCGTCAGCCTCGACGACAGCGTCGCCGCGCTCGCGGCCGTCGGCACCGACGCCCGCTACCAGTACCGCAGCCCCGCCGCCGCCCAGCTCAAGATCCGCCCGCCCGTGCTGCGCGGCGTCCTCAAGCGCGCCGCGGCCCCGACCCTGTCGCAGGCCCGCAGCCTGCGGACCACCGTCGCCGCCGTCACCGGCGTCACCGCGGCCACCCCGCGCAAGGTCGTCTCGACCGGCGCCCGCACCCCGATCGCCGGCGCCACCCTGCTGCGCAGCGCCCCGCCGCGCGCCAACCAGCCGACCCGCATCGCCGCGCCCGCCCGCCAGGTCGTCGCCGGCGCCACCGCCCGCCTGTCCCACCGCAGCGAGATGAAGCGCCTGCAGAAGATCGGCGTCCGCGGCCTCGCCATCGACCCGCGCGACCTCGTCGCCGGCACCAACGGCACCAGCATCCCCGCCGGCACGACCCAGCTGTGGGACTTCCCGACCCGCGGCGCCGCCGCCCCGGGCGTCACCGTCACCTTCGCCGGCAACCAGGGCCTGCGCATCACCTGCCTCGACCGCGCCGGGGCGCTCCTCGCCGACGTCGAGACCCTCGGCAGCGGCACCTTCGCGGTCCCGACCGGCACCGTCCGCGTCGCCGTCACCGGCCTCGGCAAGATCACGCCGCCCGCCACCGCGACGCCGACGATGGGCAACCTGACCCTCAAGCAGAGCGCCCGCGGCCCCGCCGTCGTCGGCTGGCTCGGCAGCTCCGAGCTGGTCCGCCTCAGCGACACCGGCTACCTCGCCCGCGGCGCCGTCCTGCGCACCCACAGCCCCGCGGAGCAGCGCGGGCGCCCGCTCGGCCTGGTCCGCGCCAGCGCGGCCCTGCGCGGCCAGCTCGCCACCGAGACCGTGCTCCCGCGCGCCTGCCAGACCATCGCCGTCATCGTCGAGCGCGTCGAGCCCAAGGAGACGTTGATCCTCGGCAACGGCGTCAACATGTCGGTGCGCGGCGCGACGCTCTCGGCGACCCCGTCGAAGCTGACCAGCCCGACCCGCGCCATCCTGCTCCACGCCGTCCAGGCCGCCGACGCCGACATCACCGTCGCCCTGTCCGTCAACCCCGGCTGGCGCCTCGGCGGCGTGCTCGGGATGTCCGGCCCGCCCGGGCGCTGGGCCCAGGCCCTCGCCCAGGAAGCCCCCGAGCGGCTCGTCGACGACGACCCGCTCTCCACCCACGGCCAGTCGGTCGTCGCCTTCGTCGTGAAGTGACCGGAGCCCTCCATGCCACCCACCTTCAACTCATCGGACCCGAAGAACCAGGTCACCGGCGGGCCCGCGCCCGGCTGCGTCATCTTCTACCCCGAGTGCCGGCCCGCCCTCGTCGCCGGCGCCTACAAGGTGCAGCTGCAGCAGAAGATCCAGCGCACCGACGGCGCCTCGATCGACGCCGACACCCCCGCCGGCGAGGCCGACAAGAAGCTCCCCGCCGCCCAGAGCTTCCCCTTCGAGGTCACCGGCCCGCGCTTCGCCCTCGGCCCCGACGAGGTCCACTCGGTCTACCCGCCCGCCAACGCCGGCGGCAGCTTCGAGACCCGCCTCCCGCTGATCGTCCTCGGCCGCCGCACCCTCCCGTGGGAGCGCACCATCAGCGGCACCAAGCCATGGATGGCCCTGCTGCTGTTCGAGGAGACCGAGGTCACCGAGCTCCCCTCGGCCACCGTCGGCACCATCCTCGCCCCCGCGACCAAGGCCAAGAACCCCTACCTCTCCCCCGTCGCCCTGACCGCCGCGGAGGCCGCGATGCCCTGCCTCGGCGTCGAGGTCACGCTCGAGACCTTCACCGCCGTCGCCCCCTACCTCGAGGAGCTCCCCGACCTCACCCACGTCCGCCAGGTCAACACCGCCGACAAGGAGCTGCTCGGCCAGGACGAGGACGGCTGGTTCTCCGTCGTCATCGGCAACCGCCTCCCGCGCGGCGGCGGCACCAAGTACGTCGCCTGCCTGGTCTCGCTCGAGGGCCACGTCGGCCACCTCCCGACCGACGTCTTCGGCGCCCACAACGCCCAGGACATGGCCTACGGCGGCTCGCCCAACCCGAAGACGACCAAGGTCCAGCTCGTCACCCTGGCCCGCTGGAAGTTCACCTGCGAGGGCAAGGGCGACTTCCAGAGCATCATGACCGCGCTGCCGGGCCGCGGCGGCGTCGAGCTGCTCGGCGCCCCGCCGCGCCAGCTCAGCGCCGCCGAGGCCAGGAAGAGCAAGCTGGCCCACGTGATCATGTCGGAGTTTGGCCACCTCCAGGTCGGCCACACCACGCGCGAGGGCGAGACGACGGTCGCCTGGTACCGCGGCCCGCTGGTGCCCCTGAAGGTCCAGTACGCCCCGTCCGGCCCCTACCACACCTCGGACCAGGCGCGCACGATCGACCCGGAGAGCGGCCTGGAGAACCTCGGCCACGCCGCCGCCTTCGAGGTCGGCCGCCTGCTCGCGCTGTCGGACTCCGAGTTCGCGCTCGACCTGCTCCGCTGGCGCCGCGGCGACTACAACCTCGTGCACACCTCGGTCGACAAGAAGGGCTACCCGCCGAACCCCGGCTCCGGCATGACCTGGGAGGAGATCGCGCGCTTCGACCCGATGGGCCCGATCGTCATCCAGGAGCTGCTCTACGACTGCAGCCGCACGATCGTCGACAGGACCAGCGTCCTCGCCCAGCTCGGCGACCCGACCGGCCTCGCCGGCGTCAAGGGCAAGATGGCCGGCCTCAACCCCGCCAGCGTCGCCCAGACCTTCAACCTCGACATCACCCTGGTCGGCAAGCTGCTCGACAACAAGATCCTCGACGGCAACATCAGCCTCGAGACCATCGGCGTCCGCGAGCTCCCCACCCTCCAGACCAGCTTCGACGTGCTGGTCGGCGCCCAGGGCCTCGGCGAGCTGCAACACCTCGGCGTCGCCAGGGTCGGCGCCATCAACCTCAAGGCGCGCGGAGGCTTCGGATGACCACTCGAACCAAGATCAAGACCCAGCAGTTCGTCACCGACCTGCTCGCCCTCAAGGCCGACCCCTACACCGCGCGCCCCAACGGACCGGTCCCCGAGGACATCCCGCCCGCGCTCGCCGACTGGCTCGCCCGCCTGCGCCTGCTCTACGGCGTGCCCTTCAACTACCTCGTCCCCCACGAGTCCCTCCTGCCCCAGGAGTCGATCCGCTTCTTCTACATCGACCGCGCCTTCCTCGACCGCCTCGTCGACGGCGCCCTCAGCGTCGGCAAGACCGGCACCAAGGAGGAGGCCCACCACCACGGCGTGAAGGCGGCCCTCCACGGCCGCCTCGACCTCGAGGAGCAGGTCTACCGCCGGCGCCTGCGCAGCGAGCACGTCGACGAGGACCTCGTCGTCCGCGGCGAGCTGACCGGCCTGCTGCTGCGCTCGGCCGCCGTGTCCGGCTGGACCGGCCTCGAGGTCAAGGCCTACGCCGGCGCCGACGAGAAGTCGACCAAGCTCCGCCTGCTGCGCATGGACCGGCTCGCCCCCGACATCCTGATCTGCATCTTCCGCGGCGTGCCGCAGACCGTCGACATCGAGGAGCCGCGCGAGGGCCTGCAGTTCGGCTTCGACATGAAGCCCGGCCAGCTGATCAACAAGTTCGACCAGGTCCCCAAGCTCAACCCGCCGAGCTTCTGGGTCAACCTGCGCCACACCTACGACGCCGCCGCCGGCACGCAGGTCGCCGACAAGGCCCAGGTCCAGGTCCCGATGCGCGACGCCACCCGCCGCGTCGTCGACGTCAGGGGCCTGCGCACCGCCGTCGCCGCCGGCATCACCGCCCACGCCGACAGGGCCCACATGATGAAGGGCGCGAGCCCCAACGGCTCCGAGCTCGCGGTCCAGCTGCTGCAGTTCCCCTACCGCCAGCGCTTCAACGGCGCCGGCACCCCGAGCAGCCCGATCCGGGCCTACACGATCCAGCAGATCCCCCTCCTCCAGCTCCAGGCGCTCTTCGTCGCCAAGTGAGGCTCTCCCATGGCCACGCGTAGCTATCCCACCGAGCTCAGCGCCTACAACCTCGCCGCCGTCCGCGGCCTCAGCCCCGACGTCGCCGCCACCGTCGACCCCAACCTCTGGCGCGGCTCCCGGGTCCTCGTCCCCGTCAGCCTCCAGGCGCTCGTCGTCACCGCCCAGAACGCCGCCGGACCCTGGGCCGACGTCGCCGTCCGCCGCGACGCCCAGAACCAGCTGCTCGCCCCGCCGCCGTTCACGGATCAAGCCCCCCGGCCCGTCGGCGTCCACCTCCACTGGGCCCTCCCCGACGCCCTGTCGCGCGGCAAGGTCGCGAAGGGCGGCACCGGCGACCCCGCCTTCCCGCTGGTCCCCGACCGCTGGCTCGTCGTGCGCATGGCCTGGAACGCCGACCGCTCGCGCCGCGTCGTCACCGCCTGGGTCATCGAGAGCGAGCAGCCCGACCCGGCCAAGCGCGTGACCCCGCTGTCCTCGTGGAAGGAGACGCGCCTCACCAACCCCGTCGTCCGCGAGCTGACCGCCGTCGGGCCCAAGAAGACCAGCTTCTCCCCGGTCTACACCGCGATCTACGACAACGTCCGCGGCACCCTGGCCTTCCACGACCCGCTGACCAGCGTCACCAGCGACACGCTGACGTACATGGTCGCCGGCTGGTTCTCGACCCCGACCGACGACCCGCTGTTCTCCGGCCGCACCGAGCACACCTGGCTCGAGCGCATGCAGGCGCTGCGCTGGTCGCTGACCGGCGACGACGTCCTGCGCGCCCAGACCGCCGCGCAGTGGCTGCACCTCAAGCACAGCGAGACCGGCCTCGGCTACAAGCCCGAGAACTTCGTCGCGGTCGAGAAGTTCGCCAGCGAGATCAGCCCGATGATGTCCCCGAACCTCGGCGGCACGATCTACCGCGCCGACACCCCGCTGATGGACGCATCCGGCCTGACCGTCGCCGAGAGCTTCTTCTCGCTCTACGGCCCGCGCCAGACCCTGTGCCACGGCCTGATCTACGACGTCCCGTGGGAGCCCGCCGCCAAGCCCCCGAGCGGCGCCCCCAAGCCGACCGAGTTCTCGCTGTGCGCCGGCAACACCGGCGCCGAGGCCCTGTCCTGCGAGCTCTCCAAGGCCAAGTACATCGCCGAGAGCAACGTCTACGCCTTCCTCGACAAGCTCGACGAGGCCGACGACCGCGAGCGCATGTTCTCCGCCTTCCACTACGGCCTGCTCCCCCTCGTCAGCAGCCCCGACGGCCTCGCCAGCCTCGACCAGTACCTCCACGACCAGACCTTCTCGTCGTCCCCCGGCGGCTCCGTCACCGACACCATCGAGCAGGACGACATGTCCGGCGAGCCCGCCCGCGCCGCCCTGACCAAGACCCCCGCCGCCGGCCAGACCCGCCTGACCCTCGACGCGACCTTCATCCGCCCGAACAAGGGCATGCACGAGCTGGCCTACGACATCCGCCCCGGCGCGGCCCCGCAGCTCGAGCAGATCTTCCAGGTCCCGGCCAAGTCGAGCACCGAGCGCCCGCGCAAGATGGTGCAGGTCGAGCGCACCCTGCCGCGCTTCTTCCAGCCGGCCGAGCCGGCGCTGCTGATGGTCCCGGCCCGCCGCAGCTTCCGCTTCGGCGAGGACGGCCGGTTCGCCGAGGACGGCAGCCTGGTCTGCCGCCTGTCCGGCGAGACGATCCGGACCCTCGCGCCGGTCGTCCGCCACGGCCAGAACGACGACGACCTGCGCATCCCCGTCAGCGGCGGCGAGATCCGCCTCGGCGACCTCGACTCCGGCCAGATCCCCGAGGAGGCGATGGCCCTCCTCGACGAGACCCTGCTCCTCGACGAGACCAACGCCGCCGCCCTCTCGGCCAAGCTGATCGCCGCCAACACCGCCTATCTCAAGCAGACCCACGGCTTCACCGACGCCCAGATCACGTCGCTCAAGTCGACGCTGCCGAAGAGCATCGCCACCGAGCAGACCTTCCTGCTCAACCCGCTCGTCAACCCCGAGGCCGACGTCCCGGTGATGCTCGGCCTGTCCGGCCTCGCCGGCACCTTCCCCTCGAAGGTCGCGCTCGAGCGCTGGACCCCGCCGTGGACGCCGATCTACCTCGAGTGGGAGGCGACCTACCACGCGATCCCGGCGATCTCCGACTGGAAGCTCGGCGAGATCGAGTACGCGGTCAAGGTCGCCGCGCCCCCGACCCCGACCGCGACCTACAACGGTCGCACGATCCTCACCCCGCACCTCGCCCGCACCTTCAAGGAGAGCCTCGAGCGCTACCTCGCCGACCGCGAGGCCGCCCGCCCCGAGGACGAGGGCCCCGACGAGGTCGAGGACGTGCTCGGCGACGCCCTGTCGCGCTGGGGCGACCTCGACGTGTCCAGCGCGACCCTCGACGGCCTCCACGACCTGCTGCGCGGCGCGACCAAGGTCCGCTACTTCAACCCCGCGAACCCGGCCCAGCCGATCGACCCCGCGGCCGGCAAGCCGATCCTCGGCCTGCGCGGCGGGGTCCTGCGCTTCACCAGGCTGCGCGTGGTCGACCTGTTCGGCCAGACGGTCCAGCTCACCGGCGCCCAGATCCCCGAGATGGCCCGCCCCGAGAGCATGCGCAGCACCGACATCAACGAGCGCGGCCTGGTGCTCCCGCCCCGCATCCTGCAGAGCAGCCAGCTCGCCCTGCGCCTGCTCGCCGCCGACGCCCCCGACGACAGGACCGAGGCGACCAAGCAGGTCGGCCCCGTCTGCGGCTTCCTCGTCCCCGACCACCTCGACGGCGCGCTCGAGGTCTACGACAGCGTCGGCAAGTCCCAGGGCCAGCTCCAGACCGCGCTCAGCGGCCGCGGCATCGAGTGGCAGGGCACCCCCGGCCTGCCCGGCTCGTGGGGCAAGCCGCCCGCGCTCAAGAACCGCCACCTCCGCGGCCTCGTCGAGGGCCTGCTCGCCTGGGGCCCGAAGGACGCCCAGGCCGACCGCGACGAGAACCAGAGCGCCCTCGCGGCGATCCTTCGCACGATCGACGCCGCGCTGTGGACCGTCGACCCGATGGGCCGCCTCGGCAGCGAGCACCTCTCGGTGCTCGTCGGTCGCCCCCTCGCCGTCGTCCGCGCCCGCGTCCGCATCGGCACCGCGGCCCCGGTCGTCGCCCCCGACCTCGCCCGCGTCGAGCTCCCCGTCCGCCTCGGCCTGCTCACCCGCCTCCACGACGGCCTGATGGGCTACTTCGTCGACGACGACTACAGCCGCTTCTACCCGGTCCACGAGGTCCTCGCCAAGCAGACCCGCTCCGGCGGCCGCCACGAGGGCTTCCACGCCGCCGCCCACGCGGTCTCCGGCTTCTACGACGCCTTCCCCGCCAAGCCCGTCGACCACCCGTACCTCGACGCGAGCCCGACGCTGCGCCTACGAATTGGTCAGACGGCCCGTCTCACCCTCCTGCTCGACCCGCGTGGCGGCGTGCACGCGACCTCCGGCGTGCTCCCGACCAAGAAGATCGAGCTGATGCGCGAGCACGTCTC
>Ga0075163_10008206_pt1 | contig 13786 bp, 10 predicted proteins | sample JI1023141ADNA_FD_71478 | JGI IMG/M metagenome (GOLD analysis project Ga0075163, IMG submission 71478) | Wastewater effluent complex algal communities from Wisconsin, to seasonally profile nutrient transformation and Carbon sequestration -... | ecosystem: Engineered > WWTP > Effluent > Algae...
ATGGTCAGCGAGATCGGCTTCTCGCAATAGATGTGCTTCTTCGCCCGAGCGGCGGCGATGGCCTGCAGCGCGTGCCAGTGATCCGGCGTGGCGATCTGCACCGCGTCCACGTCTTTGCGCGCCAGCACCTCGCGGAAGTCGCCGTGCGTCGCGCAGCCTGTGGTGCCGTAATGCTTGTTCACCACGTCTCGCGCCGGCTCGCGGCCCAGATTGCCGAACTTTTTACACAGAGCCTTGTTGTAGCGATCCGATCCGCGATCCACATCGCACACGGCGATGATCTGCACACGATCGTCGTTGAGGAAGTTCTTCAGGTCGTCCGTGCCACGACCGCCGACGCCGATGCAGCCGAGCGTGACACGGCCGGAAGGCGCGGGTAGGCCATCTTTGCCTAGTGCCGAGGCGGGGATGATCGTCGGGAATCCAAACGTGATCGCGGAAGCGGCGGCGCTGCGGAGGAGTTGGCGGCGCGTGATGGTCGGGCTGGTGCTCATGAGCAGAGTACGCAAATCAAAGCCGAATCACGCCATGATCCCCGGCACCAGCTCGCCGTGAATGTCCGTGAGCCGGTAGTCTCGGCCCTGATAGCGAAAGGTCAGCCGTTCGTGATCGAGCCCGAGCAGATGAAGCACCGTGGCATTGAGATCATGCGTGTGGACGGGATTCTCGACGACGTTGAAACCGAGATCATCAGTCTTGCCATAGATGATGCCCGGCTTCACGCCGCCACCTGCCAGCCACATCGTGTACGCATCCTTGTGATGATCGCGGCCCGGGTCGGTCTTCGTGCCATTGCCGTCGATGCCCTGCCTCAGCGGTGTGCGGCCAAATTCACCGCCCCACACGACGAGCGTGTCGTCGAGCATCCCGCGCTGCTTCAGATCGCTCACGAGCGCGGCCATCGGCTGGTCCACGTCCTTTGCCTTCACACTTAGCCGCTTGATCAAACCGGAGTGGTGGTCCCAATTCGAGTCGAAAAGCTGCACCATGCGCACGCCGCGCTCGATGAGTCGGCGCGCGAGCAGGCAGTTGTTGGCAAAGGATGCCGCGCCGGGTTTTGCGCCATACATCTCCAGCGTGGCCTTTGATTCCTTTGAGATGTCCATCAGCTCCGGCACGCTCGTCTGCATCCGGTAGGCCATTTCATACTGGCTGATGCGCGTGGCGATCTCAGGATCACCCACGATGCCGAGCTGCTGTTGGTTCAGCTCACGCACCGCGTCGAGCACGCGCCGACGGTCGCGAGTGCTGTGGCCCTCGGGATTGTTCAGAAACAAAACCGGCTCGCCACTGCCTCGAAACTGAATGCCCTGATACACGCTCGGCAGGAAGCCCGTGCTCCAGAGCGAGCTACCCGCGCCGCCCGCCGGACCCGAGAGCATCACGACATACGCAGGCAGATCCTGATTCTCCGACCCAAGCCCATACGTCACCCATGAGCCAAACCCAGGCCGCCCGCCGCGCCCGAAGCCCGTGTGCAGAAACATCTGCGCCGGCGCGTGATTGATCTCGTTCGTGTGCATCGACTTCACGATGCAAATGTCGTCCGCAACAGTCGCGAGGTGAGGCAGCAGCGCCGACAGCTCCGCGCCGCATTGCCCGTGCTTGGCAAACTTGTGCGGCGATCCCGCCAGCGTCATCTCACCGCCGATGAAGGCAAAGCGCTTTCCCTTCGTCAGCTCCTCCGGGCATTTCTGGCCGTCGAACTTGGTGAGTGCCGGCTTGTAATCGAAGAGATCAAGCTGCGACGGCGCGCCGATCATGTGCAGGTAGATCACGTTCTTCGCCTTCGGAGCAAAGTGCGGATCCTTCGGCAGCAGCGGATTCTCTGCCATCGGCACGTCTCCGGGAAGATCACGCGCGAGCAAGGAGCCAAGCGCCATCGACCCGAGGCCAAGCCCGCCCTGCTTGAAGAAGTGGCGGCGCGAGACGGAGAGATAGTCAGCGGACATGCGGCTATAACGAGATGTGCCCACCGCTGCCTTTCATTCTTCGCAGCAGGCCACGCATCGGCCTGCGGCAGCATCACCCAAACGCCGACACGAACGACACCTCAAGTGCGAGGCCTTCGTTGACGTTGGTGTGGAGGTGTTGTTCGAGTTTCCGCAGCACGCGGAGTCGTTTGCTGGCTTCCGCCGGAGTCCAGCGGGCGGCGAGTGCGGAGGTGGCGGCCTGGTATTGGCGGAGGTCGAGGTGCTCGGCTCCGACTTGCTGGCGGACGACGTCGCCCATCCAGGAAAGCAGTAGATCCATGAGCGCATCCCGCTGCATCAGGTAGGCGGCCTCGATGTTGGCCTCCACTTGTTCCTCGCGATGCTTGAGCCATGAGCCGTCGGTGGTCTTGCCGTAGTGCTCGCGCTCGCGCTCAAAGTCTTCCTCCATCTCCTCTTTGATGCTCTCGTGCAGTTCCTCAAGAATCTCCTCAAACTCCTTCTTCAGCGCGAAAGCGCCCGACAGGGAACTCGTCGGGCGGGAGCAGAGCTTCTCCAGCACGGCCAGCAGCTTTTGCTCGTGCTCGCTGAACACGCGCGCTGTGTCGGGCGCGAGCAGTGGAATCTCGATGACACGCGAGAGGATGGTGGGCAGCAATTGCTGCGGCTGTGCGGTGAGCAAAAGGAGCAGCGTCCGCGGCGGTGGTTCCTCCAGCGTTTTCAGGAATGCATTCTGCGCCTGGGCCATCATGCGCTCGGCGTCGATGATGACGCCGAATTTGTGCCCCTCGGGACCAGACGACATGTTCAGTCCGCGCTCCAGCTCGCGAATGGCATCGGTCGTGACGCGGCGGGATTTGCTCTCGGGCCGCACGAGCTGCGCGGAGTGCTGCTCCCATTCTTCGAGCGATCTCCACTTTGCCCCTGAAGCGAGATTGAGAAAGGCGGTGGCAAAACCCTCGCGATCCGCCTCCTTTGGTCCCGTGATCAGGTAGGCGTGGCCGAGCCGGTTGCCGGCCTTGGCCTTCGCGAGGAGTTCCATCGCTTTGTCGGCTCTAAACGGCATGCAGTCGCTCCTCCACGAGTTTGGCGATCTGGTCCTCAATCACCTCGACGGTCTGCCCGGCGTCGATCACGGTGATGCGTTCGGGATTCTGGACGGCGAGATCGAGATAGCCCTGCCGCACCTTTTCGAAGAAGGCCATTGGCTGGCTTTCCATGCGATCAAGCTCGCGACCGGTCTGGTGAATGCGGGACCAAGCGGACTCGGGATCAAGGTCGAGAACGAGAGTCAGTTGCGGGACCGTGACGCCGACCGCGAAGGCGTTGATCGCACGCACGGCGTCGAGCGGTAGGCCGCGCGCGATGCCCTGATACACGGTTGTCGAATCGAGGAAGCGGTCGAGCATCACGACGACGCCGCGTGCCAGGGCAGGCTGGATTTTCTCGCGCACGATCTGAGCGCGGCTCGCGGCGAAGAGCAGCAGCTCCGTCTCGGGCGTCATGTTGGCCGCCTCTTTCTCGTGCTGGAGCAGGTGTCGGATGTGCTCACCCACGGCCGTGCCGCCGGGCTCGCGCAGCACCATGACCTCGCGCCCTTGTGACTCGAGGCGCGCGCGGAGGCGCTGAATCTGCGTGGATTTCCCGCAGCCTTCGGAGCCTTCGAATGAGATGAGAAAACCAGCGGGCATGGTGGCTTTTCGTTTAGCCACAAATGGGCACAAAGAACACAAATTTTTTTCCTTTTGCGTGGTTTGTGGCCTCTTGTGGGCAACCAATCCCCCATCATGTCAGCCCCATCTCAAATCCAATTTGGTTCCCGCGATTCAAAGCAAACCATCGAAGAAGGTCTCGTTTTCGCGCCGAAGTTCGACGAGCACGGCCTAATCCCCTGCATGGCGCTCGATGCCACGACCGGCGAGCCGCTAATGTTGGCCTACATGAATGCCGAGTCGCTCCGCATGACCATCGAGATCGGCGAGGCCGTGTATTACAGCCGCAGCCGAAAGGAGCTGTGGCACAAGGGCAAGACCAGCGGTGAGATCCAAAAAGTGGTGGAGATGCGCACCGACTGTGATCAGGACGCCATCGTGCTGAAGGTCACTCAAATGGGCGGCGGCTGCTGCCACACGAAGCGGTCCAATTGCTTCTACCGCCAGATACCTGTCGGCAAGGCGATCACAGGGCCGGTGACAATGGCATCGCGCGAGTGACGAGCCCACCCGCCGTCACCGCTGGCTGGCGGGACGGCGCACAGGTGCACTTATCACCTGCTGAGCCGCGATCAGTGGTTGAACAAGAACGCCGGCGAATTGATCAGCGCCCAAGCGAGGTCTTGCGCTGCCGTCAGTCGCCTGTTCGTGAGCTGGGACTGGCTCAGCTCACTGTCGCGGCGGAGTTGAACAAGCTTGGGATCAATCACGATGGGCTTCTGGGCATCGGTCGCCTTTTGTTCGAGAGCGATGAGTTGAGGATCGACTGGCAGCGGCTTCTTCGCGGAGGCGAGGACCTTCTTCGAGGTCTGATACTCGCGATACTGCGTGAGGAAGTGCTCGTTCAGCGCGGCGGTTTGTTCCTTCGTGCGTTTGGCGGCCGGAGTCTTGATGGCATCGGCGATGGCTTTGGCGGAGCCGAAGCGGACGAGCGGGTTCGTCGTGGCCCAGATCCGGAAGCGACCGAGGTTGTATTTGCCGCCCTGGAAGGTCTGCACGAGCTGGAAGTTGAAGTTGGTGCCGCCTTCGAGACCAGCGGGCTCGGTTGGTTCGAACGTGGCTTCGTGACGGTAGCCGCCTTCCGGTGACACGGCCCAGCCGCGGTCGCGATTGCCTTTCTTGAGCGCTTCGCTCACGTCGAAGTTCGTCTGGTTGAAGTCGGCTTTGGCATTGCGAAGCGCGATCTGGCCTTCGCGCTTCTTGCCCTTCTGCGGCTTCGTGCCGAGCGGGTTTTGCTGAATGATCAATTCGCCGAGCACGAAATTTCCGTCAGGCGCGAGGCCCGGACCGTTGCTTGGGAGGCGGTCGTCAGGAATGACTTCGAGCTTGAATCCTGTGATGCCGGTCAGCTGCGTCTTGGCGCTGAGCTGGTAGTTGCCCGGCTGCGCCTGACCTTCCGGCAGCGCCGTGGCGAATAGCGAGCCATCAGGCATTTTTTCCAGCTTCGCGACGCCATTGGCTCGGACGACGGTGAGATCGAGCGGCACCCACTCGGTGGTGAGGTCGATGTATTGCTCCCACTTCGATTGGAACGGCGCGGCCGCGTCGGCGACGGCCTTCACGCTGCCCTCGGCCTTCGTGATCGCCGCCTTGCGCGCGGCTTCCTTCTTGGCGTTTTCGGGCGCGATCTTGGTTTTGTAGGCTTCGAGTTCGGCTTTCGTAGTGGCGATCAGCGTTGCGCGCTCTTTTTCCTTCTGCTCGATGACGGGCTTCTGCTTGGCTTCTTCAGCCTGCCATGAAGCGAGAAGCGCCTTGTTGTCGGCGTCCATGCTCTGCACGATCTCGAGTGCGGCCTGGACTTCCTTCTCGACGGGCAGGCGGTTCAAAATGCGGACGAAGATTTCTTCCACCAGCTTGCGGTCGTCGGCGATTTCACTCGTGAGTTTGGCGATCTTGTTCTTCGGATCACTGATCGCATCGCCGACCGTCGGGCCGGACATGAGTGCCATGACGGGGCCGAGGTTCACGTCGTTGCTGCGCTCGCACTCACACACGCTCTCGCGCGCGGGGCGGCCGAAGTTTGTGAGGAATCCGTCGGGCAGCTTGATCTGCGCATCGGCGAGCTGTGCGGCGCGTGTGCCAGCGGCCACGCCGGGAATGTTGGCGGTGGAGCCTGTGACAGCATACACGGTGTCAAAAAGCACCTCGGCGCTGAGGCGGCGCGCTTTGGCGTGCGAGTAGTTCACCTTGTCGTCCTCGTTCCACTTGTTCGTGGCGAGCGAGAGCTGGTAGGTGCGGCTCTGCACGATGAGTCGCATGAGATGGCGCACATTGAAGCCGCTGTGGATGAATTCGTTCGTGAGATACTGCAGTAGCTCGGGGTTCGACGCCGGATTGCCCGCGCGGATGTCGTCGATGGGTTCGATGACGCCAGTGCCGGTCAGGTAGCCCCAGATGCGGTTGGCGTAGCTCATCGCGAAATAATCGTTCTCCGGTGATGTGAGCCAGGAGGCAAACTGCTCGCGGCGGCTGGCGGCGGTCTTGGAGACGAGTTCCGCCTCAAAGGGCACCTGCGGTGCGGCGTTCGTGTTGGTGCGGAGATGGATGACCTCGCCGGCTTTCTTGTCGCTCACCATTTCGTAGAGTGGCTTTGCGCCTTCCACGGCGGTGCCGCCGATGGTCTTTCCGGCGCTCGCGGGATCGCCTGCGAGACCGACCTGCGCGAAGTATGCGGCGGTCTGGTAGTAGTTGTCCATCGTCCACTTCTCGAAGGGATGGTCGTGGCATTTGTTGCAGTTGAAGCGCGTGGCGAGGAAGAGGTGTGTCGTGTTCTCTGCCAGTTCTTCGGGCGTGCGGACGATCTTGAAATACGATGCAGCCGGGTTGTCCTTGTTTGAGCCGCTGGCGGTGATGATGCGGTAGGCCATGCGGTCGTAGGGCACGTTCTCCGCCACCTGCTGCTTGATCCACCCGCGCAGCGCGGTCGCGCCTTCGGTACCGAGGAACTTGCTGTTCACTTGGAGCATGTCGGCCCATTTGTTGGTCCAATGATCGACGAAATCAGGAGCGCCGATGAGCTTGTCGATCAGCTCGTTCCGTTTCGTGCGCGTGTCGCGTGTGTCGGCGAGGAAAGCGCGCACGACTTCCGGCGTGGGCGGCAGCCCGGTGAGATCAATGTAGAGGCGACGGAGAAAATCGGTGTCGCTGCACAAGCCGGACGGCTCGATTTTCATGCGCTGCCATTTGCTGGCGACGAGTTCGTCGATCTTGTTCCAAGTCTCCGGTGCCTTCCAGACGAAGCCAGTGCGGTCGCCCATCACCGTGACGGTCGTGGCGGCATACGCGCCTTCGAAGCGCGCGAGGATCGGAGCCTCGCCGCGCCGGATGGTGGTGAGCAGGCCCTTCTTGTCGGCCTCGACCACTTCCAGGTTCCCGCTGTCGATGAATGCCTCTGCGGTCACGTCTTTGGTGTAGCCATCGGCATAGGTGGCGAGCACACGAATCTGCTGACGCGAACCGATCTGCTGCACGACGGGATTCTTCGGGAACAACTCGATGCGCTGCACCTTTGGCGTGGCGATGTTGAGCTTCGTGCCCTGCGCGATCCACGCTTTGATCGTTTCATAATACAGCTCGCCCGGCACGGTGAGCTGGCCGCCCTCGTGGGGCACGGCACCGCTCGCCTTCAAGAGCATGAGTGAATGCTCGGGCGACGCGATGTTGGCGCGGCGTGACGAAAGCTCGTCGCTGAACGCGAGCACGTCGAAGAGCGGATCGTAACCACGGAGCGAGAGCTTGAATCCGGCTTTGCCGTCCTTTGCCCCGTGGCAGGTGCCCATGTTGCAGCCGACCTTTGAGAGGATCGGCATCACATCGCGGACGTAGTCGGGATGCAGCGGTTGCTTCATGCCGGTGATCTCAACCGGGACGGTGGCCGTCTTGCCCATGAAAGCAATTTGCAGCGCGCCTTTGCCGTCATCGGACGGACGGACCATCGCGCGGGAGTCGATCTCGACGAGGTCGCCGCCCTGGAAGCTGAGCTTGGCCATGCGCGTGACATCCGTGCTGGTGCCGTCGGCCAGCTTCGCGGTGATGAGCACCTGTGCGTATTCGTTCGGCTTCGTGATCTTGATTGTCGCGGGCTGCACTTCGATGCTCGCGACTGCGGCTCCGGCGGCGAGCGTCTCGGGCTTCTCATCCTTCTTCACATCGACGCGCACCGTGTCGTCGGCGATCACGTCCGTGGCGGCGAGTACCTTCTTCTCGACCAAAGGCACGCTGACGAAAGCCTTCGCGATCTTGCCTGCCGCTGCGTCGATGAGGTGAATTTTTCCGTCCTGTCCGGCGGCTGCGACGGTCTTGCCATCGGGGCTGAACGACACGGCGTAGATGCCGCCCGTCGGCACAGGGATGGATGAGAGCAGCTTCACGCCCTTTGTCACATAAGCCTGAATCGTCGGATCGGTGTCGGCCTTTTGTCCGGCGGTCTCGACGATCTTCTTCACGTCATCCGGCAGCGCGCTGTCGTACTCGGAGCTGTAAAGATTCACGGCTCCAGTCGCATTGAAACTCGCGCCTGCGACGATGCGCTTGCCATCCGGCGCGAAATCCACGCCAAAGATGCGGCCCTGCATGGCGGGGAATTTGCGGATGAGATTCGCGTTGTCGCCGATCACGCGCTTCGTGATGCGCTCCATGCGATAGATCTGCGGAACGCCGTCAGTGCCGCCGATGAGCACTTCGTTCTTTGTCGGATGCCGCGCCAGCACATGCACGCCGCCGCGGAGGGCACCGGGCGTGATGGACGTGACGTTGTCCACGAAGCGCTGCGTGGCCGTCTCGGTCAGCTTCACGCTCATATCCCGGCCGGCGGAGACGACGAACTGGCAGTTCAGTCCCCAGACGGTGTCGAGCACCCAGTCGCTGTGCGACAGCAGGAAAACGGTCTGCTTGCCCGTCGTGGCATCAATCGCGCGCATCGCATTGTCCGACGCGCCGAACGCAATCTGCTTCCCATCGGGCGACCAGCTCACGCCGTACAGCGTGTCGAACGTCTCCGACTTCGACAGCTCGAGCTTCTTCTTTTCCACATCCCACACCTGCAACTCGCCCACGCGCGCCGGACTGCCGCCCGCGACGGCGATCTTCTTCCCATCCGGCGACCACGCCACTTTCTGAATGCGCTCCGCCAGACCGACGAGCCGTGCCACGATGCCGCTGCCGTCTGCTTTGTGAACGAGCACTTCGTGATAGCCCGCGACCGCGATGAACTGGCCATCGGGCGAGTAATCAATCGAGGTAATCGCCGGCGCGGTCACATAGACGGGTGGATGTTCCATGTCGTATTGCGCCTTCGCCGAGGCCGGCGTGTCGTCCTTGGCGCCTTCCGCGACCCAGCGCTTGATCAGCGCCACCTGCGATTCATGCAGCGGGTCCGCCTTCTGTGGCATCTCCACTTTGCCCTTCGCATCCGGCACGATGAGCTTCAGCAAATTCGATTCGTCCGGCTTCCCCGGCACCACCGCATGGCCCTCCTCGCCGCCTCTGATGAGCGCGGCGTAGTCCGTCATGATGTAGTCGCCCTTCTTCTTGGCGGGCTGATGGCACCCATTGCACTGCGCCTGGAAAATGGGGCGGATGTGCTTGTAAAACGACACTGGCTTCGACGGATCGATGACTTCCTCTTTCTTCGGTGGCGCAGCCTGAACCAGGGATGCGGTGAGGAGGCAAGCCGACGCAAGAAGCGCGGCGGATGGGCGCAGGGAAGGATGGAACATGGACTTCATCTGAGGAGGTTTTGAAGGAGGAGCCCGCTGAGGACGAGCGAAGACGCTGTCCGGGCGACCCTCTAGTACGACAGGCCTCCGATCAGTCTTGCGCCTGCGGCCCGAGCTGGGATGGAGGATTCAACTCTCCGGCTTGGTCAGCAAGAGCACGAAGATCAGTTGTCCATCGCGCCACTTTGGGCCGCCGATGAAGAGTGGGCTGCGCTCGCGCAGGATGGCGTCGGTCTTTACCAGCACCTGCTGATCCTGCCAGAACTGGAGATGCAGGTTGATGCCGCCACCATCAGCCTTGCCCTTGGAGTCCACTTTCAGGAACAAGTCCTTCGATGGCACCACCCAGGACTCATACTCGCGGAAGACATCCTGCGTGTGCTGGCCGAGAAGCTCGAAGTGCTGGAAGGAAAACACTTTACCAAGCCTCGCGGGCAGGTCTTGCAGGCCCTTTGGGAGATCGCCCTTGGCCACGTCGGCTCCAGTTCCCGCTGGAGAGCCGTAAATGAGAGCACCCCACACCTTACCGTCAGTGGCTGGTTTCTCGATGATGGGTGCCGTCTGGAAACTTTTCGACTGCTGCGCATGAGAAGCGGAGTCACTCCAGCACAGGGCGAGGGAGATGCAGAACCAAAGAGTAGCAGGGCGAGGGGCTAGCATCACGGAGTGTGCTCAAGCAAGCGGGGTTGATTGCGGCCGTCCTTGGCCAGCACAAGAAGAACATGGCCGTCGTCTGAGAAGAGCGTGGTGGTGGCCACCTGCTGGTCTGTTTCCGAGTGATGCACGCTGTGGCCCACGATCTTGCGATCCGCTGGCACGGCGGCCAGACCGTCGAGCATCAGCACCGTCGCTTGGGCTTCATCTGAGTGGAAGGCGCGGGCCTGCACGTCCGGATTGGGTGCGTAAGAACTGAGCACGAGACTCGATTCCGAAGGGGAGAGACTCCTGCCTTGCCAAAGGGTGACTGCTAAGAGTGCCACGACGGCCGTCGCGGCAGCGGCAAACCACGGCGCGCGCAGCCAATCCAGCCAGCCAGCGCCAGCAGCGGGCGCATTCGATTCTCGCGCACGGTCCATTTCTTCCTGAGCGATGCGCACTTGGATCTGAGAGTTGAAGAAGTCCGCGTGTGGCACCTCGCGTCCGTTAGGCATGCTCTTGCGCAGCGTGGCACCGAGCTGGCTCAGCGACTCGATCTCGGCCCGCAATTCGGGATCAGCGGCGAGGCTGGCTTCAAAGGCCGATTTCTCGGCAGCATCCATTTCGCCGTCCAGAAAGCGGACGATCTGGTTTTCATCAGGTGGCGTTTTCATAAGTGTCTTTGAGGATTTCCTGAAGTTTCTTTCTCGCGTAGAAGAGGCGCGACATCACGGTGCCGAGGCTGCATTGCATGACCTCGGCGATTTCATGATAACGCAGCCCTTCCACTTCCTTTAACAAAATGGCCTGCCGGTGGTCGGGCGACAACTGGGCGATGGCGGCATCAATCCTTGCCTTGAGTTCCGCGTTCCTCATCGCCTGATCTGGGCGCGGAGCCATCTGCGGCACTGCCTCAGCTCCGGCTGCCACACGATGTTCCGTGCGCGAGTCGTCGAACTCACCATCGCTCTCGATCCTCTTTTTCCGCAGCCAGTCGTAGCAGACATTGTGCGTGATGCGGTAAAGCCAGGTGTAGAAGCCCGAGTCCAGCTTGAAGCCGCCAATCGCGCGCCAAGCCTTGATGAAGGCCTCCTGCGCGAGGTCCCAAGCCTCGGTTTCATTCTGGATCAGATGGTAGGTCATGTTGTACACCCGGCTCCGATATTTGGTCACCAAAGCGTCGAAAGCGCGGGTGTCGCCCGCCTGGCACCGTTTCACCAGGTCCAAGTCGGGCACCTCCCCGTCCGCGGGCGCTGTGGGTGATGGCATATCAGGATTCATGTCTGTGACGGCGGCGACGGCGGCTGTATTCAAACCGGATGTTTCCGTTTCTGTCAAAGCCACAGTTCGTTTTGTAGTCGCACTTTTAGTCACTGGGGGCGCGCGGGATATGTCGGGATGTTTGCCGTTCTTGTCGTGATGCTCGGCTGATGTTGCATTCGGTTGATTTTCCTGTGTAGATCGCCCTTCATGTCAGCGTGACTCCCACGGCCTCATCAAATCGCTGCTGCAATGCGCTAGCCCATCCCATCTGGGCCATGGTCATTGTGATCGTCGCTTGCTTGCTCGTGCGGGATTCGTATCCGCTGAACAATTTTCCCATGTACGCCGATCCAGGACCCGAGCCGTCGGTGTTCACCGTCGTCGCCGATGGGGCAGATCAGCCGATCGACATCCGCCGCATCACTGGCGAAACCTCGGCCAAGGTCGGCAAGAAGTATGTCGATGCGCGCAATGAGTTCGCCCGCGTAGCGGGAATCCGCGAGGGCGCGAAGGCGACGCCGGAGATCAAACAGCAAGCTTGGCAGGAAGTGGCCGAGCGCCTAGAGCGATTGGCAACGCGGCGGAAGAAAAATCTGCCACCCGTGCTGCGATTGAAGTCGGGTGAGATTTTTCAGGAGAACGGAGGATTTCGGGAAGTCATCACACCAGTCGCCGAGGCCCGATTGAGTGGAGGCAAATCCAGCGTGACGCCGAAATGAGCAAGCCGTTCCTTCCAGTGCATGTGGGTCGGGTCGAGGCATTCCTGCTTCGGGCATTTCTTTCGGTCGCGACCTTGTGGTCCATATGGGATCCCTCGCGCTATGATCGCGTGGAGGATGCCTCCGGCATTGCCAAATGGGGCGTGGATGTGGTTTGGATTGGTCAGCCCGGCGCACATCCTTGGGCACTGGCAGCAGCCGCCGTCTTCGGTCTCATTTATGTCGCGGCATTGTGGTTGCCGACTTTGTGGACGCTGATCGGTGTGAGTGGCCTCGCCTTCCTTCACCTAACGTACTGGACGCTTGCCAATAGCCAAGGCAATACCTTTCATGGCTCGCAAATGACGACCTTCGTCCTGCTGTTGCAGGTTGCGGCGTGCGTCATCGAGATCGCGCGGCAACGTCGCAAGCTGTCATCAACTGAGCGGTGGACCAATCTTGACGGAATGCTGCTCTACTTTTCCCAGTGCGCCATCGCCGCTGTTTATGTCACGAGCGCCCTGACCAAACTGGCGAAGACTTCGGGCCTATGGATGTTCCAGAGCCACTACTTCGCCAAGAGCGTGCAGAAAGTCTGGCGGCAACACTACTACGACAATCCGTCCATCGGCGACGCCTTCGCTGGCGTTAGCTCATGGGCGGCGTGGCTGGCAGAGAATCCGATGCTAGCGCGCTTGATGTTTGCTCCCGGCTTCATTCTTGAGTTGTTCGCCTTTGTCATGCTCTGGAATCGCCGCTGGGCCTTCTGGTTCGGAGGCGCGCTGGTGCTGATGCATGTGTGCATCGGCTTCATCATGCGGCTCTACTTCCCTGAGTTCGAGGTGCTCGTGACGATCTTCTGCGTGAACGTGCCATTCCTGATCGCCGCACTTTTGAAGCGGGGAAAAGCGGCCTGAGCCAGTGCCGAAAAGGAACGCACCGCAGCAGGATACTCCATTCCCGATCCGATATTCGGTCGTATCTTTGGGCGTATTTGTTCGACCGAACTCAACAACACGCGCACCCTCATGTTCAAATTTACTGACAAAGGCTCGGTCACCACCTGTGATGGCGTGACGCGCCGCGATTTCCTTTCCGCCGGCACTTTGAGCGCCATCGGGCTCACGCTGCCGAGTTTTGCCAAATTGAAGGCCGAGGGCCGCGTGGACCCGAAAAAGAGCAACAAGTCCTGCATCATGATCTTCAACCTCGGGGCGCCGAGCCAGCAGGACCTCTGGGACATGAAGCCGGACGCGCCGAGCGAGATTCGCGGCCCCTTCAAACCGATCCGCACGAAGAGCAATGCCTTTGAGATCTCCGAGATCCTGCCGCTGCACGCCAAAATCGCGGACAAATTCAGCCTCGTGCGCTCCTGCTACCACACGGCCGCCGCGGTGCATGACACGGGGCATCAGATGATGCAAACGGGCCGACTTTTCACCGGCGGTGTGAACACGCCGCACGTCGGCAGCGCTTTGGAATTCCTCCAAGGCCGCCGCAGCGATCTACCCGCGCACATCATCCTCCCGGAGTCGATGGGCCCAACCGGTGGCAACATGCCGCACGGCCAAGACGCGGGCTTCCTCGGCAAGGCGTATGATCCTTTCGTCCTGAACGCGAATCCGTCGGAGAAAGACTTCAAAGTGCCCGATTTGCTGCCGCCGAAGGAAATCAGCGAGGTGCGCCTCGAACGCCGCAAGCAGCTCCGCGAGTTGGTGGACAGCAGCGTGCGCAATTTCGAATACAGCGAGCAAGCGAAGCTCATGGACTCGAACTTCGAGTCCGCCTACCGCATCATGACCAGCACGCAGGCCCGCGAGGCCTTCGAT
>Ga0075163_10008207_pt1 | contig 13785 bp, 20 predicted proteins | sample JI1023141ADNA_FD_71478 | JGI IMG/M metagenome (GOLD analysis project Ga0075163, IMG submission 71478) | Wastewater effluent complex algal communities from Wisconsin, to seasonally profile nutrient transformation and Carbon sequestration -... | ecosystem: Engineered > WWTP > Effluent > Algae...
CATGCAACATATGAAAAACAATTAATCGATGGTGAAGATCAGAATTTTGTAATTTATATTCCACAGATGGAAAATCGTATCGGTAAAGTAATTAAGAATATTGCCGAACTATATTATGACAATCGTGAACAAAAGAAATACATGAACCTTGATAAATCTTTCGATGAAGATACTGATAAGATGCTAGAAGGTCAAACTACTTCAGCCTTAATTTATCAATTAGCTGAAGGCGTTACGCACGATTTTTATTCGAAGAAAGTCAATATACGTTTAATTAAGTTAGCTAGTTCAAGGAATGACGTTTCGTATAGTAATTTGTATAATACGATTCAAAGTATTAAACAAAGTGTTCCAACTATTACTATAAAAGAAATGTCCATACATATTCTTACACTGTTATTCAATTTCGATAATGGTATTCTAGATAGAATTTGCTCAACTGAATTTGCCGTATTTGCTTTAAAGCAGCTTTCAATTTCAAACACTACGTCACATGAATTGATTGAAATTAAAAAGACATTAGAAATGCTTATGAATGAGCATTGTAGTAAATATGCAGCTACTAATCGAGCAGCTACTAGAGCTAATTACCGTACTTCACTATATACTTACTTTGTATACAGTATTATTATCCATAGGTGTCATTAAAATGGCTTTTAATCGTAAAAAGATTGAAGAGAAAATATTTACAACCTTCACTAAATTAGATAAATCGGGATTAAATACTACTCGATATAAAGAAATCTTTAGTAAAATGAATGATAAAGAATTTCTAGCATATTTTAAAAACATGGCTTCAGATGATAGTAAAAACTTTTATCTAGAAATAGATTTATTTGATAAGAATAAAGTCGAATTACATAATATTGAAGATGCTGCTAAATATTTAGGCGTACCTTTAGAAGAGTATATCTATTTTAAACACCGTTCTTCCAATGGTGAGATTTATAGAACTCCTTTTAAAGTACCTGTTGTTTATTTACATTTAAAACGTATGCAGCAAATTCTTTCTAAGAAAGTTATTATGAATTACAATATCATGGGGCCGGGTGCTAGATCTCGTTTAACGGGCAGTCTAAATGATTCGGAAAAGGCGGGCCGGCTTACAGATGCGGACACTGTATCTCTAATGTCTATTTCTCAGAATATAGAACGTGTAGAAGGTGAAGATTCTTCCGATAGTGCTATATTACGGGAAATTCTAGGAGCTAGGGCTGATAATACTAATCTTAAGATGCAAATGCATAATGAAATTAGTGTATTCGGTACTAGTAAGATTTCTAGATATGAAAAAGAGCAGATAAAAAGTTCTCAAGCGGTAAATACACTGGATGTATTTCTAATGGGCGCTGGTTTAAAATCTGATGTCGTTACACCTACTTTAACTACCGTACAAGGTTTAAAGAATAAGAGTAACTAATATGGCAGTATTTCTAAAAGCTAAAAGTTATGATAAATCAATCGTTACTGATAAATACAAATTAAAGGAAAAGATAGGGAATATTATTTTAGATTTAGATTTTAGTAATAGAATACCATTTACTACTAATTATACTCTTACTAAGAAAACGCATAGTAATGAAAATTTACATGGAACTGTATTACCTAATTTATATGAAATAGGTGCCCTTCATTACAAAGGTGAAAAATTTAAAATAATTATTTCCGACTATGATTTTGGCCTTTCAACTAATCCTAAAAATCCTAAAAATATACCTGCTGGTAATCCACAATTTATCAATAACGAATATGTTGTATTACTTTTAAACTATCATCTTAATACAAACTTATTAAGAGCTATATGTATACATGAAGTAGGACATATAATAACATTACGAAATACTAGTAGCGCTGTTGTATTGTCCGATATGTCTGCAGTCAGTATGCATATGTTTGATGCGGGTGTAGAAGAAGGTAAAGCAGATGCATTTATGTACGCACAAATTAAAAATAGTACTATTATGCAAAGCTTAGTTGAAGCTAAAAAAGGATATTACTTTTTGTTTTATGGTGATCCTATAAAAGATCCCATACTTTTAGAGTATCGTAAACGTGTAAGTAATTATGAAGAATATTTTAGGGGTTATTCTAGTATTATTTATAAAGATATATATTCTTCCCCTAAAGTGAAGGAGTTTAGTAAATGAGTGTACAATTATTAGTAGCAGAACTTACTAAAAGTAAAAATGTAAAAGCTAGATGGTCATTGTCACCTAACGATTTCGGATGTGACGAAATATTAGTATATAAAAATTGAGAGTAACTAAATTATGAGCGTACAATCATTAGTGGAAGAACTAAAAAAGAAAAATTAGCTATTGCAGCTGAGATAGAAAATGAAATAAAAGAATTAGAGGCTATAAAATCAGATGTCGTTACACCTACTTTAACTACTATTCAAGGTTTGAAGAAAGATAAAGTAGAAACTAAAATTAAGTAATTAGTATCCCTTACCGTAAATGGTAAGGGATATTAATTTTATTTCTACGTATATATAATTACATTGTAGATTCTCTCACTTTCTTAAAGGATATTATAAACATGGCTAAAATTCTTTCAATCCACGATTTCCCTACACTACTATTACAAGGTAAAACGTATTTCTTCCGCTTCGACGCAATGTTTGTTCTTGAAAATGATACGTACGAAATTTATTTTAAAAAGAAACTTGCAAATTCTTTTGATGAGGAAGGTAACATACGAAAAGTTATCATGGATGTAAGTGCGTATAATCGTTTAAATAACACTATTAAGCGTTTGTATTTAAGTAAATCAGAATATGGTGTAAACGCGTATGTTTTACTATGTACTGAAAAAGCTGCACAGCTCAAAAGCTTTATCCATAAACGTTTATTGGGTAAAATAGCAACTCACTTAAATGGTGACAAGTTAGATATCCGTGCTAAAAACGTTTTTATGGTTTCTCCTAGTAATACAATCAGTCAAATTGTATCTGGTAAAGTTCGTAAAAACGCTACAATTAGTAATACCGGTGAACGTTATATTTCAGAATCTGTAGGAACTATTAACAAGCGTGAATATCATCGTTTTCGCATTTTAATTAAGTTCCGCAATGTACGGTATTCTCGTTATATCAATATTAACCATTATGCAACTAAAGAATTAGCTTTTAGTGAAGCTAAAAAATGGCGCGATGCTAAAGTAGCTGAGTTAAAAGTACTCGCATCTAAACAGGTTTAATTTCCAAGCTCTATAGACACTTTTGTCTATAGGGTTTTTTATTATAAGAGGTAATTTATGAGTTCTAATCTAACAATTGCTAATTTTCCAGCAGTAGACTTAGGTGATTTACATTTTATTAAATTGAATGTATTATGCACTAAAAAACATTCAGAAGATTTTTTTCGTATTTATTTACAAACAAAAAATAAAAATTGTTATAGTGATAATGGGCTTCCTCGTTGTGTCTATATCGATTCGAATAATATGACTGTATTGGATACGCACGGATTTGAATGTTTAGTAGTTGCAAAAAATGCTAATATTGAACGTATTTATTTAACCAATAATGATCGAAGTAAAACGCTTAGTTTAACTCATTTTATTTTAAAGCTAACCCCTAATCAAAAAACTTGGTATCGTAATGAAAATCCTTGGGATGTACGTAAAAATAATATCTTACTAACAAACCCTGCACACGCAGCATTACATTTACATAAATCACCTAGAGATATGCGTAATATTACTCTCGCACAAATTAATAATGTACCTCATTATAAAGTAGTATTTAAGCGTGTAAGTAATCCAGGTAGTGCTGCATTTAGTATTGCTGAACATGGTAAAGAAGCTGCTTTGAAATTAGCTAAAAAATGGAGAAATGATTTTGAAAACAATGAAACCACTGCTACCGCAAAAGAAATTACCGAAGAAGCCTGTAATTAGCGATTATCCGGAAGTAGATTTAGGGGATGTGCATTTTGTTCATTTAAATGCACTTTTCACTAAAATGAATAATGAAACTTTCTATCGAGTATATACTCGCAAACATTATAAAGCCTGTTATAATGAAGATAAAATTCCCAATGTAATGTACCTTGATGAAAATGATATTTTTAAATTAAATGTACGTAAGTATACAACGATTGTCTTTAGTAATAAAAGTACCATATACGGACGGCACACTAGTAACTATTATGTGTCAATTTTTGTAACTAGTGAGAATGCATACAGAAGTTTAAGTCGAGAATTATTTTCCATTAGTAAAGATAAATTGACTATATTTAAAAATACAAATTCGCTAGATTTACGTTCTGAAAACATCTTTATTGGGAGTGCTAGTGATAAATTATTAAATTTATTTAATAGATTTAATAATGAAAATTCCAATATTTATAAACGAAAAAACGGTAATAGTGTTTATTATGCAGTTTCAATTCAGTATAAAGAGTTATCACATCAAAAATTATTTAGTATTAATAAATTAGGTGATGAATTGGCAATGAAATTAGCTAAAAAACATCGTGATGAATTTTTATTAGAGCTAAGTAAAAAAATTTTTTACACGGAAAATCCATTATGAAGGTAATTTATACACCCACTCCTGAAGATAAGCGTATTCCTGTAATAGGATACTGTTTAATTTGCAATTCTTATGCAACTGCCTTTAAAGATGAATTGGAAACTGTAGGTAAATTTAGCAATACTGAAGGTTATTTTCCATGTATTGTTTGTTTTAAATCAAATGTTAAATCTTCTTTTCATTTTCATTTAAATAGTAGTGATACAGGTAAAAATTATATCAAAAGAAGTGAAGAACTTTTAGCTGCACGATCTTTAAATAAAGGAAACTGATATTATGACTGCACGTAAAAAACCATTAACCATACATGATTTTCCTGAAGTAGATTTAGGGGATAATCATTTTATTCATGCAAAAAATTTATATGTACACTATGCTACCGATAATTGCTATCGTGTGTATATTTTACATATAAAAAAATATTGTTATGATGTAAACAAAAATCCAAGATTTGTTTTAATCGATGCGGATAATATTAATAAAATGATAGATACGGATCGTTCTATTAATATTAGTAGAACGATCTGTAAAAAAACTTTAAAACTTTATTTCTATCCAACAGTTACAATAGATAGAATTACTACACAGTTAACTCGTATTTTATTTGGAGTGTTACCTAAAGATAAAGTTTTTATTTATAGAACTTCTACGTTAGATGTTCGTAAAAAAAGTATTTCAATTGGAAGTCGTTCAGATACAGTAGCAGAAGTACATAGTAGTTTAATACGTGTTGATTTATCTGAGAGTATAGGCATACAGAAAATAGTTACGCCGAATGGGGAATACAGAATTAAAGCTCTTATTACATATAATAAGAAAAAGTATACTAAGGTATTCATCATACATATACATGGAGAAGAAAATGCGCGAAAACTTGCTTATGAATGGAGAAATGCAAAGCGGAAAGAATTAGAGGAAAAATTTCCTTTAATGTCACTTACGTAATATTTTAAATAACTCTCTTATAGAGAGTTATTTTTTTTTTTGAGGAATTTAAAATGTTAATAGAAACAGCTTTACCGCAAGATAAACGTAAAGATTTAGAACATCATGATTATGGTGTAGCTGAAGATAAACAATTTCCGTTACATGATCGTAAACATGTAATGAAAGCAATTCAAATGTTTAGATTTGCTAAAGAAGAAGATAGAAAAGAGTTAGCGTTTAAAATTAATTTACGTGCAGATAAATACAATATAGATATACATAAAGATCATCCAATGCACCCGTATTTAAATGAAGATTGTTTAAATGAGAAAGGATTTGCTTTAACCGCTAGATATGCTGGACACCGCTTATTGAATGCTAGTATAAGTAATACTTTACTACAAAGCGTAAGAACTTCTTTAGAGAAAACTGTTAATGGTACTACGGATCCTGAAGATTTACAGTATCTACGTCAAGATATGTATATGGGTAAAGTAGATTTAGCTAAAAGGCTTGCTCGTTCTACCGATGCTAAAGAAACAAAGGAAATTAAAGAACATTTAGAATGGTTAAGCGGTCCTTATCCAGCTATGATAACTAAAAAAGCTAAAGAATTAAGTTCTAAAAGTATGTCACTTAAAGAAGAATTATTGATTGAGAAAATAAAAATAAAGATAAAGGAAACTGGTATGGATTCAGATAAAATTAAAAATAATCTAACGATAATATCTAACTGTAGTAATATAAAACTTAAAAGTTTTAAAGAAGGTTTGGATAAAGCTAAAACTAAAGAACAGAAATTAGCCATAGCTGCAGAAATAGAAGAGAATATAGCTAAATTAGAAGAAATTAAAAAGCATAAAGAAACTTCATTAGTACTTAGAAGTTTAAAAGTAATGGGTGGTATTATAATTATAGTACCCGGTTCTTTTTTAATGATGGGTGGAAGTTTACTACTTTTAGCAGCTACTCCTATAATGATATTAGGTGGTTTAATGGTAGGACTTTTAGGACAGGCAGTAGCTTTTGGCGGTTACTTAATGGCTGGTTCTGAAGTTGAAGGTAAAAATATGGAAGCTGTAGTAGATGTTATAATTGCCAAGCATAAGAAATTATTAGCTAAGGCTAAAAGTTAATGATTAGTTTAGTTGAAGAACTTCTAAATACTAAAGAGAAGGATATTTATATTAGAGAATTTCTTAATATGTATCCTTCTCTTAGAAATAGAGATGCTTACTTTTACTATAAAAAATGTGGAATAATTAGTATATTATTCCATGAGTTTCTTAAATTACGTAATCTAGATTCAATAATAATTGCCGGTAAAGAATTAAATACATCATATACTAATTGGATGCATGTTGTAATACCTGAAGTTAAAACCAATATACGGAATGGTAAAAGATTTGGTCATGCAGTAGTACTGTTTAATAATAATATTTATGATTTAAGTTCTTTACAATTTACAAATGATGTATATAGTATATATTCATTAAAAGAATTTGAAAAGCGATGGAAGAAGATAGATTATAATATGTTTAAGAAATATAATAAAACTGATTATGAAAATGAGCTAACTCAGATATTATAAGAATTAAAATAAAAATATATTATCTCTTAGTACTTAATCAACTAAGAGGTAAATATGAGCTTTAAAGAAAACTTAGATCGCTTTCTTTTATTAGAATTTCCATCACCGGTAGCTGAATTAATTTCTATCGAAATAGAAGAAAGTGGTTTAGATGATGAAGATAATATTTTCATATCTCTCAATATTGTAATGAATGAAAAAGTTATTTATACTTTTGCAAGACATTCAACCGGTCTTGAGCATTATTATGAACTTTCAAATTTTCATAAATTTACTAGTCAATATAAAAATGAAACCTTAATACAACTGCAAGACCATTTAAATGCTGTTTATGGTTTATATGGCGATGCATTAGATACAGGTGGCGATTTCTAATGAAAGCTAAAGACTTACTCAAATTATTACACGACAATCCCGAATTAACACTTACAGCTACTGAATATAATGGTTGCTTACATACTACTCGAAAAGTAATTCCAGTTTTTTATAATGTTGGTGACATTTTTAATAGTGAAGCCATTTCCGATGAATTGAAAACATTTGTAAAAAATAAAAAGTACTTAAAGCCTTTATTCATTTCGAAGATCCTAAATATAGATAGTAAAATTCCCATAACGAATAAAATCGTTATGGGAATTTTTTTTTTAATTTTTATATACTAGAAATTCTTTATTTCCGAAATTATTAGGAGTAAAAGACCAATATACTACAGGGTTATATATACTATGACTTAATTTTAAACCCAAATTCATAGCTACGTGTATGGAAGCTACATTCTCAGGTACAGGTGTATATACTATTTTCTTATATTTCTCTTGAAATCTTAAAGCAGCTATAGACCCAATACCCATACCTCTAAATTTACTATCTATTATAAAATTCCCTATCTTATAATAGTTTTCACTTTCAGTTATTTTAAATTGATTTAAATCTACTTCACCATTACATTTTCTAGGAAATGAAAATCCAACTAGTTTCCCGTTATAAAGAATATGCATTAAAGGCATTAAACCGGGAGTTTTGGTTTTTCTTTCAAGGTTAGCTTTTAATTCATCTTCTAAATCTTTTTTAGACATAATAGGTTCATTTGGTTCTCGCCATGATGTAAATTCGTCATTATACATTTCTACATACAATTCTAATAAATCTTTAGAAAATTTATTAGTGAATTCTATAGATACATCTTCATAGGAGGCTTTATTAGATTTAGATTTTAAAAGTTGTTCTACTAAGCTTATCATTTTAAATAATCCGATATTTTAAATCTTTCAGCTTTAACTGTGGGATTGTGAAATGACTTCATACTATAGTTCATTAATTGACCTGAGATTAAATTAGCTAATAAACCGATATTTACTACATGTAATCTATAAAACATATCACCGACACATGTATTACACATCTTCTTAGATTGACAATATACAGGTGTACGCATCTGTACTGTTTTACCAATTAAAGTTTTACTATCAACAATTTCTATGTCCCGATGAGGTAATTTAGCTTTAATAGCCTGAATATTTTCAGCATCGCTAAACCCTTGCATAAACTCTTCCATAAGATAAAGTTTACCTTTTTCTACGAAGAATCTAAAGCGGTAATCTGATAAATTATCAGCTGTAAGAGTTACAGGTATAGTAATAGGTGATTTACAATTAGAAGTACGTTGACCGATTACCATACTAGGGAAAGCGCTGTTAAAAATTTTAGTTTTATAACCTCCCATCCGAGTATCGATAGCTCTACCTAAAGAACCTACAACTGCTACGTCCATAACAGTAGCTAAGTCTTCTTTAGTTACTCCATCTAGTAAATTACTCTTAACGATATTTAAATCTAGAGGATCATCCGATCTGGCAGCTAAACCACGGAATAATGAAGAGTTTTTATAGTTGTTACTAAAGTCACCTTTAAATCCAGAGTCGTAGAATAATTTACCTTGAGCATTTTCATCATCCAATTCTTTAGAAGCAAATTTTAAAATATCTTTTTCAATTTCGGCAAATTTAAATGAATCATTATCATCGAATATTTTTTTATTTTCTTTAAATACTTTATTCTTATAATCGACAATTTTCTTAGAAGGACGCATTGTTTTAATATCTAATGTGGGTGATACAAAAGTAGTCATGATGTAACCTAACCATGAACTTCTATTAATATACACTGCATTGATCATCGCTACCATCGTAGAATCTAAGAATGATAAAGTAAATAAATCAGCAATTTGGCTATTAGATTTACCTAAAGTTTTCTTATTAAATGGAGCATCTAAGAAATTTACTAATTTCAATACGTTCGTATGTTTTATTTCTAATAATTCATCTAAATCTTTTTCAGTATCTATATCATAAAAAAATAAATTAACTATAATTCTACCTAGTTTTATTTCTTTATCTTTTATAGCATCATTATAATTTTTAAATAAAAGTAACTTTGAATTACTAGCTTCAAGTTCTTTATGATTTAACTTTACCAAATCATCATGAGCAAATTTTTGGTAGCCTTTTTCATTAGTACTAAACCATAATTTGAGATTATCGAAAGTTATATCTTCTTTTGTTAATTTAACAAAATCTTGCAGAGTTTCAAATGTCATACAATAACCTTACAAAAAAAAATACGCTATCTATAAGGTTAATTATAGATAGCGTAAGGCATTTTTTATTTAGAACAAATCGAAATAAATCATTTCGTTCTCCTTAAGTAGATAAAACCATTATTGGTTAGTATCAATAATATTATATCTACTTAAGTATATCATAATTACGGTTATACGTATAAGTAATAATCGTATTCTAAAGCTTTAGTATTATCTGTAGGAAAGAATTCCGTAGAGAATGTCAGGCGATTAAACATAATAAAATTAGTAAATGCACCTACAGTAGTAGTAGTATCACGGCCTGTAAATAATGAAAGTTCATTAATATTGCGACCACGTACTTCAGTATTCAGAATACTTAAAGTAACTTTTACATAATATTCATCAGTTGTTGAATTTAATACAATAGTTGGTGAACCTGTAAATTTCTTTTTCATCCAATTAAATTCTACACCATTAGTAACACGGTCTAAATAAATAGACGACGTACCGGATGTAGTAGTAATTAATGAAACAGGTGTATTTAAACTAGAGTCGGCTGGTGTAGGAGGAATAGGGTTATTCGGATCACCTAAAGGTGTACCGCCAATACCAACACCAAAGCAAGAAATAACACGTCTATTGAAATTATCTAAAGTACTATCGATAGATGGTACAATATTAAATAACTTCCTTAGAGCGAATTCTCGACCTAATTGTACGACTAAATTCTCTACTGGTTCGCCAGTATCTTTATTTACTAGGACACCTCGAAAAGGAACTTTACGACGTTCACAATCTTCTCGTGAATCTTTAAATAAAAGTTCTTCTTCTAAGGTAGCTCTTTGAATAACAATTTCTGAAGGACTTTCTTCACTATTTTCAGTTAAAAATCCGTCAGTAGGAATAACTTCATTTGTAGCCATGCTAAATACCATAAAAATTAAAGTTCTATTTTTTTGTTAACTCAATAAAAAAATAGAACTTCTAGCTATCTAGTAGGTTGACCTATCGGCCATAATTGACCAACGGGCGAATTTTTTATAGGGATTCTAGGTGTTTGTATACGTAATAATTTAACTGTAAATCCCAATACGGTAGGAACGCTTGTGTTCACTACTGCAGTTTCTTTAACTGTAAAACCTACTGGCGGTGGACTTGTACCTATAAATATAAATATATACATATCTTAGTCCCATCTTAATAATACTGTAGCATATTGCTGCCTACCAGTATCACTATATGAACCTGCATCACCTACGGATAAATAATCTATACCGCCAATTAAAGCACTTGCAATTACACCTGTACCTAAATCGTTTTCAAAACACCTAAAGGTCACATATTGTTCTCCTAGTACAGACCGTTTTGCTGTAGCTTCATGTATTCATACTTAGGCTTTTCAATGGTATGCCATGTTTGTATTTTAACACTGTTGGATGCGACAGTGTTGCCAGCACTAGCCCACTGTTCTGAGTAGTCTGGTTTTACTATTTTAGCCATATATTGCTCCTTATTTACAACAATTTTGCGTAAGCGTTTCTGAAGTATCCTCGGCTAGGGTAATTCCCATTGCCGTAGTCAGCATATTGATAACCTATGGACGTGTATTCAGAGTTGAAACTAACATTCATTGATCCAGATACTACTAATACATCATCAACGTATAGATAAATGACCCCCGATATTCTTACGGCTTTTATTGTGTAATAAATGCCCGTAAATACGACAGGGGTTACTGTTTTAATTTCATTACTTGATTTCTGATAAAAAGATAAGCGACCGTCAGAATAAACATACAACTGAAAGCCTTCTGCCCCCAACCCTGTAGACTTGAAACTATCAATTAGAACAGAGCCTCCTGATGGGATGCTAACCAGTTTAACAGTTATACCTATTTCAAAATCAGACAAACCAAAACCCATCAACGAGCTATATGCATTATGAACGCCAACAACGCCTGACGCGCCTGTGTACATTGCGGTATCTGATATAGTTGCAGCTCCATTATTTTGCCAAGTATTCCCTTTCTCGTCATAAGTTACAGATGATGAGAATGGAAGGTTTAAGATGAATGTTCGCTTGTTCTTGCTCAAAACGCCTAATGGCCACATATTGTCCTCCTAAAGGCGACCTTTGGTCGCCTTTATAACTGTTTAGCCGCCAACAACCAACCAAGTGTTAGCTGCTTGTGCAATTAACGTCTTAGTTTCGTGCTGCGCCGTGGTTGTGGCTGTTCCTGTCAAAACTGCACCACCTGTTGCGGTTAGTGTTATAGCACCTAACCCACCTTGTCGGATATTAAAGCTATCGCCAACTGTTGCACCATAGCTAGAGGGAGTGTTTAGGCTACCCGAAATGGCAGACGCATTAGCACAAATAATAATAACCCGACCATTGCTTGTAATATCTGCTGAGGCAATCGTACAAGTTGTTGTTGATTGCTCATTGAATGTGTAGCGTTGATTAGTCAAAATATCAGTAATTTGTTTTTGCAGTTTACCAAGTGCGCCCAATACGCTATCCGCTGCACTAATAGCCGCATTTGTGGCAAGGCTTAATCCTGTCAAAAGCGTATTACGCACACGCGCATCGGTAAAATACAGGTTTGTGCTGCCCTCTGTTACTGTGTTGGTGGTACTGGCTGTTGTTGTTCCACCACTTACCCAACCATCCTCTGCATCCCAAATGTAATAAACAGCATCATTACCTATACCAGAATCAACTAATGCATAATTACCTGCATCGCCGGTAGCTATTGCAGTTTGTAAAGCACCTAGAGTAGTATAAGTACCACGATAGTGCTCATTAAAAGCGGAAGTATCTAATTTATTACCAACTTCGGTAGTTAATAAATCTAATGCATCTTTTAATAATTTACCATTATTAGCTGTAAGTGCTGTAGTAGTACTAGTAGATGTTAAAGAATCAGTTAAAACGCCTGTAAATACATCTAATACACGTTGATTGGTGAAATAAAGATTAGTAGAACCTTCCATAATGGTATCGGTATTATAGGAACTAATACTAATACTCATAACCCAATCATTTTCAGTAGCATCCCAAATATATAAAACGGAATTTTCACCACTGGTATCTACTGTAGCATACTCACCAACGCTACCTGTAGGTAAAGCTGTCTGTAAAGCTACTAGAGAAGTAAATGTACCTTTAAAATAATTATTATATGCCGATGCATCTAGTTTAGTAGATACAGTGCTGATTAAATCATCTACTAGACCTTTCAATACCGTACCTTGCGCTGCAGATAATGCGTTTAAAGTACTTATAGATGAAAGAGAATCAATTACAGTAATATCTGGAATAAAAGTTTGAATTAAAGCTACTAAGCTTTGATAGTTAAAACGGTATGTAGTAAAACTATTAGAATCGCCTCTAAAAACTAAAAAGGCATCATCATTAATTAAAGTACCGATAAGAGCTTTATCGGTAGGTTTTACTAAATTAATAGTATTTGGATCAAAAGACATGAAAAACTCCTATATCCCGTATAGTTCTATACGGGATAAATTATTATTTAAGCGGGTTCGTATTCGATATTTGACTCTACAACAATGGATAATGTCACAGTTACTTCAATATCACCACCACCTAAAGTATCGATAGTGTAGAAAAATTGATTAGTTGCTGGACTGTCCGACATAGCTAAAATAACAGGAGTAACGTAACAATTTACATCATTAGCTACATTTAAAGAACTATCGAAAATACAACCATGATTACCGGTAGGGGGAGTTACTCCATCACGTGTTAAATCACTATCCCGTAAGCTTGAATCTACATACAATCTAAAACGACATGGAACTGAAGTACTAAAATAAAATATTTTAAATTGATCATAAAGTATTGTAGAACTTGTATATACTTCACCGCCACTTAATGCAGGTTTAGTAAAATCTATAGTAGATCTTGCAAATGATTGCAATACACGGTCAGTAGTAAAATATAAATTAGTAGGAGATTCAGATTCAGATTCAGGTAAATCATCAGTATTAGTTACGCCAATTTTTGACCATGTAACATTATTACCGTCATTAGAAGCAATATACAATACGGCAGGATTACCGGGTTTAGTTATAGTCGCAAAATCATTGTTCAGTACTATAGCGGTACCATCGGGTAATTCAT
>Ga0075163_10008210_pt1 | contig 13782 bp, 13 predicted proteins | sample JI1023141ADNA_FD_71478 | JGI IMG/M metagenome (GOLD analysis project Ga0075163, IMG submission 71478) | Wastewater effluent complex algal communities from Wisconsin, to seasonally profile nutrient transformation and Carbon sequestration -... | ecosystem: Engineered > WWTP > Effluent > Algae...
CCGGAGCCGCGCCGATGCACGTAGCGCTTCTGCCAGGCGGCCGGCAGTGCTGCCAGCGACCGCAGCGGATAGCTGGCGGCGGCGGCGACGCGCAGCGACTCGTGGTTGATATCCGTGGCCAGGATGCGCGGATGCAGACCCGCTTCCACGAGCGTCATGGCGAGTCCATAGGGCTCCTGCCCGGTCGAGCAGCCCGCTGACCAGATGCGAACCTTCGCGCCGGCTCCATGCTGCCTGCGCAGGGCCGAGGCCAGCGCCTGAAGTCCCGCGGCCTCGCGCAGAAACCAGGTGACTCCGATGATCAGGCGATCGATAAGACGCTGCCGCTCGACCGCCTGCTGCGCACTGTCAAGCGAGCGCAGATAGTCGGTCGCAGACTGGCCGCGACCCTGCGCCAGCTCGACCAGCGTTCGCAGCGCCGAGTCGCCCTCGCGGGAGCCCAGCATCACTCCGGTCCACTCCTGGATCTGGGCGCGAAGCTGGCTCCACAGCAGCTGTGCAGCGGCGGAGTCTACGGCCTTCATGCGCTGGCCTTTTCCAGCAGCCGCAGGAGGGCTCCGCCCAGCTCATCGGTCGATTCGACGATCGCGCTCTTGGTGCGCGCCAGCGCTGATGCGGGCATTCCGCCGACCACTGCCGTCGCTGGATCTTCGACTAGAACGGTGCCCCCAGCGGCTTCGATGGCGGCTGCGCCCTCGGCTCCATCCGAGCCCATTCCGGACAGCACCACACCCAGGGCAGTGGTGCGGAAGTTGGCGGCCAGCGACTTGAGCAGCAGCGTGCCGGACGGCCGATGCGAGTCGATGCGCGGCCCGCGATCGAGTACCACCAGCTGCTTCATGGTGATGGTCAGGTGCACCCCATCCGGTGCGACGATCACGCGACCGGGGCTCAGCTGCTCCCCGGGAGCTGCCACCGAGACGGCGTGGCCGGAGCTCTTGCGCAGCCAGTCGGCCAGCGGCTCTGTGGAGCCGGCAGTCGTATGCTGAACGATGGCAATCGGGCAGGGCAGGGTGCGCGGCAGTGCGCGCAGGAGCGCCTGGAGGACGCGCGGACCGCCGGTGGATGCGACGATGCCGACCATGGAGATGGGACCGCGCCGGAGCGATGCTCGCGAGACCCGCCGGGCGCTGGCGGGAGCGCGCCGGCGCAGCTGCATGCTGGCGCTCATGCGCAAGGTGTCGGCCAGGGCGCGCGCGCTCACTTCATCAAAGCCGCTCGGCGGCTTGGGGAAGACCTCCAGCGCGCCGCGGGTGGTGGCCTCCAGCGCGACGCTGCGAGCCGCGCCCTCCAGATCCGCGATGACCACGATCGGGGTCGGGCAGTCGCGCATGATCGCTTCGATGGTCTCCATGCCGCCCATGAGCGGCATCAGCAGGTCCATCGTGATCACATCCGGATGCAGCTCTTTTACCAGCTGTTCCGCGCGCTTGCCGTCGCCCGCTTCGCCGACCACCGTGAAGTCGGGGAAGCGCTCGAGCACGCTGCGCAGCACGCCGCGCACGATGCGCGAGTCATCGGCAATGAGGACCCGCACCGCCATTACTTGAGAAACCGCGCCAGCATCGTCCACAGGCCGGCGTGTGAGAGGTCAGTCTTGACCAGGTAGGCGTCTGCTCCGGCCTCCAGGGCGCGGCGCTGATCTTCACTGCTGCCGCGCATCGATACGACCACCACTGGCAGGCGGCGCGGCAGGTCGGTGCGGCGCAGTCGCTGTAGCAGACCGATGCCATCGAGCTTGGGCATATCGATATCGGTGACCACCAGATCGAAATGCGGACCCGACTCCATCTTGCGCAGCGCCTCTTCGCCGTCGCCGGCTTCGATGACCTGAAGTCCATGCGCGCGCAGCGCTTCGGCCAGCAGATCGCGCACCACCGGCGAGTCATCGACCACGAGCACGTTCTTGCGGCGCGCAGCAGCAGCAGCAGCAGCAGCTGTTTGAGACGCGGCCATGCGCCCGGTCCGCGGTCCTGAATAGAGCTCGCTCACCGAGAGCACCAGCGCGAGGGTGCCATCGGCCAGCGGAATCACGGCGCTGACCAGGCGGTTGCGCGCGAAGAACTTGCCCATGGACTTGAGCACCACTTCGCGCTCGCTGTGATGGTGGGTGCCGCGCAGCGCGAGCAGCTCGCGACCGCGGTTGACGATCATCAGGCGCTCGGGCTCGCCCTGGGCTTGCTCGGGTCGGATGCCGGCGCTCGGCTCGCCGAGCAGCTCGTCCAGGCGGATGATCGGAATGAGCACGCCCGAGTACTGCACGGCTGGGCCAGAGATGCTGCTTATGATCGGGTGCGAGGCTGCCTCGGCCAGCGAGACCACTGTTGCAGCGGGCAGGGCATAGCGGGCGGCGCCGACTTCAAAGAGCACCACCGAGGTCATGGCCAAGGCCACCGGCACGGAAAGATGAAACGTGGTGCCCTTGCCGAGCGCGGACGTCACGGTCGCGGTGCCACCCAGCGCTTCGACCGAGGTCAACACCACGTTCAGTCCCAGGCCGCGCCCCGATATCTGGGTGACCTGGCGGCGGGTCGACATGTGCGCCTGAAACAGCGTGCGCATGACCTGGCTCTCGGTCAGTGCGCTCGCCTGCGCATCGCTCAGCAGGCCGAGCTCAATGGCCCGCCTGCGCACCGCTTCAGTATCGATGCCGGCGCCGTCATCGCTGACCGTGACCTCCAGCATGCGGCCGTTGAGCTTGGCGCGCACCGTGGCAGTTCCCTCCACCGGCTTGCCGAGCCGGCGGCGCTCTTCGGCTGGCTCGATTCCGTGATCGGCGGCGTTGCGCAGGAGGTGCAGGATTGGCTCGTTCAGCCGGTCCAGCACCGACCGATCCACCTCGACGGTCTCGCCTTCAAACTCCACGCGCAGCTCGCGCCCGAGTGAGCGCGCCAGCTCGCGCATCGCCACCGGATACTGATCGAACAGCGTCCGGATCGGAACCATGCGCAGCTCGCGAATGGACGAGTCGAGATCCGAGACCAGATCCGCCACGCGATGGGTGTCATCGCGCAGGCGCGACTCCAGGCCGGTGATGGCATCGAGCAGCATGGTGAACATGCGCATCACGGGGCCTGGCGCGTCCGTCTGCTGCTCCTGATACTCGCGGGTGAGCTCGCGCGCTTTGCGGAACTCCTGGGCGGTCAGCTCCAGGCGCGCCTGCGTGAGCATCAGCTCGCCGATGCTGTCGCGCACGCGATCGAGCTTGGCGGAGGTCACGCGAATGCTGTCACCGCGGCCAGGCGCAGGCGGCCCTTCAGCCGTGCCGCGCCCGGCTCCTGGCTTTTTGCTCGGCGCTTCCGCGGGCTTGGCCTGCGGTTGCGCAGGTTGGGCCTGCGGCTCCGGGGGCCCGGCCGCTGCTTGCGCGGGCCTGGCCTGTGCTGCTGGGCCGGGAAGATTGCGCAGCTGATGGATGGCCGAGAGCAGCTCCGCCGCGCTGCCCTCCGGAGTGTCCGTGCCGCTCTCGACCGCTGAGGATACGAGATCCAGGCCGCGCAGGACCAGATCTCCGGTCGTTGAATCCGCTTTGGCCCCTTGGGACTGCGGACGCAGCAGCTCTTCAAGCCCGTGTACGACGGCTGTTATTTGGGAAAAGCCCATCAAGCTGGCCTCGCCCTTGAGCGTATGGAGCTCGCGCAAGAGACCGCGCATCGTCTCTTCGCTGGCCAGGTCCTGCTCCAGCTGCACCCACTGAAGGTTGAGCTGGGTCAGACGCTCCTCGGCCACGCTGCGAAACATCTCCAGATGTTTGCGCTGCGGCGGCTCGCCGGACCGAGAGGTCATCGATCTTGTCTCTGATCCTCAGTCGCGGCCGGTGCGAACGAGCCACTCGACTTTTCCCGTTCGCGAACGCTCACCCTGCCGGCCAGCTCGGGCAGCTTGTCTCCTGCTGCCAGACCGGCCAGGGCCGCCGCCTCGCGCGTGGTCTGCTTGATGTTGAGCATGGTGTGGTTGAGCAGCTCTGTCATCTCGTCCATGCTCGTGCGCACCTGCTCGGTCGCCTTGCGCTGCTGCTGCGTCACCAGCGCGATCTCGCGCGCCGAGCGCGTGGTCTCTTCGCTCAGCTGGGTGCCATCGTGGCTGGCGCGCACCGCCTTTTGCGAGGTGCTGCGCACGTCCTTCATCAGCTTGCGGATGCCCGAGACCGACTCCATGACGTTCTCGGCGAGTCGCCGCATCTCCGCCGCCACCAGCGTGAAGCCGCGCCCCGCTTCGCCGGCCCGCGTTCCTTCGAGCGCCGCGTTGAGCGCCAACAGATCCGTGCGATCCGCGACCTGCATGATCATGGCCAGGAGCTCGGCGACCTTTTCAGCGTGCACGTTGAGCTCGTTGATGCACTCGGTAATGTGGCGCGTGCCGGAGAGCGTGCTCTCGGCATTGGCCAGCACTGCGCTACAGCGATCCGCGATCTGCTGCGCTGAATTGACCAACAGATCCATGGTGCGCCGCGTCTCTTCGACCTCTGCCGAGCCCTGGGCCATGGACGCTTCCTGCTCGCGCGCTGCCGAGAGGAGCTTGCTCGACACCTGAACCAGCGGTCGCGTGATGATGAAAGAGACCCCCATTCCAAGCAGCAGCACGCTGAGGCTGACCAGGATCGCGGTCCAGAACAGGCGCGAGCGCTCATTCAGGACCGAGCGGCGCGAGAAGCCCGCGAGCAGGGTGCCAATCTGGACGCCGCTCGCCATGAGCGGCACGCGCACAATCAGGAGCTCGCCGCGGAGCTCGGTCTCGAACTCCTTGGCGGCCTGCACCTGCTCGGTGGTCTCGGGAACGCCGGGAGCGCGAAAGCGGGCGAAGACCTTGCCATCGGTCTTTACGATCAGGATGTAGGACAGGTCGGCATCATTGCGCACAGATGCCAGCTGCGCCTCTGCATCGCGTCCCTGATCGAACTCCACAGAGGCGCTGACAAGATTGGCCAGCACATTGGTCACAGTGCTCGCGCGAATCTTGAGCGCGGTGTCAGCTGCCGCAGCGCCGCGCAGCGGAAAGTAGAGCGCGAAGAAGATCGCGATGCTGGCGATGAGCAGTGAGAAGACTGCAAAGAGCTGGGTACGAAAGCCAAGACGCTTCATTGGTGTAGTTCCGCAAGGCGAGGCAGGTTCTTAACCGCTTCATGATGCTCTGCTAGCTGCGCAAGCAGGGCAATGTGCAGCAGCAGCACCAGCTGGTCGTGCTGCTGGGCGAAGCCGACCAGCGCCGGGAGGCGCAGACCGCGGCCAAGCGGCAGCAGATCAGGGGCGCCGATTCGGGTGAGCCGGATTGGCCCCTCTACGATGAGTCGCGCGGTGCGTCCCGCGCAGGTGATGACCATCATGCGGCGATCCGCCTGCGCGTCGCCGCTCGGCAGCTTGAGCAGCGTCGCGACATGCGCACAGTCGGTCGCCTCCGGATCGAGCTCAGAGATGGTGGAGACCCGCACCACGGCCGCCGCGACAATGCCCAGCTGCAGCTCTCCCGCGCGGAAGACGAGCATCGGAATGGTGGTTGGCGCAGCCTGGGTCACGATCGCAGCTCGTCCTCCATAGTGGCTTGGACCAGGCGCTGCACATCGACCACGCACAGCAGCCGCTTGTTCCACGTGAGCTCCGCCGCCACCCACTCTGGACGGGCGCCGCCCGTCGACTCATCGACCAGGCTTGTGAGCGGCAGCTCGGTGATGCCGCGCACTTCATCCACCACCACGGCAATCTCGGCGGCTGCGGTCTCGACCACCACCAGGCGCGGCAGCGTGGGCACAAGCTCCGACAGATCCGCAACACCCAGCGTGCCTTCAAGTGAGATCACCGGAACCACCCGGCCGCGGATGACGGCCACGCCCAGGACATGCGGCGGAGACAGCGGGATGCGGGTGAGCGAGCCCTTGAGCACAACCTCGCGGATTGCGGTCGCGGGCAGCGCGAGCCAGCGCGGACCGGCGCGCACCGCCAGATAGGAATCCGTTGCGGGGCGCAGCACATCGCCGGCTGCTTGCGCACGGGCGGCCTGCGACACCGCCTCTTGCAGCGCTGCCAGGTGAGCGTTTTCCTGGCTGCTGTCGCTCATCGCGGCTCCTTCAGAACTGCGCGAACCTTATCTACAATGGCCGAGGCCCCTTGCTCCTTGGACAAGGCGCCATCGATGCCCATCGAGGTCGCCAGTCGCGCCGCCTCTTGCTGGGGAACGCTGGTGATGAGCAGCACGCGGATCTGGGAAAACTCCGGCGTGGTGCGCACGTGGCGGCACAGCTTGCGGGTGTCGCATCCGGGCATGAGCCAATCGACCAGAAGCACATGCGGCTGTAGCTCTTTTAGACGCTGGAGTACCAGCTCGAAATCGTCGCAGGCCGTGCTGGCTTCAAAGCCCTGGTTCATCAAGACCTCGCGCATCAGCGCGGCATTGAGCGGGCTGTCGTCTACAATCAGGATTCGGTAGCGGTCCACGGGCGGTGACTCACCGGTGATCGCAGTGACGACTGAGGATGCTGGCTCGGCCATGGACGCGAGCTCTTCGACTGCTCGCATGAACGAGCGCAGGGTGCGGGCGCAAGCAACGAGTGCCGCGTCGCTGCGAATCTCCAGATAGCGTCGCGCTGCGGCTGCGGCTGCGCGGCCGAGCAGCGCTAGAGACGGGAGGTCCATGTGCATGGCTTCGCCGGTGATCGACTCCATCATTGCGGCGATTGTCATCGCGCTCTCTGGGCCACCAGGACCAACGGGCGGGATGAGCGCGATGGCAGTGCGCAAGCGAGCGCGAGTCTCCGCGACGAATTTGGGAAGAAACTGCGCTCTCAGTTCATCTACCATTCCGATGTCCGAATCCTCTTTTTTGTCAGCACGCTGTGCTCGTCTGCTCAGAACGCCAACCGGTACGGCCAAGAGGTTTACAATCGCTGCGCCAGCCCCCCGACGAGTCAGCGCTTCACGCTGACAGCGCCGAGCAGAGCTAGCATAGCTGATCCCGGTGGGTAGCGGAACTCTCAATGCGCTGCGCAAGTACGTAAAAGAACAGCGCTGTGGATCATTGGGGTGAATGGACAATGCCGGTATGCGGATTGGTGTGCAGCACTCTGTTACCAAAGACGCAACCCGCCATATTCCCAACGGTCAGAGTTGAATACTTTGTCTCACTACGCAGCCACTCTGTCCGTTATATCAGCGCACGGAGCGCTGTTCTAAACGGTCAGGAAGTTTGATACCGTCGAGCAGCGGAAGTGTCTTGTGAAGTTGACTGATCATCCACAGGCAGTAAGGCGATTCTGCTGGAATGGGTCCCGAACTGCAAAGTCACGCCTGATTAGGGTGCTTGCGATTGCCGGACTTGTTGCTGCGGGCGGCCTGTGCTGGCACCTGGATCCGGATGCAAGGCACAGCGGCGCGGGCTGCTCGCTGGCCGCAGGTCGCGCGGCCTCTGGCTCTGTATGTGAATCTGTATCTATATCTGGGGGGCTTTTCGGCCTGCTCGCTTGTCTGCTCGCTCTGGCTCTGGTGCGCAGTCGAACCAGGGAGTTTGAATGAGGATCCCAGCGATCCGGGCAGAGAATAGAGGAGTCCCTTCTTTGAGACTCGTCAACCGCTTTGCCTTGTGTCTGACAGCCGGGCTGTGCTCGCTGGGTCTGCCCCCCGCGGCTCGGGCCCAGGTCCAGCAGACCAGCGGCTTCGAGGTGAACCGCTACCAGCCCACTCCAGCGGGCGAGGGAGCGTTCTGGGTCGAGCACCCGTGGTATTCCAAGACGCGCCGCCTGGCCGCCGGGCTCACGTTGAACTACGCGCACAGTCCGCTGGGCTCTGGAGTCATCACCGCGGATGGGACGTTCGTCACGGGCAATCCTGTCATCAGCGACCTTCTGACCGGGCACTTTGATTTCGCAATCTCATTTGCCAATCGCGTGAACGTAAATGTCTCTTTGCCAGTGACGTTTCTGAGCAGCGGCACCGACGAAGCGATCGGCGGCGTGCTTCCGCCCAGGGCCGGACTCAACGATCCGCGCTTCGGGGCCATGGTGCGCGTGTTCGGCGAGCCCGATGAGAGTCCGCTGAGCGTAAACCTTGGCCTGCAGATCTGGGCTCCGCTGCAAGGGCTTGGGGGCGAGGGCGCCTATACGCGCACGGATGCTGGTGTGCGTGTGCTGCCCAAAGTGGTGCTGGCCGGCTACGGCCACTCTGTGCGCTGGTCGCTCTCGGGCGGATTTCTGTATCGCGGCGAAGCGACCTTGTCTCCCGAAGGAGACATCGGCAACACCGCAGGTTCTGAGATCCAGTTCGGCGTCAGCGTGCAGTATGCCGATAAAGAGAAGGGCATAGCCGTTGGTCCCGAAGCTGTGCTGGCGACGCTGGTCGCTCCCAACCACGCCTTCGAGGTCAACTACACGAGCCTTGAACTGCTGATGGGCGCGCATCCCGATGCCGAGCGCAAGGGCTGCCCGGCCGGGGATCGCGATCGGGATGGCACCTATGATCCCGACGATAACTGCCCCGATCTGGACGCTGGTCTAAAGCCGGATCCGCAGCGCCCTGGCTGCCCGGCCACCGACCGGGATGATGACTCTGTGGTGGAGCAGCCAGCAGCCGTGAAAAAGTCCGTGGGTGCGCCGGTCAAGGCCAAGGCGCCGCTTGCCAAACCGCAGCCTGCTGCTGCCGCCAAGCCTCGGCCGCCAACGCCATGACGCACGAGGTCAACAGCTCGGCTACTCCGGGAGGGGCGCATGTCTGATGCCGAAAGTTCTGCTCGCTACAAGGTACTCCTGGTCGATGACAGCAGCTTTTGTCGGAGCCTCATGAAGATGGTTCTGGAGCAGTCTGGCGTCGAGTGCATCGCGCTCGACAGCCCCTTCCGCTTCAACCTCGTTGTCAAAGCAATGCGGCCCGATCTGGCTCTGGTCGATGTCTCCATGCCGCAGTTCAGTGGCGATCGCATGGTTGCCTTTGCCCGCCGGCAGCTGGACGTCATGTGTCCGATTGTCTTCTTTTCCGATTCCTCTGATGAGGAGCTGGACGCGCTGGTGCTCAAATACGGCGGTCTTGGCTACATCCGCAAGAGCTCTGACTGGGACAGCATCGTGAGAGCGGTCAAGTCCTACCTCGCTCTGTTGACGCCGCAGTCGCGCGAAGGAATCGATTAATGTTTCAATCGAAGTCGTCTTCACGACTTCTTGCTGGGTTTGCACTGCGTCGCCAGAGCCAGCCCGTGCCCGGTGCTATCAGGGCTGGGCGTAGTCGGTCGGTAGGCCTCTCGCGCTGGATGCTGCTCGCCGCGCTGCCCTGGGCCGGCACGCTGCCTTCCGCGGGCGGCGAGAGCCTGATGTTTCGCAGCGACATCAGCGTCCGCGATGCCGATCAGATCGACGTCGTCTACGGACCCGGATCAACGCTTTACGGACAGGACGCGATCAGTCAGGCGCCGACGGAAAATACCAAGGTCAGCAAGCTGGATGCGCGCGATCGATTCTTGAAGCCGATGGACATGAGCCGCCGGCTGTTGACCTTCGGGATGGAGTTCGGCTCCCCGACCCAGAAAGAGGTCTGGAGCGCGCTCAACCTGCGCTTCGGCGATGCGCGTCTCTACGGCAGTGTCCACTACCTGGACAAGTCGCTGACCGCTCTCAGCAGCGCCTATCCGGATCTGTGGAATTCCTACGCGACCGGCGCCGCGCCGCGCGGTGGCGAGCTCGATCCGGTGCGCTTCGACGTCGGCGCCCTGTACAACCAGGGATCACAAGTACTACCTTGTCGCATCCAATACGAACTCACCTACAAACTCGACCAACAACGGCCCTTATCCAATTCAGGCATTTCAGGGAACCGGTGGTCTGCGAGTGGTGTTCTAAGAGGACGGTGTCTCGTGCTAGATGGAATCAAAGCGCAGTTCTCGCGGGAATTTATCACCGAAAGCCGGAAGCGTCTTCGCACGGCCATGTCCCTGATTCCGCCGCTGGGACCCGGCGGGGAAGAGGGGGCGCAGTCCATCGCCCTGATGATGCATACTATTTCTGGTGAGGCGATGCTTATCGGGTATCCAGAGCTGGCGAAGATGGCGCGCACTGCCAACGAGTCTGCCCGCCGCTATCTGGAGACCAAGAACGATCAGCAGCTGGTTGCGTGCGCGCGGGCGCTGCGCACGCTGGCGCGGGCGCTGGAGGAGCTTGACGCTGGACCGTCGCCGGCTGCGTCCGATGGCGCCGCGGCCATGGATGCAAAATCAGCGGTTGCGGGGCGCGTGCGGGTGCTGATCGTGGACGACAGCCCACTCAACGCCACCTTGCTGCGCGAGGGGCTGACCAGCGAAGGCTTCGATGCTGCATCGGTGCGTGATGATTTTGACCTGATCATCAGTCAGATGGAAATGCTGCGTCCCCATGTCGTGCTGGTCGATTGGCTCATGCCGGGCTGCGATACCGAGGCGCTGTGCCGCCACATTCAGAGCTTGCCGAGTCTGCGCCAGACCAAGCTGCTGCTGGTGACCAGCTTGCCGGACGCCGAAGCAGAGGCGATTTCCGGCTCGCTGGGAATCGCGGGCGCGCTGTCCAAAGAGCAGGGCATTCCATCCATCGCCAGCCGCGTGCGCATGCTCGCTGAGAGCGCTTCATGACGTGTACCACCTTGGCTCACAATGGGATCGCCTGCGCCTCATGAGCATCTCCCGTCTGCATATAGGCAGGTCGTGGCTGCCGGCCCTTGTGCTGAGCATTCTGCTGCTCCTCTTTTCTGGCGCTGCCCGAGCCGGCGAGGTTGAGGAGGTCAATCCCGATCTGGCGGCGCAGCTGTTCCTGAAGATCCTGAGCTACGATCGGAACCTGTCGATCCGCTCGGGAGGCCGGCTGGTGCTGGCCATCGTGTATCGTCCTGACAGTCCGGAGTCCGACCGGATTCGCGAAGGTGTGCAGACCGCGTTTCAGGATCGCGCCGGCAAGTTTCCCGTGCAGGGCAAGACCGTGTCCGTGACAGCGGTGGCTTTTGACGCCAAGACCCTGACCAGGCGCCTTCAGACAGCGGGCGCTACGATCATCTACGTCACGCCGGGTCTCGATGATCAGACGGGCTCGGTGATTGCCGCTGCTCAGGCGCTCAAGGCGCCCACGCTCACCGGTCGCCGCAGCCTGCTCGATGGCGGCCTTGCCGTCGCCGTGGTCACCAACGAGGACCGGCCCGGCATCGTCATCAACCTGCCGGTGGCCAAGGCGCTCGGCATGGACCTCGACCCCAACCTTCTCCGCCTCGCCGAAGTAAAGCGCTAACCCTCGTCCCCTCAATCGTCCTCGCCTTCGCGATCGTTGAAGGCGCTGCTGCTGCCGACGATGTTTGCTGCGTCGGTTCGCAGATAGAGCGCGCTGCCTTCATAAAGAAGCGGAACTTCGCCGGCCAGCGACTGGCCATCCAGCGAGAATGTGAGCACGCGGCTCTGCGCTGATCCCGTGCGTCCGACGAAAATTCCTCAGAACGGCGTCTGCACCAGCAGCTCGCCATTGCGATTCAGGATCTGCTGCGACACCGGCAGCCCGCCGTGTGCATGCACCTCGCGCGGCGCCATCAGTGCGAGCCCAGATGAAGCAAACACAGATGAAGCAGTTTCAGATGAAGCAAGCAGCAATGAGACCAGACGCGATGCCAACCAAGCTCCAGAGCTGGCGACGTGAGAGCAGAGGCTGCGCTGACGCATTTTAAGATCAGAGCCCGCGCGAGCTGAATGCCACTCCTTCCTGCCGAGGGCTTACCAAGGTGATATCTTGAGGATATGAACACCCGTATTCTTCTGGTTCGTCACGGTGCAACCGAGCTGTCGGCCGGGGATCGCTTTGCCGGCGCCACCGATGTGCTGCTCTCTGCCGAGGGGGAAGCGCAGGCGACGTGTCTGTCGAAGCGCCTGGCCTCTGTGCACCTGGCTGCTGTGTATGCGAGTCCGATGCGCCGCACCATGCGCACCGCAGAGCTGCTTGCGGGGCCGCACAAGCTGGCGGTGACCGCGGACGATGCGCTGCGCGAGATCAACCACGGTCGCTGGGAGCAGCACACCCGCGCTGAGGTCGAGCGCGCTTTTCCCGAGGAATATCACGCCTGGGAGGAGGATCCGTTCACCTTTGCCCCGGTCGGCGGCGAGACCGGCCTGTCCGTGCTGGCGCGGGCGCTGCCTGCGGTGCGCGCCATGGTGCAGCGCCACCAGGGAAAGACCGTGCTGATTGTCTCACACAAGGCGACTGTGCGGCTGCTTCTGGGCAGCTTCCTCGGGTTTGACCTGCGCGGCTATCGCGACCGCCTGGATCAGCAGCCCTGCTGCCTCAATGTGATCGACTTCAAGGACGCCACGCGCGCGCGGCTGATGCTCTATAACGACGTGTCGCACTACGAAGACCATCCGTCGATGACCCGCACTTCACTGTCCCGCTGGTGGGATACGCCGCACGGCAAGTAATCGTCGGCAGCGCTCTCGCCATTTCAAATTCTGCTGCGGGTTGTGCAACCGCCAGCCCTCCTGACTCGTACCTTCCATAACAGTTCTCGCTGTCGCAAGGCGTCCGCAATGACTCCGGTGGAAGATCGGCAGAAACAGTCGGGAGTGGAGCTCCTGAAAAGCGACTATGAGCTACCCGCGCGATTACATGATCAGGCAAAAGCTGTGCAGCAAGCGGAGCAGCTCGCGCCGGCCGAGGAGCCAGATGCGGAGCTGGTGGTCGCAATCGCCGCTGGCGACCGCGTCGCGCTGGCTGAACTTTATGATCGGTATTCACCGACGCTGATGGCGCTGGCGCAGCGCTTTGTCGGAAACCGTCACGATGCCGAAGATCTCATCCACGATCTATTTATCGAAGTATGGCTGCGCGCCGATTCCTATGATGCAAGCCGCGGGAGCGTGCGCACCTGGCTCCTGTTGCGAACGCGCAGTCGCGCGCTCGATCGCGTCAAGTCCGCAGCCTGGCGTCTGGCCTTCCGCAGCGATAGTGAAGAGAGCTTGGGAGCGCTGGTCGCGGAGGACTCTCCGGATGCGGAGCTCGCCAGTGCAAATGCCGAAAAACAGATGCGCAGCGCGGTGCTGATTCTAACTGATGAGGAGCGAGGACTTCTCGATCTGGTCTACGTCAAAGGATGCTCGCTCTCCGAAGTAGCCGGACAGCTTCAGGCACCTCTTGGCACGATAAAGTCCCGGCTGAGCCGCGTGCTTGGGAAGCTGAGACGCAGCCTGAACCATCTCGGTAGCGAGGTCTGAAGTGCGCGAGCCCAATGCAGATATCTTGATGGCCTTGCTCCTGGACACCCTGATCGGCGTTCCGCCCGATGGGATCGACCAGCTGCGGCCCCGTTCCGCGCTGCGCGATGAGCTGATGGCCTCCATCGATATCAGCCGCGGTCAGGCGCCGCTCCAGGGCTTCCGCCGCCGCTTCGCGCGGCTGTTTCAGCTGAGCGAAGGCGAGTCGGAGGGCGTGCTGGCGCAGCTCGGGCAGCCGAGCAGCTGGCTGCAGCTGGGCACGCTGCTCGTGCATCACTTTGATCCCGGGCCGAAGCTGGCCGGGGCGCACGCTGGGCTGGTGCGCTGCCCGGCCGGCGCTGCATTTCCCACCCATCGCCACCTCGGCCCGGAGACCACCTTCTTCCTGTCCGGCACCGTGCGCGACGATGACACCGGCGCGCTCTTTTTTCCCGGCGACATCGTCAGCAAGCCGGCCGAGAGCATGCACCGACTCACCGTTCTGCCCTCGCAGGAGTGCATCTTCGCCGTGCTCATCGAGGGCGAGATGCCCGACTTCAGCCCCGCACTGCTGGGCTAGCGGGGCGCTCGCCGGGGCGGCCAAAAGTCGACCAAAAAGCAGGC
>Ga0075163_10008211_pt1 | contig 13782 bp, 13 predicted proteins | sample JI1023141ADNA_FD_71478 | JGI IMG/M metagenome (GOLD analysis project Ga0075163, IMG submission 71478) | Wastewater effluent complex algal communities from Wisconsin, to seasonally profile nutrient transformation and Carbon sequestration -... | ecosystem: Engineered > WWTP > Effluent > Algae...
CTTCGTCGGCGAGGTCGTCGGCGGTGCGCGCGAACGCGTAGATGCGGTGCAGGTGGCGGCGCGCGTGCTTCGGGAGGAGCCACGAGCCGACCGGGAAGTTCTCGTAGTGCCTCCGCGCCAGGGTGAGGTAGTGGCTCGGGTCGTGCCGGGCTGGGTCGGCTCGGGGGGTGCGGGTGGCGGGCGGTTCGGTCAAGGCGGCTGAGGCTGGCGAGCGGTCGGCGGCTCGGCAAGGTAGCCGGGGGCGGGGGCGGGTGGAACGCGGGGATGGCCAACGTCTTGAGCCCCGAACAACAAGAGCAAGTGCGAGCGCTGGGCCGGCTGGGCTGGTCGCTGCGTCGGATCCAGTCCGCTACCGGTGTGCACCGGGGCACTGTGCGCAACTACCTGCAGGCGGCCGGCATCGGGATGCGGCGAGAGCGAGGACGTCGCCTCGAGGCTGACGATCGAAGTTCGACCAGTCAGGTGACCCTCGACGCAGGTGCGGAGGCAAAACCGACCAGTCAGGTGACCCCCGGCTTCGGCGCAGCGCCGGCGGTCGCGGAGGTGCTGGCCTCGGCAGCCAAGAGTCGTTGCGAGGAGCACCGGGACCTGATCGCGGCTGCGCTGGACCAGGGGCGCAACCGCAAGTCGATCTGGCAGGAGCTGGTCGACCGCCACGGCTTCGCCGGCAGCTACCAGTCGGTGAAGCGCTTCATCCGCAAGCTGCACCCATCGTCGGCTGTGGCGCATCCGCGGATCACGACCGCACCAGGTGAAGAAGGGCAGGTCGACTACGGCACTGGGCCGTGGGTGAAGCACCCGAAGACCGGGAGATACCGGCGGACGCGCCTGTTCGCCATGACCCTGGGCTGCAGCCGGAAGTCGGTCTGGCTGCTGGCGTCGCAATCGAGCTCGAAGGTGCGGTGTGAACTGCACGAGACGTCGTTCCGTCGGCTCGGTGGCGCACCCCGGACCATCGTGCTCGACAACCTGCGCGAGGGTGTGGTCGCGGCCGACGTGCACGACCCGACTCTCAACTCGCTCTACCGCGACATGCTCGCGCACTACGGCACGGTGGCATTGCCGGCGCGAGTCCGTCATCCGGATCGCAAGGGCAAGGTCGAGTCTGCGGTCGGCTTCGCACAGAAGACTCCGCTCGCAGGCATGCGCTTCGACTCGCTCGAGGAGGCGCAGCGTCACCTCGACCAGTGGACAGAGCGTTGGGCGGACAAGCGGATCCACGGCACGTGCAAGCGCCAGGTGGCGGAGATGTTTGCCGAGGAGCGCGCGTCGTTGCTGGCTCTGCCGACCGAGCCATTCCGCTACTACCAGCAAGGCGTGCGCGTCGTCACCTCGATGGCTGCATCGAGGTCGCGAAGGCGTACTACGCGGTGCCGCCGGGCCTGATCGGCCGCGACGTGCATGTGCGTTGGGACGACTGTCGCGGTTGCCAGAACAGTTACGCTTCAGGCAGCCGCCGACACTCGGACATCACGGGCTGAACCGGCACCCGGAATCGACCGCGAACTCGGGATCCGTACCTCGAAATGCGCGCGTTCCAGTTCTCGGACAGCACGAGCACGACGCCCAACTCGTCGATGCAGAGCGTCGCCGCGTAATTGCTATCGGCTATCGCGCTAACGCGATAGCCGAGAAACCACCACAGAAACGCGCTGCAGGCCCTCTGACACAATAAGCGGCACGCGCACGCCCCTACAGCCGTCTGCCCCAACAAACAACTCGCTCTGTCCCGTTTCAACATCATGAATGGTCACAGAACTTCCAGGATCTCGCCACACTCGATCGCCAAATACGACCACAGCGTTCTTAGGCGCAATTCCAAACTCATCGACCACATCCACGTGCAGAGTAGAGCTCCCTCCCAATACGGTCCACGCTGACTGACCACACCAAGTGGTCGAGCAACGCTCATTCTGAGACGACGTCCATTGCAGCAAGTCGCCCGAGGCAAGACTCATCCCGTCGTAGCCCCCGTCAGGTGCGAGGCAGAACTTCGCAACAACCCCAGGGCGAAGCACCCTCAGCCAGCCATTTGCTGCGCCTCCGTCTTTATCAAGAACCATGAGTTGCGGGTCCCCTGTCATTCGCAACGTCACAATGCCCATGTCGCATCGTGCCCCAGCACCTGCCTTGGGTAATGCTATACGCACCGTGCTGGATCTCCACGCAGAGTCTAGCGGCTGCACGCGCACAAACGCACTGCCCTCCAAGGAGGTCCATACTACTCCTGCTCCAGAAACATCAGTTTGACAAACCTCTTCATTATCAATTGCAACGTCGGGCTCGCTAGCAATCGTGATATTGGACAAGGCCGCCTTGCCATCTGCGCCCACAACGCGTATCTGCACCCGGGTTGATTCAAATGCTGCGATATGCACGTCGGTTGATGGGGTCGCCAAGAACTGAAACGCTCGCTCACCACGCCGGCTTGTTACCAACAGCGCAAAAGGTGAATCACAGGGTAACGGCACCATGCGATTACAACGGATAAGCTCGCTAACCAAGACGTTTTCTGTTGCAGTCAAGAGCCTAACATCATCCCAGGCGCCTTCCACCACCACCATCCTCTCCGCCCGCGATCGCACCTCCACAAGCACCTCGCTAACCGCTGCGGAAGACACATGAACGGAAACGACCTGAGAATCAAAACTCGGAACATCTGCGTCATCAGAGATACGCAGTTCGACTTGCCCCTCGGGAACGTTCAGGATACTAGCGCCTGCTGAATCAGTAGCAGCAGTGCACATTTCCTTTCCCGGGCCAACAATTCCCGTACACCAAGCCTTAATTACTGCGCCCGTAACTGCTGTCAATGTGCTAGCGTCCCGAACCACAACACGAACGCCCCCGCGCCCCCGCTCTTCTTGACTCGATTTCGGAAGAACGACATCCATAGTAGCGCCCAGCTCGGAAGGTTGAAGTTCATACTGCCGATCAAAGGCTTTCACAATGACAGTTTCCCCCCAGGCATGCCTCCCACTGTGGATGAAAAAGCCACTCTCATTCGACCACACCCACGGCCCACGGTTCCACTGACTTCCAACTGCAATACCAGGCACTGGCGTTCCGTTGGGCCCACGGAACCGGCCCGCTACCGTTGGCACGAGACGCTGCCTCAGCGAAATTGGTAGATCACCATCCTGCCAGACCTCTTCGTGATAGTCTCCGCTTAGCCCCGGAGCCAGAACATAGAAATCGCGCACGCCAGAATCATCACGACAGACTGCGCCGGTGGGCTCAACACACGATACTACGGCGCGCCCCTCATCGTTAGTCACGCACCTACGAACAGGCGGAGGGGACCCGCCACCCAGGCACAAGCCTACCGCAGCTCCAGGAATTGGTCGCCCGAACATGTCCGACACCTCAACGGGGACATCGACTCCGGGCATTAAGTGAACGATATCAGGGACAAAATCCATACTGACAGGTCCATAGCCATCGCATTGAAACACGAACCAACGAGGGCTAGGTTGCAGGTTCGGCACCCTAATGAACCCATGGGCATCAGCTCGACACTCATTTGCGATGAATGCTTCGCGACCCTCCCCTGCCGCGCAGCATTCGACGTAAGCACTCCGCAAGCCCCTGCCGGTGCGAGCGTCGATCACGCGTGCTATACCTACAGTGCCAATACGCCCTGGGTCGTAATAGAGGCCGATTGGACCATCCAACGGTTCGGCTTGCGAAACAATGTTGGCATGCACTCCAAGGCAGGCCGCTACGCAGAGCAGCGCCATCAACACGAGAAACTTATTCATCCCCACATCCTGGGCGATTACGTTATTCAGCGCAAGCCCATCTTTACCACTTCCTCGGGCCCCAACTCCCGAAGTGTTCCGAGGGCTTCGGGAAGTCGTGTGGGTGAATAGCGTGTCGGTGGCAATCTGAAACGGACCCATCCGGCAGCCGAAATCTGACCCACCCCGCGAGCCACCGCCTGACGGACCGCTCGGTCGGCGTCCGGCTGGCAGGCGAGCGCCGCGTTGAGGTCGAAGGGGTCGGTCTGCGCGTCGGAGCGTCACGCACCTTGCAGGCCGGCCACTCGACAGCGCTCCCCCTGCCGCGTTGGGACACCCTCGCGCTCCCGCCCCCTTTTCCATTACAGGGGTGCTCTTCTACGTACGAAGTGTCGGCAGGGGCTGGTCGGAGTCGCACATTTTGGACGGACTGCTAACGCTTGCCGATCTCCCGGGCGCACACCGGGTCGCATGGTCGACCGGAGAACCGCAAGCTCTCTTCTGGCACGCCGCTGCAGCCCTCGACAAGCGAGTTACGGCAAGCGCGGCCAGCCACTTCGGAAACACCTGGGCGACCTCGACTCACAACCCCCCGCGGTCGCGATGGCGCAAGGGTGCTTCTCGACGACCTCCAAGGCCACCCGGAGGTCGACGCGGCCGCTGGGGCGAGACCACTTCTCTTGAGCTCCAGTACGGCCGACTTGTGGCGTCAGGTTCGTTTGGACGGGCTTGCGCGTCAGCATACATGCTTACGGCACATCCTCGTTCGCCGAACAGCGCAATGATTGCGATACTCGCCTGTGAATCAATACCCTGCTCAATGTGAAAGACCCCTCGATTCCAGCGCACAATAAATCCGTTGTTGCGAAGCCACGCACACGATCTTCGGGTCGCCGAACCACTGTGGCAGTATAGCGTTATTGTTGTTGCTTGAGCGTGCGCGGCATCCGAACCCAGGTAGCGCTTCCTTACAACTACGTAAGCGCCGGGCCTCGAATCGCCTTGCTGCCCAGACCTCGCCTCAACCCTTCCATTCAGCGTCTCAACTATTGGTAATGGTCTTGTTGTCCAGCGATCCCTCGGCGGAGGAGGCGCGCCCCACTTGTTACTCGGATCCCAAAAACGCCTCCACGATCCGGCTCCCGGCGCCTGCTCGTTACTGCCTTTGTTGCGATACGGTTTGATGGGATCATCCTTCTCATAAGCAGGCGTTGGAGGCGTGAGAGGTACACCAGTCGGAAACGAATCTACGCCTAGAGGTATCCTTATAATACCCGGCAAACCACCACCACCACCACCACCACCGCCGCCACCGCCGCCGCCACCGCCACCGCCACCGCCGCCGCCGCCGCCACCGCCGCCGATCTCAGTGCACTCATCCGGATCCATTACAAACAAGTCGATCTTACCATTCCGAGAGCCTGCGTCGTAGTGCGTTGCCTGCCTGAGTATGACCCTGCCAAGCCCACCCCCATTGTCGGCGTCGGGCTTCCCGTTGTGCTGCACGACAATATCCCCGGGATTTATGTCGCCAGCAGCCTCGGCTGCCTTCACTGCCTCTTGTATGCGCCCCGATGCGTCAGCGCTCGTGTCGCCGCCCCCCTCTCCGTCGCTCCCTGCGGCGCCACCGGACCGAGATGCGGAGCCCGTAGGCCCCCATATGGTAACGAAGAGGTAAGTAACTCCGTCCACCTTGCTTGAGCCGTATTGCATGGGAGCACCTGACGACACCGTCGGCCACTTCGGAGGGGTAGGTTTCTCCGGAACTGGCTGGCCGCCCTGCCTTCGATAGCTAATTATCAGGCCATAGGGCATAGACCGGCCGTCCATGCCCGGCGTACCGGCGCCACAGTTAATGTCAACTCCAATTACCACATCACCGGATTGAGGATCATTACCGCCCTGCGAAGAACCAAGAGAATCATTTGAAAGGCCTGCCATTGCGTAACCTTGGGGCTCGTGCGGCTTGGGTGCAGTGCCCCGCCATACGCACCCTAAGCTGCAGAAACTCACGAAGCGTCCAACAGGCCTCATTTCCTGGCTCTTGCCAAGCGATGAGTTTTGGTGGACGGGCTGGTGGGCGAGAGTCTAATGGTTTATTGGATATCCAACATAGCAATACTCCGAGGGGGTCCCGGGTGGGTGGGCTAGTGGGTGAGGGTCAACCGACTACCGATCCGCCTGCCACGACGGCATCAGCGCACGGAAGATGACATAGCTGCTCGTGCTCACTGTCCCCGGCGTCCTGAACCGGTAGCGCACCAACTGCTTGCACGCCGCGGTGTTCTTGAACTGCCCGACCCCGACTGCGGTCAAGCTCTGGATCGACCCACCGAACACGCTCGTCACCGCAGGATCCTCGGCAGTGCGTGTCTGCACCTCCCATCCGAGCGTGGTGCTGCCGGTGATCGCCAGCACTTCGACACCGAACGTCGCGAAGTCTCCGCGCACCGCCATCCACGGCGTGTAGACCCACTGACCGCCATCATTGACTCCCGTGCCGCCTTCCCAGCCTCGGAACAGGATCTCGCCTTGCATCTGGTTGGTCATGAATGCTCCTCAGTTGGGTAGCTGGTTGTTCTGCTTGTAGTGGATCTGGAAGGTCCCATCTCCTGTCGGCCTCATCGTGAAGCGGACCACGTGGATGCCGCCCGCGCTCGAGACCTGACTCGGAGCCGGCGCACTGCTGCTCGCCAGCACTGCGAGCTCCTTGCCGGGCTCCGCACCACCAAAGAGCCGCGCCCCTTCTGCCTGGTCCGTCATGGGTCGGTCCTCAGTTGGGTTGCCAGAGGGGTTGCGCATACTGAATGTGGATGATCCCGAACTTGCTCGACACGAGCTTGTAGCGGACCAGGTCCTTCGCGTTCGACACCAGCATCTGGTATGTGGTCGGCGTACTGCCCGCCGTCGTCACGAGGACACCGCTACCGAGGTCCTCCGCCGCCGAGTCCGGCTCGTCGGACGACTTCGTCTCCAGCACCACCGTGAACGCGCTGGCCTCCGAGTTGAAGAACACCTCGACCGCAGCAACCCCTTCGTTGCCGCCTGCCTGCATCCAATAGCCGTAGTAGGTCTGCACCCCAGTCGCGACCACCGTCTCTCCGAGAATCATCGTGTCCATGTTCGGGTTCCTCAGTTGGGTTGCCACTGGATCGGGTTGCTGCGCAGGTGCAGCCATCGGGCCGTGCCTTCGCCGAGGCAGCTGTACTGCACTCGCACGAGTTCCTTGCAGCTGTCGAATGGCCAGAGATGCGTGCCGGTGGAGGTGACCCCGCCGCCGCCGATCTGCACGGCGGCCGAGTCCGGCTCCTCGGCGTTCTTGGTGTAGACCTTGCAGTTCACCGTCCATCCGGACGACGACTCCTTCAACACCTCGATCACGGCGGTGCCGGAATCGCCTTGCCTCGGCATCCAGGGTCCGGAATAGGCGGAGCTCGACGCGGAAATGTAGACACTCTGTCCGATCAGCATCTGGTTCCTTGGGCCGCTTCGGCCGGTGAAGCGACCCTCTGCCGCCTCATCTCCATGGACGCTCGGGACCGAAGCCGACGGCAAACATTCCCTGCCCCGAGAACCGCGCCCGCAGCCCCTGGCGATGGAACTCCACCGCCCGCACGCTGCAGCCGAGCCGCGTCGCCAACTCGCGCGAGTTCGTGATCCCGCGCGCCATCATCTGCAGCACCTGCCGCTGGGTCTCCGTCGCCGCTGCTTCCAGATACGCCAACCAGGATGGTTCCTCGTCGGAGTCGCGGCACTCCCGATGCGCGGGCTCGTCCACCAGAGGCTCGAACCGTCGCCGCCTGCGCCATCTGCTGGCCACCAGGTTCGAGGCCGTCGTCAGCGACCACGACCAGACCGTGCGCCAAGGTCGTTCTGGTTCGGACCCGAAGCGCAACCATGCGCGCAGGGCCGTCTCCCCCGCCACGTCCTCCGGATCGAGCACATCGCGAACCCGCGACCGCAGACGACGCGCGAGGTCGCGCTGCAACTTGTGCAGCCAGCAGCCCCTCGGTTCGCCCCCCCCAACAGCTGTGCCAGGGCCAGGTTCGCCAGTGCCAGATTCGTGCAGCATCGTAGTGCTCCTCTGCTTCTTCGGACCGCCCGCCGACCCTTCTCTCGTAGCCGCCCGCGCCCGCCTCGCAACCCCCGGCCGCGACCCGAGCCAACCAAGAACCCGCCCCTCGCGCAGAGGATTTTCCAAACGAGTGCGACCGAACCGCCTCGTCGTGCCCCATTGCGCTGCTCGTTGCCGAGGGCGCGAGCGAAGGAGCACCCAATGGAAATCGACTTCGACAACCGCGACCGCGTATCCGACTTCGTCACCGTTCCCGCCGGCACCTACCTCTGCCGCATCACCGAAGTGCGCCCGGGCACCACCCGTGCTGGCGACGAGCGCTGGTCGCTGCGCCTCGTCGTGGCGGAGGGCCAGCACGTCGGCAAGCAGGCGGCGTGGGACAGCCTCGTGTTCAGCACCCGCGGCCGCAGCCGCGCCCGCCTCGTGCTGCAGGCCCTGGGCCTGCCGGCGTCCGGGCGCGTGCAGATCGAGCCCGTCGACCTCGAAGGACGGCACGCCCTCGTCGAGATCCGGCCGGCGGAGTACCAGTCGCCGTCGGGCGAAGTCGTGCGACGGAACGAAGTGCCGTACGACGGCATCCGTGCGGCCCCGTTCGAGCCACCGCCGCTCGCCAAGCAAGCCCCAGCGGTCGCCGAGGCCCCAGAGGACGAACGCCCGCCCCGGCGCCGCAAGCCGGCCGAGGACGAACCCGTGCGCGCCGACGAGATCCCGTTCTGACGCGGAGCGGGCGAACGCGTATCCTCCGCGACCCGGCCGGTTCCCCCGGCCACCGTCCACCCGACGACGAACCACGCGCATGCGCCACCCCTTCTTGCTCGCCTTGCTGGCCACCATGGGGACCACCGCGGCCTTCGCCCAGGACGGCGCCGCGACCCAGAACCCGGCCCCCACCCAGACCCCGCCTCCGGCAGCGGCCCCCGCTGCGGCCGCCGCGGCACCGGCGGCCCCAGCCCGCACCGGTGCTGTGTGGCTCACCGACTTCGAGGCCGCGAAGGCCACCGCCAAGCAGCAGAACAAGCCGATCGTCGCCGCGTTCGTCGGCAGCGACTGGTGTGGCTACAGCATCCGCCAGCAGAAGGAGGTCTTCGACCGCCCCGCGTTCGCGAAGTGGGCCGCCGAGAAGGCCGTGCTGCTGAAGGTCGACTTCCCGCTGCAGCAACTGCCGGCGGCCCAGCACGAGGCCAACCGCGAGCTGAAGCACCTCTACGGCGTGCGCGGCTACCCGACCGTCGTGCTGCTCGACAGCGCCGGCAAGCAGTTCGGCCTGCTGCGCTACGCCCCCGGCGGCGTGCGCCACTGGCTCGAACGCGCCGACGACCAGCTGGCCCAGCACCAGCCGCAGCCGCCCGGCGAACGCCTCGTGTGGCAGACCGACTACGCCGCAGCGCTCCGCACCGCGAAGGAACAGCAGAAGCGCGTGCTGGTGAACTTCACCGGCAGCGACTGGTGCGTGTACTGCCAGCGCCTGCAGGCCGAGGTCTTCTCCCGGGCGGAGTTCGTCGCGTGGGCCAAGGAGCACGTCGTGCTGGTCGAGCTCGACTTCCCGCGCAACAAGAAGCTGCCGGCGGAGCGGACCGAGCAGAACGAGAAGCTGCAGGAGCAGTTTTCGGTCGAGGGCTTCCCGACCGTCGTGTTCGTCGACGCCGATGGCAAGGAGCTCACGCGCACCGGCTATGAGCGAGGCGGTGCCGCCCCGTGGCTCGCCAACGTCGCCCGCGAGCTCGGCCTCGCCCCCGCGAGCGAAGCCGGCAAGTGATCGGCGGGCCCGCTCGCGCCGTCTGGAACCGGGACGGACTCCCTCATCGCCGCCGTCCCGTTTTGCCGATGGAGCGCGCATGCTGGGAGGTCAATTTCCCGCGTCCGCGGCCAACTCGCTGATCCAGGGCTACTGCGAGGACTTCGTCGGCTTCGCCGCCGTGCTCGCCCAGACCCTGGAACAGGTGTCGATGCGCAACATCGACCTGAAGCCCTGTCGCGGCGATCTCGAGCGCATCGAGAACGGCATGCGCAACCTGGCGGAGGCGATCCACGACCTGCTGCAGCGCCAGCCACAGAAGGGCGGCGAACGCAGCGCGCGCGCCGCGGAGGCACCGACGCCAATGGCTGCCCAGGCTCCGGCCCAGGTCGGGAAGAGCAGCCCCGCGACGCTGCCACCAGCGCCGGCCCCGGCGAAGTCCGCGGCCCCGAGCAACAGCGGCTACGTGCACGTCGACATGCGGCCGGAAGGCGACGACGAGGCACGCCCCGCCGAGCCCAAGGTGTCGAAGGCGCAGAGCCCGGCCACGAACCCGCCGAAGTCCGCGGTGCCAGCGCCCGCCGCGAAGAAGGACGCGCCCGCCGACAAGCCCGCAGCGCCACCCGCGGCAAACACGCCGGCACCGGCGGCACCGACACCAGCGACCCCACCCACTACGGCACCGGCTCCCGCACCAGCCGCCGCCACGAACCAGGCTTCCACGCCGACGCCCGCCGCTCCGGCTGCACCAGCCTCCACTCCCCGCGCCGTCGCCGCACCCGCGAAGCGCGCCAAGGCCGCCGCACCCGGCACCGGACCGCGCCCGGCCGCCGCACCCGCAGCCGCCGGCGACCGCCGCATCGGCCCGCGCGCCCAAGCGCGCCCGGAGAACCTGAAGGGCACCAACCGCAGCATGCCGCTGCTGTCGGTGATGCAGTTCCTCGGCCGCATGCGCAAGCGCGGCACCATGAAGGTCCAGCTGCCCGGCGAGCTGCTGACGTTCGAGATCGAGAACGGCTGCGTGATGGCCGCGATGTCGGACAAGTGCCCGCGCGACGAACGACTCGGCGACATCCTCTGCGACATGGACGTATGCACCCGCGAGCAGCTCGAGCCGCTCGAGCTGCTGGTCGAGTCGGGGGCCGCCGCCGAACGCTTCGGCCAGCTCGTGCTGGAGCACGGCTTCGCCAGTGACCAGCAGATCGTCGCCGCCCTCGAAGCCCAGGTGCGCACCCGGTTCAGCCGCGCCTGCAAGCACCCGGAGAGCGCCTACGAGTTCGTCGAAGGCGAGCGCAACAGCGCCCCGCCGGCCTTCCCGGTGCAGCCGCTCGCGATCGCCTGACGCGTAGCCGTTGCCGCCCGGGTCCGGCTGCCGTAGACCGTGGGCGTGACCGCCGAGCACGACATCGCGTCCCTGCGCGCAGCCATCCGCACCGCCGACGAGCAGTACTACAACCGCGGCCACAGCGACCTCTCCGACGCCGAGTACGACGCGCTGTTCGTGCAGCTCCGCCAGCTCGAACAGGCGCACCCAGGACTGGTCACCGAGGACTCGCCGACCCGCCGCGTCGGGGCGCCGTTGCCGAAGGGCAGCTCGTTCCCGACCGTGCCGCACCTCGAGCCGATGGGCAGCCTCGAGTCGCTGATGGACAGCGACGCCGTGCAGGACTTCGCCGCGCGGGCGCGCAAGCTGCTGGCACTTCCGGACGGCGAGCTGCTGCCGTGGAGCTGCGAACCGAAGCTCGACGGCGTGTCGGCCAACCTTCTCTACGAGAACGGCGTGCTGGTGCGCGGCCTGTCGCGCGGCGACGGCAGCCAGGGCGAGGACCTGACCCGCAACCTGACCACGATCCGCAACCTGCCGCTGCGCTTCGCAGGCCCGGGCCCGTTCCCGCCACGCATCGAGATCCGCGGCGAGGTGATCATGAGCAAGCAGGGCTTCGCGGCCCTGCAGGAGCGTGAGGAGACCAGCAGCGAAGGCCAGTTCCGCAACGCGCGCAACACCACCGCCGGCACGCTGAAGTTGCAGGACCCGCGCATGGTGAAGCGAAGGCCGCTCGACTTCTTCGCGTTCGCGGTCGGGCATCTGGACGGCATCGCGTTCGCCACGCACACCGCCCTGCGCACCCAGCTCGCCGCGTGGGGCTTCGCGATCGCCGAACCGTTCGCGCGCGTCGACGACACCGCCGGCGTGCTCGCCTTCCGCGACGACCTCGAACGGCGCCGCGACGCGCTGCCGTACGAGCTCGACGGCATCGTCGCCAAGATCGACCGCACCGACTGGCAGCAGCAGCTCGGCCGCAACTCGCGCACGCCGCGCTGGGCGCTCGCCTACAAGTTCGCGCCGCGCATCGGCCAGACGCGCGTGCTGGCGATCGGCGCCCAGGTCGGCCGCACCGGTGCGGTGACGCCGGTGGCCCACCTCGAGCCGATCGACCTCGCCGGCGTCACCGTGCGCAACGCGTCGCTGCACAACTGGGCGTTGCTGCAGGAACGCGACGTGCGCGCCGGCGACACCGTGCTGGTCCAGCGCGCCGGCGACGTGATCCCCGAGGTCGTGCGCGTGCTCGAAGAGCACCGCCCCGCCACGGCCGAACCCGCGAGCCCGCCCGCGCAGTGCCCGGCGTGCCAGGGCCCGCTGCAGCAGGAAGGCAAGTTCGTCTACTGCAGCAACCTCGACTGCGCAGCCCAGCTGGTCGGTCGCATCGTGCACCTCGCCGGACGCCGCGCGTTCGACATCGAAGGCCTCGGGCCGAAGCAGGTCGAGCAACTGGTCGCAGCCCGACTCGTCACGTCGATCGAGGACGTCTTCGCGCTCGCCGGCAAGAAGGAGCAGCTGCTCGAACTCGAACGCTGGGGCCAGCGCAGCACCGACAACCTGCTGGCCCGCATCGCCGGCAGCCGCACGCCGCCGCTGGCGCGCTTCCTGCACGGCATCGGCATCCGCCACGTCGGCGAGACGACCGCCAAGGACCTGGCGACACACTTCGGTTCGCTCGAACGGCTCGCCGCGGCCAACCAGGAGGCGCTGATGGCCGTCGACGGCGTCGGCGAAGAGGTCGCGGCGGCGGTCGTCGAGTTCTTCGCGTCGCCGAAGAACCAGGCGACCCTGCAGGCGCTCGCCACAGCCGGCGTCGCCCCGCAGCAGGCCGAGCCGCAGGGTGCCGGTCCGCTGTCGGGCCGCGTGTTCGTGTTCACCGGCGGCCTCGCGACGATGTCGCGCGACGACGCGAAGGCGAAGGTCGAAGCGCTCGGCGCGCGCACCGCCGGCAGCATCGGCAAGAAGGTCACCGACGTGGTCGCCGGCAGCGACGCCGGCAGCAAGCTCGAGAAGGCGCAGGCGCTCGGGCTGCGCATCCTCGACGAAGCGGCGTTCACGGCCCTGCTGGAGTCGCTGTGAAGCGCACCGTCGCCCACGTGCTGCGGGTGCTCGGACTCGGCGTGCTGCTCGGCCTGTTGCTCTACGGCGGCTACCTGCTGCTCGGGATGCTGCCGTGACCGACCCTCGCCTGCTCGCAGCCCTCGCCGATCCGGCGTGCTTCCCGCACGCGCCGCGCGCCGTGCAACTCGTGCAGACGCACCTGTCGATCGTCTGCCTCGCCGACCAGCTGGTCTACAAGCTGAAGAAGACCATCACGCTGCCGTTCGTCGACTTTGCACCGCTCGGCAAGCGCCGCCACGCCTGCCGCGAGGAAGTGCGGCTCAACCGCCGCCTGTGTCCGGACGTCTATCTCGGCACCGCGGCGCTGCGCCCGGCCGCCGGCACGCCAGCACTTCGCTTCGCTCCGCTCGGGGACGACGACGGCCCCGACGACGTCGACGTCGCGGTGGTGATGCGCCGCCTGCCGCAGGAACGCATGCTCGACGAGCTGCTGCGTGCGCACTCGGTGACTGTGGCCGAGGTCGAGGCGCTGGCGGACCACGTCGCCCGGTTCCACGCCACCACCGAGGTGCTGCCGGTCGATCGGGCCCTCGCCCTGGTCGACGAGCTGCTGCGCTTCGCCGCCGCGAACTTCCCCGAACTCGCCGCCGTGCGCGGACACGGCCTGCCGGAGCACCTGCTCGACGCACTGGCGACCGCGCACGCGCGTGGCTGCGCCGCACTCGCCGAACCGCTGCGCGCGCGCGCCCGCAGAGGCCTGTGCCTCGACGGCCACGGCGACCTGCACGCGCGCAACATCTGCATGACGACGCCGCCGGCGATCTACGACTGCATCGAGTTCGAGCTGCGC
>Ga0075163_10008212_pt1 | contig 13781 bp, 13 predicted proteins | sample JI1023141ADNA_FD_71478 | JGI IMG/M metagenome (GOLD analysis project Ga0075163, IMG submission 71478) | Wastewater effluent complex algal communities from Wisconsin, to seasonally profile nutrient transformation and Carbon sequestration -... | ecosystem: Engineered > WWTP > Effluent > Algae...
TGCGTGAATCGGTCTTCCTGGCCGACACGGTGTACGTGATGAGCAAGAGCCCCGGCCGCTTCGTGGTGCGCCGCGAGATCGACCTGCCGCGCCCGCGTGAACTGGAGCTGACCTACACCAAGGAGTTCACCGACCTGGTGCTGGAGCTGCGCGGCCACATTGGCGCCATCCGCAACCCTGCCACCGCCACCACGGCGATTCCCCAGTGAGGCCCGCATGAACAACAAGAACCGCAAACTGGTCGAGACCTGGGCACCCTGGGTGCTGCTATTGGCCGTCATCATCCTGTGGCAGATCATCTGCAGCGCCTTCGAGGTGTCGGAGTTCATCTTCCCCAGCCCCTGGCGCATCTGGACCCAGTTCCTCGAATACCACACCATCATCGCGGGCCACGCATGGCGCACCTTCTGGGTCACCATGGTCGGTTTCGGCATCGCCATCGTGGTGGGTGTGCTGCTGGGCTTCGTGATCGGCAGCTCACGCCTGGCCTATGCCGCCATCTACCCACTGATGACCGCCTTCAACGCCCTGCCCAAGGCGGCCTTCGTGCCCATCCTGGTGGTGTGGTTTGGCATCGGTGTCGGCCCGGCCATCCTGACGGCCTTCCTCATCAGCTTTTTCCCCATCATGGTGAACATCGCCACCGGCCTGGCCACACTGGAGCCCGAGCTGGAAGACGTGCTGCGGGTGCTCGGCGCCAAGCGCTGGGACGTGCTGATGAAGGTGGGCCTGCCACGCTCCATGCCCTACTTCTACGGCTCGCTCAAGGTCGCCATCACCCTGGCCTTCGTGGGCACCACCGTGTCGGAGATGACCGCCGCCAACGAAGGTATCGGCTACCTGCTCATCAGCGCCGGCTCGGCCATGCAGATGGGCCTGGCCTTCGCCGGCCTGGTGGTGGTGGGTGCCATGGCCATGATCATGTACGAGCTGTTCAGCTTCATCGAGAAACGCACCACAAGCTGGGCACACCGTGGATCGCAAGGCGAATGACTCCCAAACAGATTGAGGCTGCACTGCTGCGTGCCAACGTCATAGCCCGCCGTGCCATGGCCATGGGCCGCCACCCGTTTGGCGCCTTGCTGCTGGCCCCGGACGGCGAAACGGTGCTGGCCGAGCAGGGCAACATCGACACGGTGAACCATGCCGAGTCCACCCTGGCCCGCACGGCGGCCGCCAACTACCCCGGCGCCTACCTGGCGCAGTGCACGCTGGTGACCACTTTCGAGCCCTGCGCCATGTGTGCCGGCACCATCTACTGGGCCGGCATCGGCCATGTGGTGTATGGCGCCGAAGAAACCGCCCTGCTGGCCCTGACCGGTGACCACCCCGAGAACCCCACGCTGAGCCTGCCTTGTCGGGATGTTTTTGCACGCGGCCAAAGGCCCGTGCAGGTGACCGGCCCCGTCGAAGCGGTCGCCGAAGAGATGGTGGCCACGCAGCGCGGCTTCTGGGACACGCTGGAGCGCTGAGCCCGGAGATATCGCACTGTTTGCGTGCGGTACACGGCGTCTCGTAACATGCCGCCCGTGATACGCCCCGCCATTGATCTCATTCCTGCAGCGCTGTTGCAGCCGGAGACCCCGGTCCGCAGCTGACCCGGCGCCAGCCTGCGCGTGACAGGCTGGCGCTGCCGGATGACCCTGGCAGCCCTCTGCCCGGCCACCCCACCCCGTCAACGCATTTCGCCCCGTGCCCCACCACCTGCCCTTGGCAGGCGGTGTGTAGGCGCACGCCTTTGCGTCTGCACCCACAACGCAGCCGTCCGCAGCCCCCTCGGCGTTGCCACGCCGTTTTGCCATGTTTTCCTCCACCTTGCCGTGCCCCCGAACCACCTCCTGGAGCCTGCCTGCTCTGCCGCGCTGGCTGCGCCCCACGCAGGAGTTGCGGATCGACGTCCAGTCGCCATCCGCAACGCCCCAGTCCGACGAGCTGGAATCTCTGTACAAGCGCTTGCACCGCCGACGCGATGCGCTCTTTGGCGCCTCTGTGCTTGAGCTGCCCCTGCCCGGCCTGCGGGTGTACTGCCGCGAAGCCGATGGCGAGTTTTATCTTTACGTAGAGGATGTGCAGGCCCAGTGCCTGGCGGGCTATACGGTGTTCAACCGGCTGGTGGAGGTGGACCGCCGCGCCGACGCGTTGGTCCGCGCACCCCATTCCAAATATGCCGAGCCTTACCAGCGGCGCGGTATCGCCACGGCACTCTACCGCTGGGCACTCGGCCACGGTGTGTGCCTGCTCAGTGGCGCCCGCCAGTCAGCTGCCGCACACGCGCTGTGGCACAAGCTGGCGCAAGACGAGCGCTTGTTCCACGTCGCGGTGCACCACAAGAGGCTGCACTACCTGGGCCCCCAGGTCAGCCCGGATGTGCTGAACGACCTGCACACACGCCTGCTGCTACTGGGGCAAGGCTGGGATCTGGAGCGCTTCGCTGGCGCTACGCAGATGCGAGGGGCAGAACTTACGTCACTGGCGCCGGGTTGAACAACACCAAGGCGTTGTGCAGTTTCCACTGTTCGGCCCAGGTTTTCTTGCGGCCGCTGGCCACGTCCAGCATCAACTGGAACATCTCCCAGCCCACGTCGGCAATGGTCTTCTCGCCGGTGGCGATGGTGCCGGCGTTGATGTCCATCAGGTCGTGCCAGCGGCGCGCCAGGTCGTCGCGCGTGGCGACCTTGATGACGGGCACCTCGGCCAGGCCGTAGGGCGTGCCACGGCCGGTGGTGAAGACGTGCAGGTTCATGCCGGCGGCTAGCTGCAGCGTGCCGCAGATGAAGTCCGATGCCGGCGTGGCGGCGTAGATCAGGCCCTTCTGCTTGAGCTTCTCGCCGGGCGAAATCACGCCCGTGATGGGCGCGCTGCCGCTCTTGACGATGGAGCCCATGGCCTTCTCGACGATGTTCGACAGGCCGCCCTTCTTGTTGCCCGGGGTGGTGTTAGCGCTGCGGTCCACGCGGCCCTTGTCCAGGTAAGCGTCGTACCAGGCCATCTCGCGGATCATCGCGTCGGCCACCTCGGGCGTGCTGGCGCGGGACGTGAGCTGGTCGATGCCATCGCGCACCTCGGTCACCTCGCTGAACATCACACTGGCGCCGGCGCGCACCAGCAGGTCGGTGCAGTAGCCGACGGCCGGGTTCGCGGTGACGCCGCTGAACGCATCGCTGCCCCCGCATTGCACGCCCACCACGAGTTCACTGGCCGGCACGGTTTCGCGGCGTCGGGCATTCAGGCGTTCCAAGTGTTCCTCGGCCTGGCGCATCACCGAAGCGACCATGGACATGAAGCCCACATGCGCTTCGTCCTGCAGGCACACCACGTCGAGTTTGGCCTCGGCACTGTCACCCACATCGGCCACATGACGCTCGTCGATCAACGGGATCGAACCCGGTGGCAGCAGGCGTTCAGGCTGCAGCTTCTCGCAGCCCAGGCTGACCACCATCACCTCGCCACCGAAGTTCGGGTTCAGGCTGATATTGCGCAGCGTGCGGATCGGAATGATCGCGTCGGGTGCGTCGATGGCCACGCCGCAGCCATAGGTGTGCGAGAGCGCCACCACGTCGTCCACGTTCGGGTACTTGGGCAGCAGCTCGGCCTTGATGCGCTGCACGGCAAAGTCGGTCACACCGGCCACACACTGCACGGTCTGCGTGATGGCCAGGATGTTGCGCGTGCCGACCGAGCCGTCCAGGTTGCGGTAGCCCTCGAAGGTGTAGCCCTCCAGCGGCTCCTGCACGGGGGCCTTGACGGTGGCGATCGGCAGTCCGACGAGTTCGCGCGCCTCGGGCATCTGCAGCAGGCGCTCGTGCACCCAGGTGCCGCGCGGCAGGTCTTTCAGCGCGTAGCCGATGGTCACGTTGTAACGGCGCACTGCCCCGCCCGCAGGGATGTCGACCAGCGACACCTTGTGCGCCTGTGGCACCTTGTCTACCAGGGTCAGGCCGTCGGGGAACACGGTGCCGGCGGGCAGGCCGCCGTCGTTGGCCACGATGGCCACGTTGTCGGCCTCGTGCATGGTGATGTAGAGCGGGGCTTGGGTTGTCATCGTGGTCTCTTTGTCGTTTTCGCAGGGATCAGGCGCGTTGGCCGATCTCCGCCGTTTCGCGCGTCCAGGCGCGGGCCTGTTCGCTCAAGGACAGGCCCAGGCCGGGCCGCGTGGGCACCAGCATGCGGCCATTCTTCGTTTCGAGCCGTTCGTTGAACAGCGGCTCCAGCCAGTCGAAGTGCTCGACCCAGGGCTCGGTGGCGTAGCAGGCACCCAGGTGCACGTGCAGTTCCATCGCGAAGTGCGGGCCCAGCGCGATGCCCGCATGCTCGGCCAGTGCGGCGATCTTCAGGAAGGGCGTGATGCCGCCCACACGCGGCGCGTCGGGCATCAGGTAGTCGGCCGCGCGGTGGCGGATCAGGTCGTAGTGCTCCGACAGGCTGGTCAGCATCTCGCCGGTGGCGATCGGCGTGTCGAAGGTGGCGGCCAGCGCGGCGTGGCCTTCGTGGTCGTAGGCGTCCAGCGGTTCCTCGATCCAGATCAGGTTGAACTGCTCGAAGATGCGGCACATGCGCTGGGCCGTGGGGCGGTCCCATTGCTGGTTGGCGTCCACCATCAGTGGCACGTGGTCGCCCAGGTGCTTGCGCACGGCCTCCACGCGCTGGATGTCGATCTTGCCGTCGGGCTGGCCCACCTTGAGCTTGATGCCGCCGATGCCGCGTTCTATGGACGCCGCGGCGTTGACGGAGAGCTGGTCGATGGGCGTGTGCAAAAAGCCGCCCGAGGTGTTGTAGCAGCGCACCGAGTCGCGTTGCGAGCCGAGGAACTTGGACAGCGACAGCCCGGCGCGGCGCGCCTTCAGGTCGTACAGCGCCACGTCGAACGCGCCATAGGCCTGCACCGCCAGGCCGCTGCGGCCGACCGAGGCGCCGGCCCAGCACAGCTTGGTCCACAGCTTGCCGATGTCGCTGGGGTCTTCGCCGATCAAGGCGGGCGCCACCTCTTTGGCATGCGCGAACTGGCCAGGGCCGCCCGCGCGCTTGCTGTAGCTGAAGCCCAGGCCCTTGTGGCCGTCCTTGGTCTCGATCTCGGCGAACAGCATCGCGATCTCGGTCATGGGCTTCTGGCGCCCGGTCAGCACCTTGGCGTCGCTGATCGGGTTGGCCAGCGGCAGGTAGCAGGACGAGAGGCGGATGTGGGCGATGCTGTCGTGTGTCATGTCATGAATCCATTGCGCAACGCCGGATACATACGGCGGCGGTCGCAATTAAAAAATCTGTAGGCCGCGGAGCAGGCCATCCAAGTGCACCCGCGGAACTGGCTATGCCAGGCCGCTGGGTGCGCCCCCCTTGGGGGGTATCGGCCGGCACCACGCAGTGAGCCGGCCAAACGGGGGGTTACTCAATACTTATCTTGCCGGTTTCGATCACCTTCTTCCAGCGTGCGTATTCCTTCTGCTGGAAGGCGGCGAACTCGGCCGGCGTGTTGACCACCATCTCGAAACCGATGGAGGTGAACTGGTCCTTGACCTTCGGGCTGTTCAGGGCTTCGGCAAAAGCGGCATGGGCCTTCTCGCGCACGGCGGGTGGCAGGCCCTTGGGTGCCACGATGGCTTGCCAGGAGGTCACTTCCACGTTGGGCACACCAGCTTCGGCCATGGTGGGCACATCAGGCAGCACGGGCGAGCGCTTGGCGCTGGTCACGGCCAGGGGGCGCATCTTGCCGCCCTTGATGTACTGCAGCACCGAGTTCACGTTCTGGAACGAGGCATCCACCTGGCCACCCATCAGGTCGGTGTGGGCTGGGGCGCCACCCTTGTAAGGCACGTGGATGCCCTTGGTGTTGGTCTCTTGCCAGAACAGCTCCACGGTCAGGTGGTCGCTGGAGCCGTTACCCGCCGAAGCAAAGGTCATCTTGCCGGGGTTGGCCTTCTGGTAGGCCACCACGTCGGCCAGGGTCTTGTGGGGCGAATTGGCGGGCACCACCAGCACGTTAGGCGACTGCACGGCCACGGTGATGTGGTCGAAGTCTTTCAGTGCATCGAACTGCAGGCTGGACTTGATCAGGTGCGGCACGATGACCAACGGGCCCAGCGAGGTCACCAGGAAGGTGTAGCCATCGGCCGGAGCACGCTTGACGAACGTGGCGCCAATGGTACCGGTGGCACCGGCCTTGTTGTCCACCAGAAAGGACTGCTTGAACTTGTCGGTCAGCAGGGGGGCCACTGCACGGGCCACCTGGTCGGTGGAGCCGCCGGGTGGGAAAGGCACCACCATCGTCACGCTCTTCTCGGGCCAGGCCTGGGCAGATGCGCCCAAGGCCCATGCGGACAGGGCGGCAGTCATCAACAATTTTTTCATACGGTCTCCTGGATAATTTCACTCAAATGACAACGTTATCAAATTGTTGTCAGCGCGGCATTGGGTTTTGTTTAATGGTGCAATGCAATATTTGCAGTCTCTACCCAGCAGAAATGATATCGTTGTCATTTTGAATGTCAAGCGGTTACGATAGCGTCTCTATCCAGCTCTCTGCTTCGTATCCATGAATGCGCCCCCCTCCTCCAAAGCAGCCACACTGCACGACGTGGCCAGGGTGGCTGGTGTCTCGCTGATCACCGCGTCGCGTGCACTGGGCAATCCTGGTGTTGTCTCCGACAAGACCAGGGCCAAGGTGGAGCAGGCGGTCATCGACACCGGCTACATCCCCAACCTGCTGGCCGGTGGCCTCAAGTCCAAACGCAGCCGCATGGTGGCCGGCATCGTGCCGGCGCTGGCGGTGTCGCAGTTCCTGCCCACGGTGCAGTCCCTCACCGCCACCCTGGCGCAGGAGGGCTACCAGCTGCTGCTGGGCCAGACCTTCTACGACGCGCAGCGCGAAGAGGAAATCCTGAACGCCATGGTGAGCCGCCAGCCCGACGGCATCGTGATGATGGGACTGGTCGAGTCCGAGAATGCCCGCAACCGTCTGCGCAGGGCGGGTATCCCGGTGGTGGAAACCTGGGATATCAGCGACCGCCCGGTGGACATGGTCATCGGCTTCTCACACCTGAAGGTGGGCAGTGCGGTGGCCGGGTATTTCCTGGGCAAGGGTGTGCAGCGGGTGGGCATCGCCACCGGTGGTGACCACCGCGCGCTACAGCGGCGCGAAGGGTTTCTGTCCGCCTGGGGGCGCGAGGTACCTACCGCCGTGGTGCCTGCCCCCAGTAGCCTGGAGCTGGGTCGCAAGGCACTGGGCGAGCTGCTCGCCCAGGACCCCGGCCTGCAGGCTGTGGTGTGCAGCTCGGACATGCTGGCCCACGGCATTCTGGTGGAGGCGCGTGCACGCGGCCTGCGGGTGCCGCAGGACCTGGCGGTGTCGGGCTTCGGTGATGCCGAGTTCAGCGCCCACATGCTGCCGTCCATCACCACGGTGCATGTGGACGGGCCACGTATAGGCCGGCTGGCCGCCCAACTCATCATGGACCGGTGTCGTGGTGTGCCGCCGCCGCAGTCGGTTTTCGACCTCGGCTTCACGCTGATCGAACGGGAATCAACGGCGGCTGCACCAACTACGCTCAATACGCCTTGAAGTTCGCCGCAACGCGCTGCTTCAAATAATCCCCTGCGGTGATCGGTGGGTACTTGCCCGACGTCGATGTAATGACGGCATCGCGGTTGGCCTGCGCGAAGAAAGCGATGCTGTAGCGCGGCCCCATGTACTCGCCGGGCAGCGGGTTCTTGACCCGGTGGAAGTTACTGGGCAGCTGGTCGTCGCTCCAGCGCATCAGCATGTCACCGATATTGCAGGTGATCACGTCGCCATCAGGTGGCACAGGTGTCCACTCCTGGGCCTCCATGTCCTTGCCGGGGCATACCTCCAGCCCGCCCTGCCCCTGGCGCTGGTACAGCAAGGTGAGGCAATCGAAATCGGTATGCGCCCCGGCGCGCCACAGGTCCAGCTTGTCCTGCGCTTCGGGCGGTATGGCGTAGTAGTGCAGCAAGCGCAGCGTGCTCTGGTAGCTGGGCTGCAGCGGGTTGTGCGCGCGGGTGAAGAAATCTGGCGCGAACCCCAGCTTCAGCGCAAAACACGAAAGCACACGCATGCCCACTTCCCAGCTCTGCTGCTCGAAAGTGAGCATCGCGTCGCGGAAACATGCCAGCTCATCCTCGGAGGGCCACAGTCCGTCCATGTGCGGCCGGGTGATCTGGTAGCTCTCCTTTTGGTCGGGTGTGCCGGTGGAGGGGCGCACCTGCGCCCGGCTTTCCCAGCCGGCGTTCAGGGCCTTCTGCAGCGGGTAGCGCGACTTGACGGACTCGGGCAGGGCAAAGAAACGCTCGGCCTCATCGAATGCGCCCCGCACTGCTTCCAGTGCGATGCCGTGGTTCACCAGTTGGAAAAAACCCACCTCGACCGAAGCGTCCCAGAGCTGGTCGGCGATCTCGGCTTGGCGGGCCTCGAAGTCGGAGAGGTCGATGCGCCGCACCTCGCGCGTGGTGTTGGTGGTGCCCATCGCGCCCATGCGCGATTCCTTGTGCAGTTCGGACAGGGCGGAGCCGGTGGAGGCCGTGGCGGGGGTCGTAGAAGTCATGTCATTGGTTCCTGAAGGTTTACACATTCAAGAGCAATTTCCGCACGGACATGCCGCTGAACGCTTCTACTCTTGCCTCGATTGAAGCAGGTTCCAGGCCAGGCTGCCTGCCGCAGATTGGTGCATGCAGCATGGCACAGATCATGCTGAAACTGCTCCAGAGAGTAGAAGCGTTCAGCGGCTGTGCCGCCCGGAAATTGCTCTTGAAGCCATGCCTCGCCCACCTCAATGGCAGGCGGCTTCAGGGACCGGTGCGCACCTGCGGGCCGGGTCGTTGAAACCTTGTGCGCACCCGCGCACCGAAAGCCTACCTCCATGCAACGCCGCTCACTCCTGCGCGCCACCGGCGCCGCCACCCTGCTCGCTGCCGCCCCTTTCATCCGGGCCCAGGGCGCACTGCAGAAATTCAAGTTCAATCTCGGCTGGAAGGTCGAAGCCTCGGGCGCGGGCTTCCTGCTCGCGCTGCAACGCGGCTACTACAAGGACCTGGGGCTGGACGTACAAATCGACACTGGCAACGGCTCGGCGTCCGCCATCAGCCTGGTGGGCGGCGGCGCCTACGACAGCGCGTCGGCCGACCTGTCCAGCATGATCGAATTCAACCTGGCCAACCCGCAAGCTGCGCTCAAGGCCGTGGCCATCCAGTACGACCTGAACCCCAACTCCGTCATCGTGCGCAAGGACGGCCCCATCAAGAAGCCCGGCGACCTGGCCGGCAAGACCATCCTGGGCCAGCCGTTCAATGCCTCGCGCAAACTCTTCCCGGTGTTCGCCAAGGCGCAGGGCTTCGACCCCTCGGGCGTGAAATGGGAAAACGTGGCCCCGGACATCGGCGACACCCGTTTCGTCAAGGGCGACTTCGACGCCGCCGCCTACTTCTTCTTCACCGGCCTGCTCAACCTGAAGGCACGCGGCATGGGGCCGGAGCAGCTCAACGTGTTCCGCTTCTCCGACTACGGCATGAAGTCCTACGGCAACGGCCTAGTGTCCAACCCCAAGAGCATGCAGGACAACCCCGACGCCATGAAGGCCTTCGTCAAGGCCAGCACCCACGGCTGGCTCGACTGCATCGCCGACCCAAAAGCAGGCGCGGCCGCCGTCAAGGCCCGTGAGCCCCTGGCCAACGAAGCCCTGGAGCTGGAGCGCCTGCAGCTCATCGTGGACGGCACCATGAAGACCCCCGACACCAAGGCCAACGGCTGGGGCGCCGCCACACCGGCCCGCCTGCAGGCCACCATCGACGAAACCGCGGCCGCCTTCGGCCTCAAGAGCACCCTGCCCCTGGCCGACTTCTGGACCGACAAGTTTCTGCCCAGCGCGGCCGACCGCAAGCTGCGGGGTTGAGATGGTGATCCCCGTCATCGACCTGGCGCAGGCCCTGGCGCCGGGCGCCGTACGCAGCACCGAAGTGGCGCAGCAGGTGCGCCAGGCAGCCATGGCCTCGGGCTTTTTCTACATCCGCAACCACGGCGTGCCGGCCACCCTGCTGGCGCAGCAGTTCGAGGCCGCCCGTGCGCTGATGGCCCTGCCAGCGGCGCGGCGCGAGGCCTTGTCGATCCGCCATTCGCCTCTGATGCGCGGCTTCGAGGGCCTGGGCGAGCAGACCCTGGACGCCGACGCCGCCCCCGACCTCAAGGAAAGCTTCTACTGCGGCATGGACTGGCCCGCCGACCACCCCTATGTGCTGGCCGGCTACCAGACCTACGGCCCGAGCCAGTGGCCTGACGAGTTGCCCGGCGTGCACCCCCAGTGCCAGGCCTATATCGCGGCGATGAACCGGCTCTCCATCCGGCTGATGCAGCTGATGGCGCTTTCGCTGGGCTTGCCCGAAGATTATTTCGACGCCTGCTGCCGTGAGCCCATGGTGACGCTGCGCATGATCCGCTACCCCGCGCACCCCGAGGGGGCCGACGAGCGCACTTTTGGCGCAGGCGCCCACACCGACTGGGGCGCCATCACCATCCTGGCGCAGGACAGCCATGGCGGCCTGGAGGTGCAGATGCCCGACAGCACCTGGGTGCCGGCCACGCCGATGGCAGGCAGCTTCGTGGTGAACCTGGGCGACATGATCCCGCGCTGGACCAATGGCCTCTACCACTCCAACCCGCACCGGGTGCGCAACACCCATTCGGGCGGCCAGCCGCGCTACTCCATCCCCTTCTTCTACGAGCCGGAGTACACCGCCCGCATCGACCCCGTGCCCGGCACCGTGGCGCCCGGAGCCAGCCCGCGCTTCACCCCTTGCACCGCCGGCGAACACCTGCGCGAGATGTACCTCAAGACCTACGCCAGGGCACCGGGCATGGTGGAGCCGGTGGCATGAAGCTGTGGTTCAACCTGCTGTGCCGCGACATCGAGGCCCAGATGCGCTTCTACCAGGCGTTGCTGGGCCTGCCGGAGGCCGAAGCCAGCCGATCGCCCATCTACCGCGCGCTGGAGACCGCAGACTTCCAGTTCGGCTTCAACGCCCAGGCCGCCTATGCGCTGCTGAACCTGGCAGACCGCCAGCCGCAGGACAGCACGGCGGCACCCGTGGTGGCCTATGCCACGCTGATGCTGGACACACCCGAGGCTTTGGACAAGGCCGTGGCGCAGGTGCCCGCGCTGGGCGGCACCGTGCTCAAGGCCCCTTACGCCACCTACTACGGCCAGTGGCAGGCCGTGCTGTGCGACCCCGAAGGCCATGTGTTTCGCCTCAGCACGCTGTCGCTGCCGGGCGGCGCCTGATCACGGCACTGGCGCATGCGACAGGCGGAACCGCAGCCCCGGCTCCGCCCGCTCGGCCGATAGATACCAGCCGTGCGCCTGGGCAATCTCCTGGCAGATGGCCAAGCCCAGCCCGGCACCATGGTCACGCCGGTGTGCACCGCGCCAGAAACGCTCGAACAGCAAGGGGAGCTGCGCACCATCCACACCCGGCCCCCAGTCCCGCACGGTCAAGCCATCGCGCAAAACCTCCACATGGACCACCGTCTGCGCGGGGGCATGCTGGATGGCGTTCTCCAGCAGGTTCTTCAGCAGGGTGAACAGGGCGCCACGGTCGGCCCGCCACACTACACCGTCCGCATCGGCGGAAACCACCAGGCGCACATCGGCAGCCTCAGCCATACGCTGCAGGTAGGCTGCGGCTTCGTCGGCCATCTCCTGCACCCGCACGGTGCCGAACTGGTAGTTGTGTGTCTCGCTGGCTTCAGCCAGCAGCAGAAGCTGCTGCACCTGGCGGGTCATGTAGGCCACGTCGGCTAACAGCGCTTCACGGTGCTGCGCACCGTCCCCGCCCACTTCGATCTGGGCACGGATCAGCGCCAGCGGTGTCTTCAGCTCGTGTGCTGCATTGCCCAGAAATTCCTGCTGCACCCGGTAGCCGCGTTCCAGCCGCTCGAGCACGCGGTTGAAACTGTCCACCAGCGGAACGATCTCCGCCGGAACGGCTTGTGTCTGCAGCCGGGCATGCAGGGAGCGGGGAGAAATGGCCGCCGCGGACTCCGACACCTCCCGCAGCGGCTTGAGGGTGTAGCGCAGGGTGACATAGGCGCACACGCCGAAGCTGACCAGCAGCACCAGGCTGAACACCGTGATGCCCGCGCCCACCAGCGGCAGGGCCACGCGGTGCAGCAGCGTCATCAGCCGGGTGCTGGCTGCCACCTGGAAGTACCAGGTCCGCCCACCGTGCTGCAGGGGCTCGGTGGCGCCGTGCATGGCCAGCCCACCATGCTCGAAGTCGAAGCGCCCACGGGCCAGGCGGGGCTGGCCTTCGCCCGCTGGCCAGAATGGTGCTCCGGCGGCCGACAGCAGCGCAGCATTTCCGGCCTCGTCCAGCAGCCGGTACGCCGTTTCGCGCTGGAGGCTGTCGAACACCCAGGCCAGCTTGTCGCCGTCCGCATCCAGCCCCACGGGCTGGCCGTTGCCATCGAACCGGACCTTGCCCACCATGTCCTCCGCCAGGCCCGCCAGGTCCATCCGGGCCAGCATGGGGCCCTGCAGAACCACCACGGCAGCCACCACCAGCAGTGTGATGCTGAGTACCGTACCCGCCACGAAGGCCAGCAGCACCTTCAGGCGCAGGCTATTCAACCGGGGCATCTTCGCGGAGTGCATAACCAAGGCCTCTGACATTGGCGATCCGCTGCTGCGAACCGATGGCGAGCAGCTTGCGCCGCAGGCGGTGCAGTGCCACATCCAGCGCGTTGGGCGTCACCGCATCGTTCAAGCCCCATGCAGCCGCCTCCAGCGCGCTGCGGCGCACCACCTCCCCGGGCTTGCGCAAGAGCTGCTGCATGATGTGTATCTCCGCCGGGGCCAGGGTGATGCTGTCACCCGCGCAGCACAGCGTGCCGGCTTCGGGGCGCAGAACCAGGTCGCCATGGCGGGGGTCGAGCGTGCGGAACTCCACGGGGCGGCGCAGCAAGGCCCGTACACGCGCCACCATCTCGTCCATGGCGAAGGGCTTGGGCAGGTAGTCGTCGGCCCCGGCTTCCAGGCCCTCCACGCGGTCATGCAGGGCATCACGGGCCGTCAGCACCAGGCAGGGCAGGCCCAGCCCCGCGCTGCGCAGCCTCTGCAGCAACACCAGCCCATCCCCATCCGGCAGCCCGCGGTCGAGCACCAGGGCCTGGTAGGGCATCTGCTGCACGGCGCTCCAGGCGGTGTCTATGCGGCCCACCACATCCACCGCAATGCCGGCACCCACCAGGCCTTTGCACATCAGCCGGGCCAGCCGATCATGGTCCTCGACCAGGAGTACGCGGCTCATCACAAGCGGTGTGGTGGGGGGGCCTGCATTCAGAAGTTGTAGTTGGCAAAAATGCCTACGGTGTTCTGCGACTTCTTCTCGGTGATGGGGCTGTGCACTGCATCACCCCGCAGATTGGCCAGGGTGACACGCGCGCCAACACCCCATTGCGGGCTGACCTGGTAGTTGGCCCCCAGGTTGAACCGGACCATGTTGACCCCGGCCCCCGGCGTGTAAACCGCGAGACCGGAGCGGCTGCTCTGCGCGCCGGTGACACCGAAGAACGTCTGGGTGTACTTCTTGTCAGCCCAGGTGAAACCCGGGCCGGCCGAGAGGAACAGCTGGTTCGTCAGCGCGTGCCGCGCCTCCAGGTCCACACCAATACGTGTGCCCTGGCCTTTGCCACCTACGTCGGTCAATACACCCACACGCGCCACCCACCACTTCTGGCTGTAGCTGCCAAAGACAGCCGCCAGCGCGGTGCTGTCGATATCCCC
>Ga0075163_10008213_pt1 | contig 13779 bp, 13 predicted proteins | sample JI1023141ADNA_FD_71478 | JGI IMG/M metagenome (GOLD analysis project Ga0075163, IMG submission 71478) | Wastewater effluent complex algal communities from Wisconsin, to seasonally profile nutrient transformation and Carbon sequestration -... | ecosystem: Engineered > WWTP > Effluent > Algae...
ACGCCGCCGATGGCATCGGCTTCGCCATAAACCGGCTGCTCGCGCCGGCGCTGCCCACGGCACCGCGCCGTGTGCCGACCGTGCGCGTGCAGCTGCTTGGGGATACGGCCAATGCCGCCTGAACCGCGGCTTGTTTTGGCCAGATGATTGTGAAATTGTAACAACTTCAATGTGAGGGAAACGAACATGGGTAGACTTCCAGCGATGTGGGAAAGTGCGGGGCCGATGCTGCTCGCTGCGGGCATCAAGATCGGCAGTGCGTTCCTGCTGTATATGGTCGGCCGCTGGCTGATCGGTTTTGCCATCAAGATGCTCAATGTCGCCCTCACCCGGCGGCAGTTCGATCCGACGCTGCAGCGCTACATTGCCAATATCCTGGCGGTCACGCTCAACATCATCCTGGTCATCGGCATCCTCGGCTATTTCGGCATCCAGACGACGTCGTTCGCCGCACTGCTCGCCGGTGTCGGTCTCGCGGTCGGCGCGGCATGGTCGGGGCTGCTCGGCAACTTCGCGGCAGGCGCGTTCCTGATCATCTTCCGGCCGTTCAAGGTCGGTGATTTCGTGACGGCGGGCGGCATCACCGGCACCGTCACTGAAATCGGGCTGTTCAACACCGTCATCACCGCGCCCGACAACGTCCAGACCATCGTCGGCAACGGCAAGGTGTCGGGCGACGCGATCATGAACTTCTCGAGCCACAAATACCGCCGCGTCGAACGCACCGCGCAGCTGGCGTTCGGTGTCGATCCGCTCGATGCCATCGCGCGGTTGAAGCCGGCACTCGCCGCCATCCCCAACGTGCTCGCCGACCCGGCCCCGGATGTCGAAATCCTCGACTTCAACGCGATGGGCACGCAGCTCGCGGTACGGCCGTACTGTCATAACGACCATTATTGGCAGGTGTTCTTCGACACCAACAAGCTGATCGCCGCGACCTTCGGCAACGCCGGCTACGCCGCACCGCACACGCGGATGGGTGTGACACTGGACAAGTAGAACAGAGCCTCCGGCGGGCAGGGCCTTGGCCCTGCACCCAATTGAAAAGGGGCGCTCCGGTCACCACCGGAGCGCCCCAAAATTTATGGGTGCAGGGCCAAGGCCCTGCCCGCCGGAGGCCCTTAAACCGCCGGTTAAACTCGCATCGGCATCAGCACATACAGCGCTGGCGAGCTGTCGCCTTCGCGGATCAGCGTCGGTGCGGCGGCGTCGGCCATGTGCAGGTCGACGACATCGGTGCCGATCTGGTCGAGGATATCGAGCAGGTAGCGATAGTTGAAGCCGACCTCGAACTCGGGCGAGGTGTATTCGGCGCTGACTTCTTCGGCGGCGGTGCCGTTTTCGGGGCTGGTCACCGACAGCGTGATCTTGTCGCGGCCGAGCGCCAGCTTGACGGCGCGGGTCTTTTCCGACGTGGCGATCGCAGCGACGCGGTCGACGCCCTCGGCGAGCGATTTGCGGTCAATGCGCAGCAGCTTGTCGTTGGCGGCGGGGATGACGCGGCTGTAGTCGGGGAAGGTGCCGTCGATCAGCTTCGAGGTCAGCACGGCGTTGCCGAGCTTGAAGCGGATTTTCGACCCCGACAGCGACAGTTCCACATCGCCATCGACTTCGTCGAGCAGTTTGCGGATTTCGCCGATGCATTTGCGCGGCACGATGACGTCGGGCATGCCCTCGGCACCTTCGGGGCACGGCAGCTCGATCTTGGCGAGGCGGTGGCCGTCGGTGGCGACGGCGCGCAGCGTTGCCGGCGTGCCGGGCGCGACGTGCAGGAAGATGCCGTTGAGGTAGTAGCGCGTTTCCTCGGTCGAGATGGCGAAGCGCGTCTTGTCGATGATCTGGCGCAGCGTCGCGGCGGGCAGGCTGAAGCTCGACGGCAGGTCGGTTTCGGCGATGACCGGAAAATCATCGCGCGGCAGCGTCGCCAGGCTGAAGCGGGCGCGGCCGGCGACAACGGTCATCTTTTCATTGGCGACCGCCAGTTCAACCTGCGCGCCTTCGGGCAGCTTGCGCGCGATGTCGAACAGCGTGTGCGCGCTGACCGTCGTGGCGCCCGGCGTTTCGACGTGCGCGGCGACGGTTTCGACGACCTGCATGTCGAGGTCGGTCGCCATCAGCCGCAGCCCGCCGTCTTTCGCTTCGATCAGCACGTTCGACAGGATCGGGATGGTGTTGCGGCGCTCGACCACCGACTGGACATGCGCCAGGCACTTGAGCAGCGTTGCGCGTTCGACGGTCGCTTTCATTCTCTACCCTTAACTAACAGCCCCATGCGTTATTGCGACTATAGCGCAGGCGGCAGTCTAATCCAGTGCCTGCACGACACGATTCGCGGCAAATCGCTTTCTGCGCCTTCGCCCGAGTGAACACGCCCCCTTGGTCCTCCCCGGCTTTGGGGAGGGGGACCGCGCACTTCGCGCGGTGGAGGGGCAGATCCCAAGCCCGCAAAGCCAACATTCGTGCCCGCCGACAACCCCTCCACCGCCAAGTGGCGGTCCCCCTCCCCGAAGACGGGGAGGACGAAGAGTGGCGCAGCCCCGTCAACGAGGCGGAATCAGTCGACGTAATGCGCCGTCGTCTTGGCGCGGACCTCCGCGGCCGTCACCCCCGGCGCGGTTTCGATCAGCTTGAACGGTGAGCCCTTGCGGTCGGGCCGTGCGAACACCGCGAGGTCGGTGATGATCATGTCGACCGCGTTCTTGCCGGTCAGCGGCAGCGTGCACGCCGGGCAAAACTTCGAGCCACCGGCCTTGTCGTTATGCTCCATCAGTACGATGATGCGGCGCGCGCCCGCGACGAGGTCCATCGCGCCGCCCATGCCCTTCACCATCTTGCCCGGCACCATCCAGTTCGCCAGATCGCCGTTTTCGGCGACTTCCATCGCGCCGAGGATGGACAAGTCCATATGCCCGCCGCGGATCATCGCGAAGCTGTCGGCGGAGCTGAAATAGCTGGTGCGGTCGAGTTCGGTGATCGTCTGCTTGCCGGCGTTGATCAGATCGGCATCGATTTCATCGGCATAGGGGAACGGCCCCATGCCGAGCATGCCGTTTTCCGACTGCAAGGTGATATCAAGGTCGCCGGCATAGTTTGCCACCAGCGTCGGCATGCCGATGCCGAGGTTGACGTAGAAGCCGTCCTGCAATTCCTTCGCGGCACGCGCTGCCATCTGCTCGCGGGTCCAGGCCATTATGCGCGCTCCCTGACGGTGCGTTGTTCGATACGCTTCTCAAACTCACCCTGCACCAGTCGCTGGACATAGACGCCCGGCGTGTGGATGCCATCGGGGTCGAGGCTACCGGCGGGGACGATTTCCTCGACTTCGGCGACGGTGACCTTGCCGGCGGTCGCGGCGGGCGGGTTGAAGTTGCGCGCGGTCTTTCGGTAGACGAGGTTGCCGTAGGGGTCGGCCTTCCACGCCTTGACGATGGCGAGGTCAGCGACCAGCCCGGTCTCCAAGATGTAGGTCTCGCCGCCGAAGTCCTTGTGCTCCTTGCCCTCGGCAATCAGCGTGCCGACGCCGGTCTTGGTGTAAAAGCCGGGGATGCCGGCGCCACCGGCGCGGATACGTTCGGCCAGCGTGCCCTGCGGCGCGAACTCGAGCTCGAGCTCGCCGCTGAGATACTGGCGCTCGAACTCCTTGTTCTCGCCGACGTACGACGAGATCATCTTCTTCACCTGGCGCGAATTGAGCAACATACCGAGCCCGAAGCCATCGACGCCGGCGTTGTTCGAGATGACGGTGAGGTCCTTCACGCCAGAATCGCGGATCGCGGCAATCAGGTTTTCGGGGATGCCGCACAGCCCGAAGCCGCCCGCGACAATCGTCATCCCGTCGAACAGCACGCCGTCCAAAGCGGCGCGCGCATCGGCATAGGTCTTGGACATTCGCGCCTCCAGATTTGCTGCACTGCAGCTAAACATGCGTGGCAAAAATGTCCACCGCCTGCGTATTGCGGGCGTCACAAGCCTCGCCTATGCCAATGCCATGACAGCTCCCCTCTACCTCGCCCGCCATGCCGAAACCGTCTACAATGCGGGCGCCCGCATGCAGGGACATATGGCGCACACGCCGCTGACGCACGCCGGCATCGCACAGGCGCACAGCATGGGCGATGCGCTGCGCGCCCATTTCGGCGCCAAGCCCGATATCGACTTGTGGGCCTCGCCGTCGGGCCGTACGTTGCAGACGATGGCGGTGGTCGCAGAGCATCTCGGCCGCGACTTCTTCGATGTCCGCAAGGATGACCGGCTTCTCGAAATCGACGTCGGCGACTGGGAAGGCCGGCTGTATGCCGACATCGTCGCCGAATCCGGGCCGATCGTCGACCATGACCGCGGCCTGTTCAGCATGCCCGCCCCCAACGGCGAATGGTTCCCGGCCATCGCCGCGCGGCTGACCACCTGGCTCGCCGCGCTCGACCCCGATCGACCGGCACTCGTCATCAGCCACGGTATCACCGCACGCGTGTTGCGCGGCCTACTGGTCGGCGGCGATGACTGGCACGGTGTCAAAGTCGCGGGCAACGCGCCGCAGGGCACGGTGTTCCGCATTCAGGACGGTGCCGAAGAAGCCGTGCATGTCGGCAGTGGCGTGGCCGGGGTGAAGGCAGCTTAAGAGCCTCCGGCGGGCAGGGCCTTGGCCCTGCACCCATCTGAAGAGCGCACAACAATTGGGTGCAGGGGTCACCCCTGCCCGCCGGAGGCCCTGCCTTTCTTTTGCCGCGCCCAGCGACTATATCGCCACCATGCAGATTCCCGGCCTTGTCGATCCAGTGGCGTTGCCGCGCAGTGTTCCCGTGCGTGCCGATGGGCGCATTGCGCTCGTTGGTTTGACGCGTCCCGAGATGGTGGCGGCGTTGGTTGACGCCGGCCTCGACGCCAAGGCGGCGAAGATGCGCGCTAGCCAGGTGTGGCACTGGATCTATCACCGCGGCACCACTGAGTTCGATGCGATGACCAACATCGCCAAGCCGGTGCTGGCGTTGCTGGCGGAAAAGTTCGTCGTCGGCCGCCCCGAAGTCGTGACCGCGCAGGTCAGCGAAGACGGCACCCGCAAATGGCTGCTGCGCTTTGACGACGGCAACGAAGCCGAGTGCGTCTTCATTCCCGACGCCGACCGCGGCACGCTGTGCGTGTCGTCGCAGGTCGGTTGCACGCTCAACTGCCGCTTCTGCTTCACCGGCACGATGAAGCTGGTGCGCAACCTGACCGCCGGTGAAATCGTCGGCCAGGTCATGCTGGCGCGCGACGCGCTGGGTGAATGGCCCGCCGGGTTGGCGCAGCCAGACAACAACTATTCTGCAGAAGGCCGCATGCTGACCAACATCGTCATGATGGGCATGGGCGAGCCGCTGTACAATTTCGATAATCTGAAGACCGCGCTGGGCATCGTCATGGATGCCAGCGGGCTGGGGCTGAGCCGTCGCCGCATCACGCTGAGCACGTCGGGTGTCGTGCCGATGATGGCGCGTGCCGGGGCGGAAATCGGCGTCAACCTCGCGGTGTCGCTGCACGCGGTGACCAAGGAAGTGCGCGACGAGATCGTTCCGATCAACAAGAAGTACGGCATCGACGAGCTGCTCTCGGCGTGTGCCGCCTACCCCGGCGTCAACAACGCCCGGCGCATCACGTTTGAGTATGTCATGCTCAAGGACAAGAACGACAGCGACGAGGATGCCCACGAACTCGTCCGGCTGATCCGCAAATACAACCTGCCGGCAAAGGTCAATCTGATCCCGTTCAACCCCTGGCCGGGGTCGCACTACGAATGTTCGGATGACGACCGCATCCAGCGCTTTTCGAAAATCATCTTCCGCGCCGGCTACTCGGCGCCGGTGCGTACGCCGCGCGGCCGTGACATCATGGCGGCGTGCGGGCAGTTGAAATCGGCGTCCGAAAAGGTGACGCGCGCCGAACTCGACCGCCGCGCTGCCGAGAAAGAGGCCGGCTGGGCGCTCGCCGACGCGTGAGCGAACCCGCTGCCCCGACACTCAATCCGGCGCTCGACTGGGGCGCGCTTGCAGCAACATTCGCGCGTGACCGCCGCGTCCGCATCCATGATTTCCTGACCGCTGACTCGGCTGCGGCGCTAACTGCGCACCTGCGCGCGCGGCAGGACTGGCTGCTGGTGCTCAATTCGAACGACCGGCTGTTCGAACTCAGCCGCAGCGCTCGCGCGACACTGCCGCCCGACCGCGCCGCAGCACTCGCCACCGCAGTCAAGGCGCAGGCGCAATTCGGCTTCCAGTTCCACTACGAATCAATCCGAGTCCCCGATGCCGCCGCCGAGCGTACGGCCGACCCCAGCCCGATCAACCAGCTCGCACTGCTGATGTCGTCCGAACCCGTGCTCGAACGGCTGCGGCAGGTGATCGGCGCCTCCGACATCGCGTTTGCCGACGCACAGGCCACCGCCTACGCTCCCGGCGACTTCCTGACCGCGCACGATGACGATGTCGAAGGCAAGAACCGCCGCGCCGCCTATGTCCTCGGTCTCACCCCAGAATGGCGCATCGACTGGGGCGGGTTGCTGCTGGTGCATGACGACGGCGTCGCCTGGGTGCCGAAGTTCAACACACTCAACCTGTTCGCCGTGCCGCAACCGCACAGCGTCAGCCAGGTTTCGACGTTTGCCGCCGACCGGCGCTATGCGGTGACAGGGTGGCTGCGCGCGGGTGTCGCGCCCTAAGGGCCTCCGGCGGGCAGGCCTGAGGCCTGCACCCATCTATTTTCTTTCGTCATCCCGGCGAAGGCCGGGACCCAGCTTTCTTTCCGACGGTGCACTTGAAGGCCACTGGGTCCCGGCCTTCGCCGGGATGACGATGGTGTTCATCAAATGGGTGCAGGCCCCCCGTCTTGGACAAGAACTGGCCTGCCCGCCGGAGGCCCTTCAACTTCGACTTTCGTTTAGTCCCCGAACGCAGCACTTGGCGCGCACCAACGGGCACGTTAATGGTTTGACCATGTGGCTACTTGACCGTCTCCTGCGCCGCGCCATCATCGATGGCGAACTCATTCTCACCGATGCCAGCGGCAAGGTGCATCGATACGGCACGCCGTCGCCGCAGTTCCCGACGGTGAAGGGCCGGCTGACCGATAACAGTGTCGCCTGGGCCATCGGCCGCAACCCGGCGCTGGGCGCCGGCGAGGCATGGATGGACGGCAAGCTGATTCTGGAACAGGGCGATATTCTCGACCTGCTCAAGCTGGTCACCTACAACACGCGCTGGGACAAGGATAACCCGACGCGCGTCGCGCTGTGGCGCCAGCAGGCGATCGGCGCGAAGCTCGATCAGATCAATTTCGCGCGCAGGTCGAAGCGCAATGTCGCGCACCATTATGACTTGAGCGACCGGTTGTACGACCTGTTCCTGGATGCCGACCGCCAGTACAGCTGCGCCTATTTCACCGATCCGGCGAACACGCTGGAGCAGGCGCAGGCCGACAAGAAGGCGCATATCGCCGCCAAGCTCGACCTCAAGCCCGGGCAGAAAGTGCTCGACATCGGTTGCGGCTGGGGCGGCATGGCGTTGTACATCCATCGCGTTTCAGGCGCCGAAGTGCTCGGCGTCACGCTCAGCGAAGAACAGCTCAAGGTCGCGCGCCGCCGCGCCGAGGAGGCCGGTGTCGCCGACAAGGTCAAGTTCGAGCTCATCGACTACCGCGCGCTCACCGGCCAGTTCGACCGCATCGTCTCGGTCGGCATGTTCGAACATGTCGGCCTGCCGCACTACCGCCAGTTCTTCGACAAGGTGCATGAGCTGCTGACCCCCGACGGCGTCGCGCTGATCCACACTATCGCGCGCGCTGATGGCCCCGGCGCCACCGACCCGTGGACCGCGAAATACATATTCCCCGGCGGCTACTCACCCGCACTGTCGCAGATCGTACCCGCCGTCGAACGCGCCTGGCTGTGGATCACCGACATCGAGGTGCTGCGGCTGCACTACGCCTTCACGCTGGAGGAATGGTACAAGCGCACCGTCGCCGCGAAGGACGCCATCGTCGCGCTCTACGACGAACGCTTCTATCGTATGTGGCTGTTCTACCTCGGCGGCGCGATCTGCGCGTTCCGCAACGACGGCCACATGAACGTTCAGATCCAGCTGACGCGCCGCCGCGACGCGCTGCCGATCACGCGCGATTATATGGCGGCGACCGAGTTGAAGTATCGGGAAATGACGAAATAAAGGGCCTCCGGCGGGCAGGCCTGAGGCCTGCACCCGATTGAAGAGCGCCAAACAAATGGGTGCAGGGCTCAGCCCTGCCCGCCGGAGGCTCTTCCGCTCTGCACAATAAAAAACGGGGCCGCATTGCTGCGGCCCCGTTCGTTTTATTGGTCAGTCAGCGCTCACAGCGGGGTGAGGTTGATCGCTGCCTGCTTGCCGCGACGGTCGAGTTCGAGCTCGAAGCTGACGCGCTGGCCTTCATCGAGGCCGGCCATGCCGGCACGTTCGACCGCCGAGATGTGCACGAAGGCATCCGGGCCGCCGTCTTCACGCTGGATGAAGCCGAAGCCCTTCTGGCCGTTGAAGAACTTGACGACACCGTCGACACGTTCGCCATTGCCGGCCGGTGCACCGCCGCCGAATTCACGGCCAGCACCGCCGTAGCCACCGCCACGTGGGCCGTCGTTGCGGCTGCCGAAGCCGCCTTCACGCGGTTCGCGCGGGGCGCGTTCGGTGACCGGCAGCGGCTCGCCGTCGATGACGAGGTCGGTTGCCGAAACACGGCCCGAACGCTCGGTCAGCGTGAATTCGAGCGGCTGACCATCGGCGAGGCCGTTGAGGCCGGCAGCTTCGACCGCCGAAATGTGGACGAACACGTCTTCGCCGCCATCATCGCGGACGACGAAGCCGAAGCCCTTCTGGCCGTTGAAGAATTTCACGGTACCCTTGGCAGTGCCGAGCACAACGCCGGGGCCCATGTCGCGCGGAGGACGCGGGCCGCCGAAGCCGCCGCCGCCCGGACGACCGCCGAAGCCGCCACCACCACCGCCGCCGCCAAAGCGCGGTGCACCGCCGCCACCGCCGAAGCGATCGCCGCCGCCGCCGCCGAAGCGGTCACCGCCACCGCCGCCGCCGCCGAAACGGTCGCCGCCGCCTTCGAACTGGTCAAATCCGCGTTCACGCTTGTCGAAACCGCCACGGCCGGGCCCACGCCCGCGTTTATCAAAGCTCATCTTGGAATAGTCTTTCGTATTTCGTCGTCTGTTGTTGTCATGTCCCGGTCAGTTCCGCCTGATTGCGGTTCCGGCCAAGCGGTTGCGGGCCACCCGGTCATCAACTGACTCCAACGAATCGCTGCAAAACGCCGCGAAAATGGCTGGAGGCAGTCGATCAAAACGAGCAGCGCCACCTTTATCTATATACCAGAACCCGTCGCGGCGCGAGCGGTTTATCCACAGGCTGCGCCGGCCATTGCGGCGCCGTGCCAAGCGACTAGGATGGTGTCATGAAAGCCACCGTCCAACGGCTGATCGGCGTGCTGCTGCTGTTACTGGCGGAGCCGGTGTTTGCGGCGTGGTTCAGGGCTGAAACCCCGGCGTTCGTGCTTTACGGGCAAGGTTCGGCGCGGTTGACCAGCGCAGCGGCAACGCAGCTCGCGGCGTTTGATCAGTTGCTGCACCAGCTCACAGGGGACCACGCCGATGTGCCACGTGCGCGTGTCAACATTTACCTCGTTACCGACCCCGGCGATTCGGATCGGTTGCGCGATGGTGTGCAGTGGGCGAGCGGCTTCTACACCGCGACTCCGCAGAACATTGTCGCGATGGTCGATGCAACCGGCAATGATCAGGCCGCTGCGCAGCGTGTGCTGTTCCATGAATATGCGCACCATTTCATGTTCGCGCACCAGAACGGCAGTTACCCGGCCTGGTATATCGAAGGGCTGGCAAGCTATTGGGAAACCGCGCGCTTTGGCGGTGGAAAGGCGCGCTATGGGGACTATGATCAGGGTCGCGCGCAGGCGCTTTCGCTCGCCAGCTGGATGCCGATGGCACGGGTGATAGCGACCGATTTCGAAACTTTGCCGGGCAATGAGCTGTCGATGTTCTATGCGCAGAGCTGGCTCATGGCGCACTATTTCTCCAGCGACCCGCAGCGTGCAGCCGCGCTGGCGCGCTACCTTGCGACCGTGGCAACCGGGACGACACCGACGACAGCGTTTGCTGCTACCTTCGGCTTCCCGATCGAACGCTTCGACAAGCAGCTGATCGATTATGTCATGGGGCGCACGCTGCGTGCAACCGAGCTCCCGTTCGCGCCGCCGCCGCCGGTCGCGGCCCAACCGCTGGTACCTGTTGCAGACGCGTTGCTTATATCGGCGGTGCAGCTCGACATCGGCGTCCCGGACCGCGCAGCCCCCGCTTTGCTCGACCGGATCCGCCGCATCGCCGCGCGCACACCCGATGACATTTCGGCGCAAACCGTGCTCGCCACCGCAGAGCTGCGCCTCGCCGATCCCGCACTGGCGCGTCCGCGTATCGAGTCGTTGCTTGCCACAAACCCTGACAGCGCCCGGCTGCTGCTGCTGCTCGGCGAGGCGCAGCGCGGCATGGGCGAGACCGATGCCGCCACAACACTGGCGCGCGCCGATGTACTGCGCCCCAATGACTATCGAATACTGTTCCAGCGTGCGCTGGCGCAGCCCGCAGGTGCCGCAGGCGAAAGGCGCGCACTGCTCGACCGTGCCAATCGACTGGCGCCACAGGTCGATGCGGTGGCAATGGCGACCGCCGAGGCCGCGGTCTTGGCGCAGGACTATGCTGCAGCGCGTGCGCTGCTTGGGCCAATCGCCAACAACCCACACGGCGGCAGCAATGCGACGACGGCGCGAAACTGGCTCAAGCAATTACCTGCAGCCGCGCCAGTTGATGGCGCGATTAAGGCAGCGCCCCCGAAATGAACACAAATCGTTAAGAACACATTCAGTGCCGTATCGCTAGAAGCCACACGTCGGCGAGGCGCTCCGGTGCCTCGCCGATTGTTTCGTGTTGCGTATGCGTAGTGTTGCGTAGTGTTGCGTAGCCCCCGGTACCGGGCCTGCGGCGACGTCAGACAAGCACCTCCCCAGATGCAGTTTCGATGTCGCCGCAGAAACATTTGGCGTCGCGCAAAGGTTCCGGCAATTTCTGTGCGCCGAACCGGCGCTGCCATTGGTGCCGTCGCGTTGCGACGCGCCCGCCGGCGGCTTTGCTGCGCATTGTCGATGCCGCGCGACAGTGCTACGCGCTGCGCCATGACAGTCTATCTCCACGAAGGTGATTTGCCGCGCGACGTCTTCGCGCCCGGCGCGATCGCGATCGACTCCGAAACCATGGGCCTTAACCCGCACCGCGACCGGCTGTGCCTGGTGCAGCTCGCCGATGGCCAGGGCGACGAGCATCTGGTGCGCTTCTCGGGCGGCGACTATAGCGCGCCGGTGCTCAAATCGGTGCTGACCGATCCGTCGCGGCTCAAAATCTATCATTTCGCGCGCTTCGATCTCGCGGTCATCAAGGCCTATCTCGGCGTCACTGCCGGGCCGGTGTTCTGTACCAAGATCGCGTCGAAGCTGATTCGCACCTACACCGACCGTCACGGCCTGAAGGACGTGCTGCGCGAAACCATCGGTGTCGATGTCTCGAAAGCGCAGCAATCATCCGACTGGGGCGCCGCCGCGCTCAGCGAAGCGCAAAAGGACTATGCCGCATCCGACGTGCGCTATCTGCACCGCGCGCAGCTGGTGCTTGCCGAACGGCTGGCGCGCGAAGGCCGCACCGAAATGGCGCAGGCGTGCTTTGATTTCCTGCCATGGCGTGCCGAGCTCGACCTCGCCGGCTGGCCCGAATCCGACATTTTCGCGCACATGTGATGACAGCGGCGGCGTTGCTTGAACAGTCGGGCGAACGCGCGGCCTACACGCCGCGCCAGCTGCACGCGCTGCCCGGCGGCGCGCATGACCGGCTTGTCGCCGTGCTGCGCTGGCTGCTGCCGGCACTGGCGCTGGCGCTGCTCGCTTTGCTCGTTATCCTGCCACTGACCAGCGGCCGCGAATTCTCGTTTCTGCTCGCCAAGGACAAGGTGGCGATGAGCCCCGACCGGCTGCGCATCGACAATGCGCTCTACCGCGGCGAAACCGCTGACGGCGAGCCGTTCGAAATCCACGCCGCCGATGCCGTGCAGCGAACCTCGGCGGTGCCGGTGGTCGAATTGCGCCAGCTGTCGGCGTCGCTCGGGACCGCTGACGGCCCGGTGCGCGTATCGGCACCGGCGGGTGCATATTATATGGACAAGGATCTAGTAGTGGTGAAAGGCCCCGTCCAGGTCGCCAGCCCGACGGGCTATGTCATCGACAATGGCAATGTCAGCGTCAGCCTGCTCGACCGTACCGTCGCGTCGGACGGCAGCATCCGCGGACTGTTACCGCTCGGCAGCTTTTCGGCAGATTCGCTGCGCGCCGATATCGGCGGGCGCGTGGTCAAACTGGAGGGGCGGGTGCGCATGCACATCACGCCGGGGCGGCAGAACACCGTGTCGGTCGGCGCGCTGCTGCCGCCGGCTGCGACGCCGGCAACGACCGCAGCACCGGACTTGCAGTTCACGCCGGGCGCGCGCAAATGAGGCGACCATGACCAACCTCCGAGTTTGCCTCCCCCTGCTCGCCTTGCTGCTGTGCGCGCCGCCCGCCGCCGCGCAAGTGTCGGCGCTCAAGGGCCACAGCACCAACGCGCCGATCGATGTTGCTGCCGACCGGATGGAAGTCCGCGACTTGCAGAACCAGGCGATCTTTTCGGGCAATGTCTCGATTCGCCAGGGCGGCATGACGCTCGATGCGGACAGCGTGACGATTTTCTACAAGCGCGGCACCGGCACCAATCCTGAAATCTCGCGCATCGATGCACAGGGCTCGGTCAAGCTGGTCACGGCGTCTGAAACCGCGTCAGGGCGCTACGGAATCTATGACGTGACGGCAAAGACCATCACGCTGGTCGGCAATGTCGAGCTGACACGCGGCGGCTCGGTGCTGCGCGGCCAGCGGCTGGCGATCGACCTCGGCAGCGGTCGCTCGACGCTCGACGGTACCGGCGCGCCGGCAAAGGGCAGTGCCCCGACGACGTCATCCGGACGCGTCACCGGGCGTTTCATCGTGCCACCGCGCCCGGCCAAGCAGCCGTAAGGCGCGATACCGCCGATTTGGCGGTCAATTCGGCTGCAATTGGTTGCAGCTTGCTTTGCAAAGCCGCCGCAAGGCGCTAGTCTTCCCGGAACAAGCAGGATTTGCGCCAAATTTTGGCGCGATTTGTGCATAAACCTTTCGGCGCAATGCGCTGATGGAGTGGTAATGGCCCAGGCAGCGGCGCAGTTTGACAGCGCGCAAGACAGCAACGACGCAGTCGAGTTCGGCCTTGCGGTCGTTTCGATTGGCAAAAGCTATGACAAGCGCGTCGTACTGCGCGATGTCTCGATGTCGGTACGGCGCGGCGAAGTCGTCGGGCTGCTCGGCCCCAACGGCGCCGGCAAGACCACCTGCTTCTATTCGATCATGGGGCTGGCGATGCCCGATCAGGGCCGCATCCTGCTCGATGGCCACGATATCACTTCATTGCCGATGTACCGCCGCGCCGCGCTGGGGCTGGGCTATCTGCCGCAGGAAACCTCGATTTTTCGCGGGCTGACAGTCGAACAAAATATCATGGCAGTGCTCGAAGTCACCGAACCCGACAAGGCGTTGGCTGCGGCGCGGCTCGAACAGCTGCTCGAAGAATTCAACATCACGCGGTTGCGCGAAGCG